>FWPV01002202.1_pt1 | contig 23159 bp, 19 predicted proteins | sample 2228371 | NCBI WGS metagenome assembly FWPV01 (sample SAMEA103939776, study PRJEB20133) | metagenome | reverse complement strand
GATGGTACCGGTGGGAAGAGCGGCTTTGGAAGCCATTCAAGAATATCAGACTTGCGGCCGCCCGGCGCTGCTCCGCGGCCGGAGCAGCGGCTACCTCTTTGTCACCGCCCGCGGCGGACCTATGACCAGACAAGGCTTTTGGAAGCTCCTTCGCGAGCACGGAAAAAAGGCGGGTATCTTCCGGAAGCTCACCCCCCACGTCGTCCGCCACAGCTTCGCCACCCATCTGCTCGAGCACGGGGCCGACCTGCGCAGCGTCCAGACCATGCTGGGCCACGCGGACATCTCCACCACCCAGATTTATACCCATGTTCTAAAGGAGCGCCTGCGCCGGACAGTGGACGAACACCACCCCCGCGCCAAAGCGTCCGCAAAGCAAGCTAGGCACAGCGAAGAGGCGAGCGAAAACCATGAGTGACTACATGTTCATGCTCGAGAACCACCTGAGTTCCGATCAGGCTCGCGTGCTCAATGCCGTGCAGAGCGCCGCCTCGGAATCCAACGTGGCTTTGTTCTTGACGGGCGGCGCCATGCGGGACATGTTGGGGGGCTTTCCCATCCGCGACTTGGATTTCACGGTCGAAGGACCGGGTGTTAAGCTCGCCAAGGATGTCGCCAAGCGGGCAGGCGGCGAGATCGTGTCGATCGATGAAGCCCGCGACTCGGCCGAACTGATTTTCCCCGGCGGTGTCACCTGCGAAATCGCCATGGCAAGGAAAGAAAAGTACTCCTCGCCGGGCTCGCGCCCCCAAATCTCGCCTGCCACGATCCACGATGACCTCCTGTGCCGCGATTTCACGATCAACGCCATCGCTCTGTCGCTCAACCGCGCCTCCCGGGGCTTGCTCATCGACCCGACCAACGGCTTGGGTGACTTGGTCCGCCGGGAAATGCGGACCGTCAGCAATTACACCCTGTACGACGATCCCTCCCGCCTCCTGCGCCTCATCCGTTTCAAGACCCGGCTCGGCTTCACCGTGGATGAGAGGACACAGTCGCAGTACCGTAATGCCCGCGAAGCGGGATTGGAAGCACGCATCCCCGTTCGTTCGCTCGCCAAAGAGCTGCGGCAAATCGCGGACGAGACAAACCCTGGTGAAGTGGTGCGCGCGCTCGCAGACGAAGGCTTGCTCGAACTATACTCGCCGGCGCTCACCGGTCCCAAGTTGAACCTCGCCGGCTTGGCGCGCATCGTGCGCGCTCGCCAGGCGGTGCCTTTCGGCGTTGATATCCATGCCCATAACATCGGTCTCTTCCTGTACTTCCTGACCGAGAAGCTCTCGCCAAAAGAAAAGGCGGCATTCGCAAAGGCGTCGGGGCTCAAACGCTCCGACATCGAGGCCTGGCAGACCATTGAATCCCGCGCCAGGAAACTCGAGTCCATATTGAAATCGGCCAAGCTGCATAAGCCGTCGCAGGTCTACCACGCTGCCTCCCAAGCGCCCGGGGAGTTGTTGCTCTTCCTGCTCGCCCGCAGCGAGCAGCGCCTCGTGCAGGACCGCATCAAGAACTACCTTCAGAAATACCTCCCCGCAGCACTCGAAGTCACCGACGCCGCCGTGGCGGAAGCCACGGGCCTCAAGCCGGGAACGCCGAAATTCGCCAAAGCCAAAGCGGAAGCCATAGCCGCCCGGCTGGACTCGCGTCCGAAAAAAGCGTCCGAACCGGCGCCCCCTCCCCCGGCCCCTGCCAAGCGCTAGGCCGCTGCAGCCAGATCTGATATCTTCGAGGACATGGCAATCGAGCGCATTTGCTTTGTCCTGCACGTCAAGAAAGACCGGCTGGAGGAGTACAAGGAGCGCCACAAGGCGGTGTGGCCGGAGATGCTCCAGGCCCTGCGGGAGACCGGGTGGCGCAACTACTCGCTCTTCCTCCGCGACGACGGCCTGCTGATCGGCTATTTGGAGACGCCCGACTTCCAGAAAGCCGTCGCCGGTATGGCCGAGCGCGAGGTCAACGAGCGGTGGCAGCGGGAAATGAAAGAGTTCTTCGAAGATCCCGAAGGGCGTCCGGCTGACCGGCAGATGGCCCCCATTCCTGAAGTCTTCCATCTCGATTGAGGCTGTTGACCATGTTGACCAGGCGAGAGTTCATGGCCGGGGCGGCTGCCGCATCCGCTCCCCGGCGGCCGAACATCCTCTTCGTCTTCGCCGATCAGTTGCGATCGTTCGAACTCGGCTGCTACGGAAACGAGCGCATCCGCACGCCCAACATCGACCGCCTCGCCAGAGAAGGAGTGCGCTTCACCAACGCCCTCAGCACCTTTCCTGTCTGCTCGCCCTTCCGCGCCATGCTGATGACCGGCCTGTATCCCATGGCCAACGGCATGACTGTGAACGACCACCGCCTCAAGCCCGGCGTCCCCAGCTTTGCGCGGGCCTTGACCAGCGCCGGATATCACACCGGCTACATCGGCAAATGGCACTTAGACGGCCACGGGCGGGAGAATTTCACGCCTCCGGAGCGCCGCCTGGGCTTTGACTTCTGGATGGCGCTCGAATGCACCCACCAGTACTTCAAGTCGCTTTACTACGCGGGAAATTCGGATCAGCCCCGTTACTGGGAAGGCTATGACGCCGTGGATCAGACCCGCGCGGCGTGCCGGTACATTCGGGACCGGGCAAAGCAAGGACCGTTCGCTCTGTTCATGTCCTGGGGTCCGCCCCACAATCCCTATGTCGCGCCGGACGAATATATGAAGCGGTTCGACCCGGCCAAAATGCAGCTCCGCCCGAACGTGGGCGACCGCCGCGTATTCGAATTCCTTGCCGCCAACACGAAAACGAAGCTGCCGCCCGCCCGCGAAAAGGCCCGCGCCAACGCCCGGCGCCAGTGGTCGGATGAGAACCACATCCGCAAGGCCTATGCCGGCTACTACGCCGCCACGGAATGCCTGGATGATATGATCGGCGAGTTGCGGACCACCCTGGCTGAAGCCGGCGTCTTGGACGACACGATTTTCGTCTTCACCTCCGATCACGGCGACATGCTCGGCTCCCACGGTCTCGCCGACAAGACCGTGCCGTTCGAAGAAGCGATCTCGATTCCATTCATCATCCGCTATCCGAGGCGGATTCGCGAAGGGCGCACCACAGACGTCCTCCTCGCCCCCATCGACATGATGCCAACGATTCTCGGACTCGCCGGAGCGCCTTGCCCGCGCGTCGACGGCATGGACTTGAGCGGCGCGGCGGAAGGAAAGGGAGTCCGGGAGCGCGACGCGCTCCTGCTCATGCAACTGACGCCGGCGGGGAATTCATGGGTCCTCGCCGGCACCGAACCTTGGCGCGGCGTCCGCACTAAGACTCACACTTACGTCCGCTTCGCCGACGGCCGTCCGTGGGCCCTCTACGAAAACCAGAAAGACCCGTTCCAAACGAACAACCTCATCGACCGCGCGGGCTCCGTGCGCCTGCGCGAACGCCTCGAAAAGCGCCTGCGCGAGCTGCTGGAAGAAGCGAAAGACCCGTGCGACACGCGCGCCATCATCGACGCTATCCTCCGGGTTCAGCCCGAACATGAACTCATTCGCAGCGCCCGCGCCGCCAACCCGGGCATCCTGTAGCGCAGTGATGTACACTGGCTTGCCATGAGAGCCATGCATCTTTTGTGTGCGGCGGCGATCGCCTTTCCGGCTGCTTCCCAGCTGCCCGGCGCAGCCAAGCCGCAGTGGATCAACCTGATTGATGCCGCCGGCCTCAAGGGTTGGCGCGCCGAGGGCAAAGCCGGCTGGAAAGTCGAAAACGGCGTGTTGATCGGCCGTCAGGGACCCGGCGGCGCCGCGGGCGACCTCTTCAGTGAAGGGGAGTGGGCGGATTTCGAGTTGGAAGCTGAGTGGACCATGCGCTTCCCGGGCAACAGCGGCATTTGGTTCCGCGTCGCCGGACCCAAGACCGGCTATCAGGCCGATTTCATCGACCAGCCGAGCCACCCGGGGGTGCTCTCCGGGTCGCTGTATTGCATGGGCAAGGCGTTCATCGCCGAAAATCGCGACCCCTCGACCGTGAACCGCGATGGCTGGAACAAGCTTCGCATCCGGGCTGTGGGCGACCACATCGTCATCGAGCAAAACGGCAAGAAAATTGTGGACGTCCGCGACGGCACGTTCCGCGGACCCGGAAGGGTCGGCATCCAAGTCCATGCCGGCAAGCAATTTGAGGGCATGGAAGTGAAGGTCAGGCATATGCGAATTCGGCCGCTCGATAGCGGCGCGAAGTAAGGAGGACTCATGCAACGTCGCACTTTTGTCAAACAATCCGCCGTGGCTTTAGGATTCCCGTATGTCGCCCGCTCCACCGTACTGGGCGCAAACGATCGCATCGACATCGGGATCATCGGCGTCGGCGGGCGCGCTAGCTGGCTCATCCGCCACGAGGACTTCGGCGAGCACCGCATACGCGCCATCGCCGACTGCTGGCAGCCCCGGCTCGCTGAAGCCGCCAAGCTCCACCCCGACGGCGAGAAGTGGGGCAAATACGCCGACTATCGCCAAATGTTCGAAAAAGAAAAGCTGAACTGCGTCTTTGTCGAAACCACCACCCATGCCCGCGTGCTGATTATGATGCACGCGCTCCAAGCCGGCTTGGACGTGTATGGCGAAAAGCCGCTGACCCTGACCGTGCAGGAAGGTCAAGCCCTCGTCAAAGCCGTTCGCCACTACAAGCGGGTCTTGCAGACCGGAACGCAGCAGCGCTCCATGCCGATCAATATCTACGCGAGCAACCTGGTGGCCAAAGGCAAAATCGGCAAGATCGAGAAAGTGATCGTGTGCAACTTCATCGGACCTGAGCGATGGAAACCGCAACCCGCCGAACCCATGCCGGAAGGTCTCGATTGGGATCAATGGTGCAACCAAACGGAGTTGCGCCCGTACCATAAGCTCCTCCACCGGGGTTGGATGCGCTGGTGGGACTACGACGGCGGCGGGCAATCGTGGGGCGTGAGCGGATGGGGCACGCACTCGCTCGACCAGGTCCAGGCGGCGCTTGGGACGTCTCTTACCGGACCCGTGGAGATCACCCCCGACACCACCGGTCCGCGGTGCCGGGTGACCCTGCGATACCCGGGCGGCACGCGAGTCTGCTTGGAGCAGGAGATCATCAAAGATCATCAGCAGCTTGGCGCGATCTTCTTGGGAACCAACGGCCGCATTCAGATTCTCCGCGGGGACTTCATCGCGGATCCTCCAGAACTAAAGAAAGGGGCGCCGGAGATCACCAAAGAGGGACCCGGCGAGAACGTGTTCCACCTTCGCAATTTCTTCGATTGCATCAAGTCGCGCAAGCTGCCGAACGCTGATGTCGAGATCGGACACCGTTCCAACACCGTGTGCCACCTCATTAATATCTGCCGCGACTTGCAGCGCCCCTTGAACTGGGACCCGAAAGCAGAGCGGTTCATCGGCGACGAGGAAGCCAACAAGCATCTTTCGCGCCCGCGCCGCAAAGGCTACGAATTGCCCGCGATTGGATAACCCGGGCCACTCATTTGCGAACCTAAACCCGCTTCGTAAACCGCGTTCCGGACGAGAGGTTTATACCGCCGCGACGGCGGCCTCTTCTTCCGGCTGCTTCTTTGGGATCCGGACCGTAAACGTCGCGCCCTTGCCGGGTTCGCTTTCCACGCTGACGCTCCCGGCATGCGCCTTTGCGATCCAGGCGACGAAGCTGAGTCCCAGACCCAAACCTTGCTCTCCGGGCGGCTCGTCGCGCTTCACGCGGTAAAAGCGGTCGAAGATATGCGGCAGGGCTTCCTTGGGAATGCCTCGCCCCGTGTCCGCCACGCACAGCTCGACGTGGTCCCCATCCTCGCGCAAGGTGACCCTGACTTCGCCTCCCGGGGACGTGAACTTCACCGCGTTCGACAGTAAGTTCGCTAACAGCCGGTCGAACTGCACGATATCCACTTGCGCGACGCACTCCGAAGGGACCTCCGCCGTGAGCTTGACTTTCCGCTCCTCCGCCGGAATCTGAAACTGATCCACGATCTCGAGGACCGCGGGCGTCAAATTCTGCTCCACCATTTGCAGCACAAGCTGCCCTGATTCCGCCTGCGACAACAATAGCAGCGACTTCACAATGGCGGAGAGCCGCTCGACGTCCTGCATCGCATTGAGGATTGCCTCGCGGTATTGTTCCTCGCTTTGGGCTGTAAACAGCGCCACTTCCAACTGCCCCCGGATCGCCGTCAGCGGCGTGCGCAGCTCGTGCGAGGCGTCCGTCGAAAATTGCCGCAATTGCTGGAAAGATTGCTCGATCCGTTCCATCATCCGGTTGAACGACTCAATCAGCCGGTCAATCTCGTCGCCGGCGCCCCGCGACGGAATCCGAACGTCCAGGCTCGAACCCGAGATGCGGTGAGCGGCTTCGGCCAGGTCGTTGACCGGCTTCAGAGCCCGCGCCGTGAGGAACCAGCCCAGCAAAATGCTGACAAAGAGGAACGCCGGCATGATGGTGAAGTAGTTTCGCGTGAACGCCGCCAGCGTCATTTCGTTCTCTTCCAGGCTGCGGCCGATGGCCAGGAAGTATTGCCTTCCTTCGTCCGTCAACACTCCGGACCGGATCAGATAGGGCACGCCTTCTTCGGAGCGCCGCACTTCCCACTTCGCGGCGTTGGCCGCCACGCTCCGGCGGATCTCCTCCGGCGGGTCGACTCCCAGGGAATGGTAGATCGGCGAAACGCCCAGCACCCGCCCCTGCGCCGTCGCTAGCAAATAGACGTGTCGCAAACGCTCCACCGCGAGGGTTTCATCGGGGTCGGCGGCGTCATAGAACCAGATCAACCGTCCCCGCTCGATCTTAATGTAGCCCTTCGCGGCGATCCATTCCTCCTCCAGGATCGCCCGCACCGTGTTCTCCAGGTTCTTTTTCAAGACTTCCCGGAACACGAGGCCCAAAGCCGTCAAAAACACGGAGAACAGGATGATGTAGGCGAAGGCCAGACGCACGCGCAGGCGGCGCAAATATTGCAGCGGCCGCGGCCAGGAGCGCATTTCAGTCCAGGGAATCCCCGCCGGACCGTGACTCGGGCACATCGATCATATAACCGATGCCGCGCACGGTTTGTATGAGCTTCACCGGGAACCGGTCGTCAATCTTGCTCCGGAGGTGGCGGATATACACGTCCACAATATTGGTCAAGCCGTCATAGTCCATGTCCCATACGTGCTCGACAATCATCGTGCGGCTCAAGGGACGCCCGCGGTTGCGCATCAGGTACTCCAGAATGCTGAATTCCTTGGGCGCAAGCTCGATGACTTCGTTGTTGCGCGTCACCCGGCGGCGAATGCAATCAAGCACCAGGTCCCCTACCTGCAACCGCTCGGTGATCGGCTGCCCCCGCCGCATCAGTGCACGCACCCGGGCGAGAAGCTCGACGAATGCGAATGGCTTTACCAAATAGTCGTCCGCCCCCTGCTCGAGCCCTTTAACCCGGTCGTCCACCGCCCCCCGGGCGCTGAGGATCAATACCGGCGGGCTGGACTTCCGGTTCCGGATCTTCTGGAGCACAGTCAGACCGTCTATGTCGGGCAAACCGAGGTCGAGAATGATCAGGTCGTACTCCGTTGTGTGGATCATGTCCAGCGCCGTCCGTCCATCCGGCGCCAAATCCACCGCGTATCCGGCGCTCTCCAGACCGCGTCCTAGAAAATCAGCGATCCGCTTTTCGTCTTCCACCACCAGGAGGCGCATGAGCGTAAACGATTCCTGCTATTTCGGAGTATAGCGCGGCGCGCAGCCTTTGCACCTCGCCAGACGCTGCCGCCGGGGCCGCTCGCCGCGCGCCTATAATGAAAGCAAGCATGACGGAATCACTCGGGGAGCTTCTTGAACGTTTCCGCCGCGGAGCTGAGTTGATCGCTGTTACGATGACCGGCGCGGCTGGCCCGGAATTGGACTTCTCTCCCCAGCCCGGAAAATGGTGCATCCGGCAGATCGTCTGCCACCTTGCCGATTCCGAAATCGTCGGCGCGGAACGATTTCGCCGGATCATCGCCGAAGAGAATCCAACCATTCTGGCTTTCGATCAGGTTGCTTGGGCTGAGCGGCTGGACTACAAGCGCCGCAAGATTTCTCAAGCCATCGAGACCTTCCGCCGCATTCGCGGCGAGAATTATGACCTGCTCAAGGAACTCCCCGCGGAGGCGTTCCAACGCACGGGAGTGCACAGCGAGCGCGGACCGCTTACGCTAACGGATTTGGTGCGCACCTACGCCGAACACGCCGAGAAGCACGCCGTGCAGATCCGCGATTTGCGCGCCGCTTATAAGGAAGCGCGGCGCCAGAGCGCCTGATGTATTCGGTCTTTCTGGAATCGGCGCCGGCGGACAAAGACTTGCTGAGCGCCGAGTTGTGGGACCTTGGCGCCGTGGGAATCGTCGAAAGAGACCTGCCCGGCGGAAACGTGGAATTGCAGGCGTTCTTCCCTGAACCGGTGGTCCTGCCCGCGCCTCTGGCCGGCGCCCGCTGGCAGAAGGAAGCCGAAGTCGACTGGGTGCGCGTCTATCAAGACGCCTGGCAGCCGTTCACCGTCGGCGAACGGTGGTTCCTCACGCCAGAGTGGCGTACAGACCCTCCGCCCGAGGGGCGTTTGCGGTTGATCATCCATCCCGGACGCGCCTGCGGCACCGGATGGCACCCGGCGACGCAGTTGTCGTTGATGGCTTTGGAGAAGCATCTGAAGCCGGGCGAGACGGTTCTCGATCTGGGCGCGGGATCGGGCATCCTCAGCCAGGCGGCTGCGTTGCTGGGCGCTCGCCGGATCGCCGCCTGCGACATCGACTTCGAGGCGGCTGCCATCGCCGCGCGCAACCTCGCCGGCTTGCCCGTCTCGGTCTTCGCTGGCTCGACGCGCGCGCTCCGCGACGGCGCGGCGGACTTTACTGTGGCGAATATCAACGCCGAAACAATCGTCTCCTTGGCTTCAGAGATCGCGCGCCTCACCCGCCGCTGCGCCGCTGTCGCCGGCTTTCCCGAACGCGACGCCCCGCGCGTCCGCGCCGCTCTGAGCCGCCATTTCAACATCGCCGCCGCGGATGAATTGGACGGCTGGGCATCGCTCGTCGGCTTCCGCGCCATGGAATGCTGAGGGATGTGGCGCGAGCTTCAGCTTGCGGCGCCCCCACTCATGGGGGCGCAGTTTTGCCGCGCAGATCAGAAGAAGCGGCGCTTCTTCGCCGGCGCGGCGGGCTGCGCCACACGCAACACTTGATCGATAGCAGCCTGCGCGATGGGCGCCATGATCCGGTAGCCGTCGCTGTTGGGATGCAAACCGTCGTCGGCCAGATCAGCCCGCAAATATCCCGCGCTGTCCACCATGGCCGAAAAATAATCGACGTACGTGTATCCCCGCGCCCGGCAAAACTCTTGCAGCCAGTTGTTCAAAGCCCGTATGGAAAGCATCGGGCGCTGCGCGCTGCGCTCGTAGTTCGGGTTCTTGTCCTTGTGATAGTCGCTGATGGGCAGCACCGAGGCGAACAGCACCTTGATCTTATTCGCGTCGGCGATGTCCGCCATCATCGTGTAATTGTTTTGGATCGTCTCCAGCGCCACGCCCCGCGCGAGGTCGTTCGTGCCGGCCAGAATCAGCACCGCCTGCGGCTTCAAGTTCACTACGTCGGCCTTCATCCGTCCCAACATCTCGCCCGTGATCTGCCCGCTGATCCCCCGGTTGACGAAGTCGCGCCCGGGGAAGTATTCATTGAGCCTCCAAAAGTCGGTGATCGAATCTCCCAAGAAAACCACCCGGGGAACGCCAGGCTTCGGCGGACCCAAAAGCGTGTTCGCCTCCGCATAACGGCGCAGGTTGTCCCTGTCCGGGCTGCGCAGTTGCGCCTCCCGAGCATCGAGCAAGGCGCGCAAGTGCGCGTCCGTCCGGTCCACAATGGCTCGCAGCTCCTCAAATTGCCGCCTCGACGCCTCGGGCAGCGTCACCGGCTTCGGCACGGCGTCCGAAAGCGCCAGGTAGGCGCGCAGTTCGATTAAGAAGGCGTATACCAGGCCCGAATGGGATTGCCCCGGCGACCGCTCGATCATCTTTAAAGTCTGCCGCGCGTTCTCCAGCACCGGCGCGCTGGCGCGGCTCAGTCCGGGCACGGCGAAAGCCGTGGATTCGAGCAACTCCACGCCGCGTTGAAAGGTCTTCAGCGCCTCCGCCGTTTTCATCAGCGGCGAAGGCTCCTGCGCCAGCGCAGCGGCTGAGACCATCAACGCAAAAAATGGCATGTGTTTCATGGGTGCTCTTCCTTGCTAAGCTCGATCGTCAATGTCCCCACCGCGAAGCCCAGCCGGAAACGGAACTGCACGGGCAAGCGGCGGTCGTCGTCGGTGATCCAAATCTGGAGCCGCCCGCGGCGCGAATACAGCACGCCGTTGAAAAGATAAGCTTCATACCGGATCGTGCTGAACGTCCCCGCCTTGGTGCGCACCGTCTCCCGCTCTTGCGCCTCCACCCGCGCCATGACGGACTTCTTGCCGTCGCTGACAGGCATCTCGATCCACTGCCCGAGATCGATCTTCTTGCTTCGCAGCGCGAACAGCCCTCCGATCACGTCATGCGTGCAAGCCGGCGTGCTGATCTCCTTTTCGAGCACCACGGTGTTCCTGTTCAGGTCTTGCTCGTGATACGTGGCCTTCTTTTCGACGGGATCAAAACTGATGCGCGTTTCCCGGTGCCTGCCTCTCTCCTTGGAAATCGCGTGCACGTCCGCTGCGCAATACTCCTCCGACAGGTTGACCTGATAACGGTTGTCCACCCGGTACAGGCGCGATACCAGTCCTACTGTCTGGAGCCTCACCTCAATCTGCCTGCCGGGCTCCCCTCGCACTTGCGCCGGCTGGACTTCGATTTTGACGCGTCCGGCTTCGATCAACCGCCACTCGGCTGAGTAATGCAGGACCTCCCGCGTGGGCGTTACCCCTTTCGCCGCCGGAAGGAGAAAACTCAGGATCAGAATAATGGCATGCGCCGCAACCCGCATTGAAACCACGAGTTTAGCAAAAGCCATCACAATTCCATGTTCCCAGCCGCGATATGATGAACTGCTGCGAATGGTAAATCAGCGGAAGGCGATAAACCGGATGCGCCCAATGATGACATTCGCCACGCTGGCGGTGCTTTGCGGCGCCTCATTTGGGGCTGAGCCGGCCCTCCCCGCGGGCGTCCGTGCGGTGTGGGACCTTTCCAAAGCGCACCGCGAGACGACAGCTACGCGGGAGCGGATCTCGATCAACGGTCTGTGGCGCTGGCAGCCCGCGGCCGGTTCTGAAGAACCGCCGCCTTCCAGCGGATGGGGTTACCTGCGCGTTCCCGAAAGCTGGCCCGGAGGAAGCGCCCGGGACGGCGGCGGCGCGCAAATCTTCTTTCCCCTGCCCGGATGGGACATCCGCAAAATCGGCGCCGTCACCGCCGCGTGGTACCAGCGGGAGATCACCGTGCCTGCCCGTTGGACCGGGCGCCGCATCACCCTCTCGGCGGAACACGTCAATTCCTACGCCGCCGTCTTCTTAGACGGAACGAAAGCGGGCGAACTCCGTTACCCGGGAGGCGAATTAGACTTGACCCGCCTGTGCCACCCGGGCAAGACGCACGTGCTCAGCCTCTTTGTCCTCGCTCTGCCGCTCAAAGCGGTGATGCTGTCCTTCAACGACACCGCCGCAGCGAGGCAGGTGCAAGGAAGAGTCGCCCGCAAAGGTCTATGCGGGGACGTGTATCTCAACGCCACGCCTCAAGGCGCCCGGATAGAAGACGTGAGGGTGGAGACCTCCGTGCGCCGGTGGGAGATCACGCTCGACGCCGCTCTGGCGGCGCTCGATCCCAGGCTTTCCTACACTCTCCTCGCCGAAATCCGGGACGGCAGCCGCACCGTGAAGCGCTTCACGAGCCGCCCGTTCACCGCCGCTTCGCTGTCGAACGGGCGCCTCCGCTTTTCCGGACCCTGGAAGCCGGACAAGCTCTGGGATACCATCACTCCGGGAAACCAGTATGAGATTGCGGTTTCGCTTTTCCAAGGAAAGAAGCGCGTGGACGCCGCCCTGCCCGTCCGCTTCGGCTTCCGGGAATTCTGGATTAGCGGGCGCGACTTCTATCTGAACGGCAGCCGGATCTATCTATCCGCCATTCCCATCGACAACGGCATCGGCGACTCGACGCAGGCAAGCTATGAAGCCGCCCGGGCTACCCTTCAACGCTTCAAGAGCTTCGGCATCAATTTCGTTTACACCCACAACTACGGCTGTGAGCCCGGCGCCCACTTCCCCTACCACGAAATCCTCCGCGCCGCCGACGACGAAGGCGTGCTCGTTTCGTTCAGCCAGCCGCATTTCGGGCACTACGACTGGACGGCGGATGACGCCGATGCCACCAACGGCTATGCCCAACACGCCGCGTTCTATGTCCGCGTGGCGCAGAACCATCCGTCGGTCGTCTTTTATTCCACCAGCCACAACGCCACCGGTTACAGCGAGGACATGAACCCGGACATGATCGATGGCGTCCAGAATCCGCGCGAGCAGTGGGCGCTGCGCAATGCCCTGCGCGCCATCCGCGCTGAAACGATCATACGCCGCCTTGACCCTAGCCGCATCGTTTACCACCACTCCTCGGGCAACCTCGGCTCGATGCACACGAGCAATTTCTACGCCAATTGGGTCCCCATCCAGGAAATGTCGGATTGGTTCGAGCACTGGGCCACCCGGGGAGTGAAGCCGCTCTTCACCTGCGAATACGCCGTGCCGTTCCTCTGGGACTGGTCGATGTACCGCGGCTGGTACAAGGGCAAGCGCGAATTCGGCAGCGCGGTTGTGCCGTGGGAGTTTTGCAATGCCGAATGGAACGCGCAATTTTTCGGCGACGCGGCATATCGGATCACGGAAGAAGAGAAGGTGAACATTCGATGGGAAGCGGAGCGGTTTCGTCAGGGCAAGACCTGGCATCGCTGGGATTATCCCCACAACCTGAACACGCAGGTTTTCGAAGATCGCTTCCACGTCATCGCCCGCTATATCACCGACAACTGGCGCGCCTTCCGCACGTGGGGCATGTCCGCCAACTCGCCTTGGGAGTACGGCAGTTACTGGAAGGTGCGCCCCGCCGCGCAGGAAGCTCCTCTGGAAGTCGATTGGGACAAGCTGCAACGTCCCGGTCCGCGCCCGGTCTACCTGCGGGAGGACCTCGCAAAAGAGCGGCTCGCTTTTCAACCTTCGCGCTACGAACCGACGCCCGCCGCCGTGGCGCTCGAGCGGAACAACCGTCCAGTGCTCGCCTACATCGCGGGGAAGCCTGCGGCTTTCACCAGCAAGGATCATAACTTCCTGCCCGGCGAGGTCGTTGAAAAGCAAGTCATCATCATCAACAACTCACGCCGCGGGGTGCGCTATGAATGCGAATGGTCCTGCGACCTGCCCGCGCCCGCCAAAGGGCGAGCCTCCGGCGCGCTGCCGACAGGCGAGCAAACGCGCATCCCGCTGCGGATCGAACTACCCGCGGATCTTAAACCGGGGCGCTACAGCTTGCGCGCGCGGGTCGCCTTCGACCATCACGCGGCTCAGGACGACGCTTTTTCCATCGAAGTTCTGCCCCGCCCGGCGAAGCTCCGCTTCGACGCCCGGGTGGCGCTGTTCGATCCCGCCGGCGAGACGGCGAAGTTGCTGGATCGCTTGGGCGTCGCCTGGCAGCCCGTAAACTCCAAGGCGGACCTCAGCGCTTTCGACATCTTCATTGCCGGCAAAGGCGCTCTGACGCTCGAAAACACCGCGCCGGAGATCAGCCGCGTGCGCGACGGGCTGAAAGTCATCATCTTCGAGCAAACCGGCGAGGTGCTCGAAAGGCGGTTCGGCTTCCGTATCGCCGAGTATGGCATGCGATGGCTCTTCCGGCGCGTCCCGGATCACCCTTTGCTCGCCGGATTGAACGAGGAACTGCTGCGCGATTGGCGCGGCGCGGCGACGATTCTCCCGCCGCGGCTGGCTTACGAGCGCTCCAAGCAGTTCAACTTCGCACCCACGGTGAAGTGGGCGGATATCCCGGTGACTCGCGTATGGCGCGCGGGCAACCGCGGCAACGTCGCCTCGGCGCTTATCGAGAAGCCCGCCCGCGGGAATTTCCTGCCGGTGCTCGACGGAGGCTACAGCCTGCAATACACGCCGCTCGTCGAATACCGCGAAGGCAAAGGCATGATTCTGTTCTGCCAGGTGGACGTCACCGGGCGAACGGAAGCCGAACCTGCGGCGGACATCCTTGCCGCCAATATCCTTCGTTACGCCGCCCAGTGGAAACCCTCGCCTCAAAGGCGGGTGCTGTACGCCGGCGAGCCGGACGGCAAACGGTATCTTGAAAACGCCGGCTTCGCTCCCGGCGAGTGGAGCCGCGCTGCGCCATCCGCCGGCATCCTGGTGGCGGGACCCGGCGCCGCAGCGAAACTCAGCCCGGCAGCCGCGGAACTCCGCGAGTGGCTGAAAGCCGGCGGGCGCGTGCTCGCGCTCGGTTTGCCGGATTCCGAAGCCAACGCCTTCCTGCCGCTGCGGATTCAAACCGCCCTCCGCGAGCACATCGCCGCGCACTTCCCTGCGCCCGGCGCGGCGTCGCCCTTCGCGGGACTGTCGCCCGCCGAACTCCACAACCGCGACCCGCGGCGCATTCCGTTCCTCACCGGTGGCGCCATCCTGACCGCCGGCGGCGTCCTCGGGCAGGCGGAAGACGGGGACATCGTCTTCTGCCAGATCGCTCCATGGCAATTCGACTACTCCGGCGAAAAAATGAACGTCAAGCGAACGTTCCGCCGCGCCGCCTGTCTGCTGAACGGAATTCTGAACAATTTGGGCGCGGCTTCCCGCACGCCGCTGCTCGAGCGCTTTTCCTCGCCCGTCCGCGAAGGCGAAAAGCGATGGCTCGGCGCCTTCTACCTCGACGCCCCGGAAGAATGGGACGACCCCTACCGCTTCTTCCGCTGGTAAAGCCGCGCTCGTCCTGCTCCGGCTCGGGCTAGCACGGTATGATCGTTTGTCAGGAGCCTGCTCATGTTGGAAATCACCTGGTTAGGACACGGTACGTTTCAGTTCCGCCTCCCGTCGGGCGAGGTCATACTCATGGATCCCTGGACGGACGGCAACCCCGCTTTTCCAGCCGGACACAAGTTCGACCGCATCGATGTGATTTGCATTTCCCATGGCCACTTTGATCACATCCACGACGCCGTCCCGCTAGCCAAGAAATTCTCACCTCAGGTCGTCGCCATCTGGGAAACCTGCCAGTGGCTGGAATCGGCGAAGTACGTCAAGAATTGTTGCAGCATGAACAAAGGCGGCTCCCAGAAAGTGGGACCCGTCACCGTCACCATGACGCATGCCGTTCATAGCTGCGGCATCCTCGACGAAGGCAAGATCATTTATGGCGGGGAAGCCTGCGGTTACGTGCTGACCTTGCCGGATTCGCGCCGCCTCTATTTCGCCGGCGACACCAACGTGTTCACCGACATGCAACTGATCCGTGAACTGTACGAGCCTGAGCTCGCGTTTCTGCCCATCGGCGATCTGTATACGATGAGCCCCCGCGAGGCGGCCAAAGCGTGCGCCCTGCTCAGGCCTAAAAAAGTCATACCCATGCACTTCGGCACGTTCCCGCCGCTCACCGGGCGTCCGGAACAGCTCGCCGAACTCATTAAGGACTTGCCGGACGTGGAGGTCTGGCCGCTCACGCCCGGAAAGCCCGTTCAGTGGTGAAAGGACCATCTCTCATGCCCCTCATGCCTACAACCGTAGGGTTCATCGGCCTCGGCATCATGGGCCGGCCGATGTCCAAGAATTTGCTGAAGGCGGGTTACCCGCTGGTAGTCTATGACATCCTTCCCGAAGCCATCGACGACGTAGCGGCCGCCGGCGCGTCGCGCGGGCTCTCCTCCCGCGACGTGGCCTCCCGCTCGGATGTGATCATCACCATGCTGCCCGACGGCCCCGACGTGGAAGCCGCGGTGCTCGGACCGGGCGGAGTCCTGGAAGGCGCGCGTGCGGGTTCGCTGGTGATCGACATGAGTTCGATCAACCCGATCGTGGCGCAGCGGGTCGGCGCGGCTTGCGAGAGCCGCGGAGTCGATTTCCTGGACGCCCCGGTGAGCGGCGGCGAGCCGGGCGCCATCAACGCCACGCTCGCCATCATGGTGGGAGGGAAACAGGACGTCTTCAACCGCGCTTTGCCCATCTTTCAGGCCATGGGGAAGAGCGTGACGCTCACCGGTCCCGTCGGGGCGGGCAACGTCACCAAACTGGCCAATCAGATCATGGTGGCGTGCAACATCGCGGCCATGGGCGAAGCGCTGGTTCTGGCAGCCAAAGCGGGAATTGATCCGGAGGTCGTCTTTAACGCCGTCAAAGGCGGGCTCGCCGGGTCGAACGTCTTGAACGCCAAGGCGCCGATGGTGGTGGACGGCAACTTCAAGCCCGGTTTCCGCATCCGGCTACATCAGAAGGATCTGCGCAATGCGTTGCTGGCGGGAGAGTCGCTGAAGGTGGCGCTGCCGCTGACTAGCGCCGTGCAGCAGATGCTGGTGGCTTTGATGAACGCCGGGCGCGGAGAACTGGACCACTCCGCCATCGTGACGCTCATCGAAGACATGTCCGGCGTACAAGCGCGGAGAAAGTAGGGACTTAGCGCGTTGGCAGGAGCCCCGGCAGTGCCTCGCCGCCTCGAATTCAAGATCAGCGGCATGGACTGCGCCGAGGAAGTGTCTCTCCTGCGCCGCGAGATCGGACCGCTCGCCGGCGGCGAGGAGCATCTTTCCTTCGACCTGCTGAAGGGGAAGATGACCGTCTCCGGGAGCGCAGCCGCCGATGCCGAAACGATCATCCGCGCGGTGGCGCGCACCGGCATGCGCGCGGAGCCATGGGTGGAGCGTCCCCCGGGCGCCCGCCGCGCGCATGAAGCCGGGCGCACGGGCAGGTTGATCGCCACCATCGTGAGCGGTTTATCTCTCGCCGCCGGATTCGGGCTGCACGCCTGGCTGGGCGGCAGCTTGCGTCATGCGTTAGGCATCGAGGGCGAAGCGCCGCTCGCGGCTCGGCTGGCGTACTTCGCGGGCATCGCCGCCGCCGGATGGTTCATCTTGCCGAAAGCTTGGTACGCAGCGCGCAAGCTCCGCCCGGACATGAACCTGCTCATGACGATCGCCGTGGCGGGCGCTATCGCCATCGGCGAGTGGTTTGAAGCGGCGACGGTTTACTTCCTCTTCGCTCTTTCGCTGCTCCTCGAAGCTTGGAGCGTGGGGCGGGCGCGCCGGGCGGTGGAAACGCTCATGGACCTTGCGCCGCCCACCGTGCGGCTGGTGGCGCAGGACGGCTCGGAACGGGAAGCGCCTGCGGCAAGCGTCGCCCCCGGCGCGCGGTTCGTCGTCCGCCCGGGCGAGCGCATCGCCTTGGACGGGCGCGTGGTGGCGGGGACGAGCAGCGTCAATCAGGCTCCGATTACCGGAGAGAGCCGCCCTGTGCTCAAGGAACCCGGCTCCGAAGTGTTTGCCGGGACAATCAACGGCGACGGCGCGATCGAAGTCGAATCCACCAAGTTCGCCGGCGACACGACTCTCGCTCACATCATCCGGCTGGTGGCTGAAGCGCAGAGCCGCCGCGCGCCCTCCGAACAGTGGGTGGAGCGCTTCGCCCGCGTCTATACGCCCTGCGTGATCCTTTTGGCGGCGGCGGTGCTGGTGGTTCCGCCGCTCGTTGCGGGCGCGCCGTGGAGCGTGTGGATCTACCGGGCGCTGGTTCTGCTGGTCATCAGTTGCCCCTGCGCTCTGGTCATTTCGACGCCGGTGAGCATCGTGGCGGCGCTCACCGCCGCGGCGCGGCGCGGAGTGCTGGTGAAAGGCGGCGTGTTCATCGAGATTCCCGCCCGGCTCAAAGCCATGGCTTTCGACAAAACCGGGACCCTCACTGAAGGGAAGCCCTCCGTGGTGGCTGTGAGGCCGCTCAACGGGCACTCCGAGGACGAACTGTTGCAACGGGCGGCGTCGCTCGAATCGCGCAGCGCGCATCCTCTGGCGCAGGCGGTGGTCGGGTACGCGCGCGAGCGGGGCATCTCTTTGATGCCGGTGGATGATTTTCAGGCGGCGCCGGGCAGGGGCGCCACCGGACGGCTGAACGGCAGAACATACTGGCTCGGTTCGCACCGTTATCTGGAAGAGCGCGGGCAGGAGACGCCCGCCATCCACGAGCGGCTGGTGGAGATGTCCCGCGGCGGGCGCTCTGTGGTGGTGGTGGGCAACGACGAGCACGTTTGCGGCATGCTGGCTCTGGCGGATACGTTGCGCCCGGAAGCGCCCGGCGCGCTGCTCGCGCTGCGGGAAGCCGGAGTCCAACGCCTGGTCATGCTCACCGGCGACAACCACGCCACGGCGGCGGAAATCGCCGCTCAAGCCGGGGTGGACGAGTTTCACGCCGAGCTGCTGCCGGATGGCAAAGTGGCGGCGGTGGAAAAGCTGGTCGAAGCGTACGGCGCCGTGGGAATGGTGGGGGACGGCGTGAACGACGCGCCCGCCATGGCGCGCGCCACCGCCGGCATCGCCATGGGAGCGGCGGGCAGCGACGCCGCCGTCGAAGCGGCGGATATCGCTTTGATGTCGGACGATCTCGCCAAGCTAGCCTGGCTCGTGCGCCACTCGCGGCGCACGCTGGGGATCATCCGGCAGAATATCGCGGCGTCGATCGGCGTAAAGGGAATCTTTGTCGGGCTGACTTTCGCCGGATATGCGTCCCTTTGGGCGGCGATCGCCGCCGACATGGGCATCTCGCTCTTGGTGATCTTCAACGCCCTCCGGCTCCTCAGCTCTCCCGCCGGCGCGCGGCTTGGAATCCGCGCGGGCGGCGGCGTTTGAGTGACAATAGAAGCACGTGGCCTGCGCCGATTTCGCGATAGAAACCCAAGACCTGACAAAGATCTACCGCAGCATTCTGCGGCGGCGCGAGGTCCGGGCGGTGGACGGCATTTCGCTGCGTGTGGAACGCGGGCTGAGCTTCGGTTTGCTTGGGCCGAACGGCGCGGGCAAGACGACGTTCGTTAAGATGCTGCTATCCGCCACGCACCCCACCTCCGGCGTGGCGAAGCTGTTCGGAATTCCGGCGCAGCGGACGCGCGCCCGGCTCCGCATCGGATACCTGCCGGAGAACCACCGCTTCCCGACGTATTTTACCGGCGCGGGCATGCTGGATTTTTACGCCGCGCTCGCGGGCGTCGACCGGCGGACTCGCAAGCGGCGCATTCCGGAGCTGCTCGAGCGCGTAGGGTTGGCCGGGTGGGGCGATATCCGCACCGGCAAGTACTCCAAAGGCATGTTGCAGCGGCTCGGGCTGGCGCAGGCGCTCATGAATTCGCCGGAGCTGCTGATTTTGGACGAACCCTCCGACGGCGTGGACCCCATGGGCCGCATTCACATCCGCGAAATTCTGCGCGATTTGGAAGCCAAAGGCGTGACGATTTTCATCAATTCGCATTTGCTCGGCGAAGTGGAGGCGTTGTGTCAGGAGGTGGCCATCCTGCACCGCGGAAAAGTGGTGTTGCGGGGAGCGGTGAAGGATTTGACGGCGGGCAAAGGTTACCGCCTGACAGCCGCGAATCCGCCCGAGGGTCTGCTCGAGAGCTTCCGCCGCCGCGCGGTGAGCATGGAAGTGGCGAACGGCAGCGCCACCCTCCATTTCCCGGATCGCGAGGCGGCGAACCGGGCGGTGGACGAACTGCGCGCCGCCGGATGCGAGATTGACTCCCTTGCGCCTACCTCCTGCACTTTGGAAGAGGTTTTCGTGAAAACCTTGGCGGATCAGTCATGAGAATCACCGTGGCGCTCATCGCGGATACCTTTCGTGAAGCCTTCGCCCGCAAGATTTTCTGGGGCTTGTTCGGGCTTTCGACGCTGATGATCCTGTTCTTCCTGTTCATTATGAAGATCGACATTGTCGAGGGCGCCATGGCGACGATCACGTTGTTCGGGCAGCAGTCCCCGCGGCAATGGGAAGTCGGGCGGCTCGTCCGGCAGGTGCAAAGCAGCATCGCGGTTTTTCTTTACACCTGGGGCATGGCGCTGGCGGTATTCGCCTCGTCGGGGCTCATCCCGAGCGTGCTCGAACCGGGACGCATCGAGCTATTGTTGTCGAAGCCGGTGCGCCGGTGGCACGTCATCGCCGGGCGGTACACCGGAAACACGTTGGTGGTGGGGCTGAACATCGCCTACCTGGTGTTAGGGGTGTGGTCGATTCTCGGCTGGAAGACCGGGTTTTGGCACAAGCCGTTTCTTTTCACGATTCTTTTCACGCTGTTCATCTTCGCCGTCTTGCTGGCGGTGGTGGTTCTGATCGGCGTCATCTTCGAAAGCCCGGCGCTGGCGACCATGGTGACGGTGGCGCTGATGATTCTGAGCCCGGTTCTGGCGCAAAAGAACCTGATGGAGAGGCTGCTCAGTTCGGAATGGTCCCGCAACTTGTGGCGCGGGCTCTACTGGTGCTTGCCGAAGGTTTACGACGTGGGGCGCATGACACAGGATTACGTGTTCGACCGGACAGTGGAAAACTATGCGCCGCTTTGGAGTTCGGCGGCGTTCGCGGCGGTGGTGATGGCGGCGGCGGTCCTGATTTTCAGCCGGAGGGATTTTTAGATGCGGCGCGTATGGGCGGTTGTGGCGCTGCTGGCGGCGCTGGCGGGGTGCCGCGGCAGCCGGGAGACGGGTTCGGTGTATATCGACCCTGCGTTGCTGAGTCTGGTCCCTCCCGGCGCCGTTTCGCTTGCCGGCATCCGCGTGGACGCGTTTGTGAAGACGCCGCTGTATCAGCGCCGGCTGGCGCAGGCGCCGCTGCCCGGTTTGGAGGAGTTTGCCAAGGCGACGGGAGTGGACCCGCGGCGCGATGTGTGGCAGGTGCTCGCGGCTTCGAGCGGCGGCGCGACGGCCGTGCTGGTTCGCGGGAAGTTCTCGCAGGGCGGCGCGGAGCCGCGGCTGCAGATACCCGGCGCGAGCCGGATTCCGCACAAGGGCTATACGATCACCGGAGTGGAGTCGTTTGGGGTGGCGTTCGTAAATCCGAGCACGGCGGTGGCGGGCAAGCTCGATGCGGTCGAGTGGGTGCTGGACAACCGCGACCGGTCGGGACCTCCGGCGGACACGATGGCGCAGCTTCAAGCGATTCCGCGCGGAGCGCACGCGTGGGCGGTGTTGCGCGGGGGCGCGCTTCCGGCGTTGCGCGAAGCGCCGAAGGGCGGCAATTGGGGGAACGTCGAGAAGATTTTCGGCTCGCTGCGGGCGGTCACGGCGTGGGCGGATTTTTCGCAAGGCTTGGCGCTGCGGGTGGAAGGCTCGGCGGCGGCGGAGGAGGAGGCGAAGCAGTTGGCGGCGGCTATCAAGGGGATCATTGGTTTGGGCAGGCTAAGCACGCCGGACAATAAGCCGGAGCTATTGCGGGCTTTTGATGCTTTAAAAGTGGAGCAGCAGGGTGCGACTTTGCGGCTGAACGCGGCGCTGGACGAGAATTTGGCGGAACAACTGGTGGCGTTTGTGCAGCAGGCGCTGCCTGGAGGCAGACCGCCGGCGGGGCGGTGAGGATTTTGGTTGGGATTTTTGTTCGCTAACGCTTGTTTTTTTGTGGGAGGCCTCCCGAAAGAACCGGCATGCTCACCCCCGCCGGTTTCTACAGGGGCCGGTGAACGCTCGACCGGCAAGGCCGTGGCGCTGAGCGTGCCGGAAGTTGCCTAGGACGACCGGTCGCCGCCGTCCGGGGCCTCCACGGGAAGCCGCCGAACCGTTCACCCTCAGGATACACGGGGCAAGGTAGCCCCGAAGCCCCACCGGCGCGGCCCCTTCGGGTAATCGATTGTATTCAGGGGGGATATAAACCCGAAGTTTTCTGAAAAAACCTGTCACCGGCTCCCCGAGCCACGGCCCTTCGCGAATTCCGCGAAGGGGTGGCATATTGCGCCATCCGGCTGGCCTCCGGGCTGCGCCTGTTTGAGGTCCGGCTGACGGATCAAGTGCGTGCTGGGTCATGAAATCGCCGAAAGGAGCGGACATCGGCGTTCATCCGTGTTCATCTGCGGCTGGCAATGGACAAGCCGCGGATGAACACAGATGAACGCGAATAGAATACGCAAGATTTGCGAAAGTGTCAGACGGCTCTGCCACCTTCGCCATTTTCGTGAAAGTGCCACTTCACGCTGCGCCCTTGGACCCCTGGACCCTTGGCCCCTTGGATTAGACGTCATAGTACTCGTGCGGGTGCAGAAATCGCTTGCCCGGTTCGGAGATCGCTGTTAACCTATGACGAGCGGGCGTTGGGGCGCACGAACGACTGGGGCAAGCCTACGAACGACTGGGACCATAAAAGAGTGTCCAGGACAGGCCGCTGGGCGAGTGTAAAATTTCCAGCCCGCTTAGGAGGATTTCGATGACCCGATTTAGACTCTTGGCAGGCCTTACGGCTTGCTTCCTTCCTTTGTTCGCCGATGAGAAACTGGCGGTCGCTACATCGCAGAGGCCGTTTCTATTTGAGCACCAGAACAGTTCGACTAGCGGACTGGCCGAGACTATCTGTTCGCCTTGGAACACGGTCCTGTCGGCCAACGTGAGAACCAGTGCGGGGAAAGACCTTCTGATCACTCTCTCGGCAACGACGACGATGCACGCCAGTGGTACGCTCAGCTATGTGTTAAATGATCCGCGAATCGCCAAGGGAGCCGGGGTTATCTTAGTCCGGCTTCTGCTGGACAACAACACAACCGCGGACCTGGCGCCGGACCACCCGTCCCTGGTGGCGCCACCCTCGGTGTGGACGGAGCTATCGACTTTCCTGGGCGCTTTCTCCACCAGCCAATCACTGCACACTTCCCAAGTTTCGGCATCCGCCACGGGCAGCTACTCCTATCTGCGGCAGAACCCTGGCGCGGGCAACCACGCCATCAACGTGCAGGCACGCTCTTGTGTGTCGGTGTTCCTAGCGCAGTCCACCGAAGCGAGCGGGTCCATTCTCCTGGGTAACCGCACGCTGGTCGTCGAGGAAGTACGGGCGAGCGTTCAGTAGAGCGTGCCGAGGCGCTCGGCAGCGCTGGTCTCTAACCGCTCAGCCTGATATGGCTTCCTCGCGAATTCCGCGAAGGGGTGGCGCTTTGCGCCATCCGGCCGGGCTTCGGGCTGCGCCTGTTTC
>FWPV01006165.1_pt1 | contig 23169 bp, 17 predicted proteins | sample 2228371 | NCBI WGS metagenome assembly FWPV01 (sample SAMEA103939776, study PRJEB20133) | metagenome | reverse complement strand
ATGAAAAGAGTCGGCAAGAAAGAAATACCCTCCGCAGAGCAGGAGCAGAAGAGTTATTTTGAAGCCGAGTCTTTTCATTTAATCTTGCAGTTGATTTTTATCTCCTCCGGAAGGATTTTCATAGGTAACTTTTACTCCCAGAACTTCCTGTTTAACCGGATAGGTGCCCAGAAGAACATAAGATGTATTGCCTACACGGGCAAAGAGTCGGGCGGAAACGCTCTTCCAGTTCAGTCTGTTTTTAAAAAAAGCTTGTAGCGAAGAAGCTTTATAACCAAAAGATGATTTAATCAGAATGGGATTACTTGTCTGTCCTGGCTGGAGGGGTTTTTTAAAAGAGATCTGAAAGCCGTCACCAAGATCCTCTTTGCTATCATTGAAGAAAAAAATAGCATTGAAGCTTACATAAGCAAGCGGTCTGTTGGAAATATTCTTTACAGAAAAACTTATTGCCGGAACAATGATCGTTTCATTATGCAGCCCCTGTTTTTTTACCCAGAAGCTGTCTTCAAGATTTATCTTCAGGGCTGCTAAAAGCTCCTGTTCTTTCCAGGATTCTTTAATCGTTGAGCGAACAAAGAAAATCATAATCACCACGACAATCACGGAAAAAATTGCAAAAAGATAAAATTTAGAATTTTTGTAAAACGGCTGTTTTTCTTCAAACGCAAATGAAATATTTTTGTCGTTCATTTTTACCTCAAAGCCCGGGAAGATGGATAAAACCATCTTCCCGGGACAGTTTATTAGATTACGCCATAAGCGAGCATGGCTTTGGCAACTTTTACAAAGCCGGCAATATTTGCACCCAGCAGGTAGTCTCCTTTTTTCCCGTAGGCTTCTGAGGCATCAAGACATTGCTTGTGAATATTTTTCATTATTGTTTGTAGCTTTTGGTCAACTTCTTCTCTGCTCCAGTAGAAGCGCTGGCTCTGCTGTGCCATTTCCAGTCCGGAAGTGGCAACTCCGCCGGCATTGGCAGCTTTAGCAGGTCCATAGAGAACATTGTTCTCCTGATAGATATTGATGGCATCAAGATTTGAGGGCATATTGGCGCCTTCCGAAATGCAGAAACAGCCATTTTTAACCAGTGCCGCAGCCAGTTCACCATCAATTTCGTTCTGTGTAGCTGACGGAAAAGCGACATCAACTTTAATGCCCTGATCTTTAACCACTTCCCAGACCGATTTGCCTTCAAAATATTTTGCCTTTGAATATTTCTGGGCATATTCAGCTATCCGGCCACGCTTGATGTTTTTCAAATCCATAACATAAGCCAGTTTTTCAGGGGTGATTCCTTCTTCATCAATTATGGTGCCGTTGGAGTCAGAGAGTGAAATTGCTCTTCCACCAAGCTGGTTTATCTTTTCTACTGTGTATTGGGCAACATTTCCTGAACCACTGACAATACAGATTTTTCCCTGTAAATCTTTTTTTTGCGTGGCAAGCATTTCAGCAGCAAAATAGACTGCTCCGTAGCCGGTAGCTTCAGGGCGGATCAGACTTCCGCCATATTCAAGAGCTTTTCCGGTTAATACTCCGGTGTGATCATTTTTAATTTTTTTGTACATTCCATACAGAAAACCGATTTCTCTTCCGCCAACACCAATGTCTCCGGCGGGAACATCTGTGTCTGGACCAATATGGCGGAAAAGTTCAAGCATAAAAGAGTAGCAGAATCTCATCACTTCATTGTCTGACTTTCCTTTGGGATCAAAATCAGATCCTCCTTTTGCTCCGCCCATGGGCAGAGTGGTAAGTGAATTTTTGAAAATTTGTTCGAAACCAAGGAATTTAATAATTCCGAGGTTGACTGAGGGGTGGAAACGTAATCCTCCTTTGTAGGGACCAATAGCATTGTTGAATTGAACACGGAAGCCACGGTTTACCTGGACCTCTCCTTTGTCATTGACCCATGGAACACGGAAAATAACTGCCCGGTCAGGCTCAACGATTCTCTCATAAATTTTTGCTCTGACAAATTCCGGGTGCTTGGCTACTGTTGGTTCCAGAGTTTTAAGAACTTCTTCAACTGCCTGAAGAAATTCAGGCTCGGCGGGGTTTTTGATTTTTGTTTTTTCGATTACTTCCTGGATAATCGACATTTTTTACTCCTTATTAAATTTAGGTTTAGTTTTTATTATAAAACTTAAAAAAGGATTGTCAATTTTTCCCGTTCTTAATATTTTTCAAAATATTAATTCATCTTCGGGAAGCAGTTAACCTTTGTTTTTAAAACAATATTTTTTTGACCTTATACAGCTTGATGTGTTTAAAAGGATTCAAGGCTTGACAAAAGAGTCAAAAAATCTGAAAATATTTAATGTTTAGCAATTATTTACAAAACCGGATATCAGCTTTTAAACAGATAAAAGCAATGGCAGAAATTGAAACTGCCCTGCAGTTGCAGATTTCCGCATTAAAAAAGAGAGGAAAAATTCTGGTTTTCGGAAACGGCGGTTCAGCAACTCAGGCAATGCATTATAGCGCTGAACTGGTAAATAAATTTTACCTGTTGCGACGGGCACTGCCGGCATTAGCTTTAAATACCGATGTGGCAGCGCTTACGGCAATTGCCAATGACCTGAATTATGAAGATGTTTTTTCCAGACAGATTGAAGCACTCTGCAACACCGGTGATGTTTTGCTTGGGCTGACAACCAGCGGAAGATCAAAAAATGTTCTGCGGGCAATTGAAACCGGAAATAAAATAGGTGCTGCCAGTATAGTTTTGTGCGGGAAGAATATTAATGAATTGAAAGCCGTTCAGCCAAAAATAATTATTTCTTTTCCTCTTGATGATACTCCGCTGTTGCAGGAACTGCATTTAATATGTTTACACTATTTTGCCCGGGAAATCGAAAAAAGCATGGAGGAGAAAAATGAAATTTAGTTCTCGCGTCGAGTGTATCGTTGCTTCACAGACTTTAAAACTGGTTCAGATAAAAAACCAGTTGCAGTCTGAGGGGAAAAAAATTATCGATTTCGGAGCCGGAGAGCCTGATTTTACAACTCCCCAGATTATTAAACAGGCTGGAATCAAAGCTATTGAAGATAATTTTACCAGATATACGACCACTTCAGGCATAAAAGACTTAAAGCAGGCAATTATCAAAACCTATTCCCGCGAACAGGGATATTCTCCTGCGGAAAACGAGATTATTGTTACCAGCGGCAGTAAATATGGAGCTTTCCTATTAATGCTTGCTCTGGTTGATGAAGGCGATGAAGTGATTCTTCCGCTGCCTTATTGGGTATCTTATCCGGAGATGGTTAAGTTTGCCGGCGGAGTGCCGGTTTTTGCCGATCATCTTAAAACCACTCCGTTATTTTCCATTACTGCAGATTCCTATCTGGAAAAGCTAACTCCCAGAACAAAAGTAATCATAGTTAATTCTCCCTCAAATCCGACAGGAAAAATAATGAACTCTTCAGAACTTTCCAGACTTTTAGAGGTCTGTGCGGCCAGGAAAATATTTTTAATTTTTGATGATTGTTATCGGAAAATAATTTTTAGTGAAGAAAAATTTCTCTCACCGCTTGCACTTCAGCCTCAGCTAAAAGACTATGTTGCCGTTGTCTCTTCCTTTTCCAAGACTTATGCCATGACCGGATGGCGCCTTGGTTATACCATTGCTTCTGCAGAGGTGATTGCAGCGGTGAATAAAATTCAGGAGCATTCCACATCAAACGCCTGCTCAATATCGCAAAAAGCTGGAGTTGCGGCTCTGCTTTCGCCGGATGACTCAGTCGAACTTATGGTTGCTGAATATAAAAAAAGGCGTGATTTTGTCTGCCAGCGTCTGAAAGAAATCGGCAATATCGCTTTTGCCGTGCCGGATGGTGCTTTCTATCTGTTTGCTGATTTTTCTCATTATATTAAAAAGTCAAACTTTACTTCAGATACGCAGTTTGTTCTGAAAATTCTTGAGGATCTGAAAATCATTATGACTCCCGGATCGGCATTTGGCGCTACTGGTTATGTCCGCATTTCATTTGCCACTTCATTGGCTGAATTACAAACCGGACTGCAATTGCTGGAAGGTTATTTAAAAACAGATAATGCTTGATTATAAAGATATCCGAGACTTTGAACGGCGTAAAAGATTGAGGCAGAGAAAAAAAAAGCTTCTGATTATCGCCGCTTCTTTTTTACTGATAATAATTACGGTTTTTTTAGCCTATCAAATTGAAAAAAGGAAAATTATCAGGCTTCAGGAATATCTGATCAGTCATAATTTTTTGGAATTTGACGAGCTCAGCAGCAGAGGATTTTTTTTCTTTAACCAGGAGAAAAAAGAGCTACTCTTTATTTATAGCTTGCTGCAAAATAAAGTAAAAGAAGAATTTCAGCTGAAGAAAAACAGCAGCCTGAAACGCGAAAAGATACTGAAGATGCTCTTTGATTCTGGAAATTATTCTGTTTTTGCTGCTTACTTAAGTAAACTGAATTTTTTAGGAGACTCTTTGCAGCTCTACCGGCTGCTGGCTGCTCTCTCATTTTATAATCTGGCGGAAGCGCAGGATATTTTTCTGAAATTTAAACAGAATAGAGATTATCAGCAATACCGGCAAATAGTTGAGCAAAGGATAAAAGAGCTCAAATCGAAACGGATTCCCTTAATTTTTGATTGCCGCAATAAAGTAATCGGTCGCCTTAACCTGGAGACTCGTAAAATCGAACCGGAAATCCCGGGATTTTACTTCTCTTCTGCTCTTGAAAAGAGAATCAAAAATGAGTGGCGCAGGATTTATTTAACCATCAATTCTGACTGGCAGCAGCTGCTGGAAAAACTTTTTATGCGCAGGAAATTTCGAGGTGGTTTTTTGCTTGCTGAACTGCAGAGTGCGGCAGTGCGTATTGCTTACTCCAGCACTACGCAAAAGATGAACACGATTTTTGAAGAATATTTTGAACCGGCTTCGATTATCAAGTGTCTGACCTATCTTGCCTTTCTGAAGTTCGGGAAGAGCAATTTTTTTCCCGTTTACTGCAACGGAAATATAGCGGTGGCAGGAAAAATTTTTTACGATTGGATGAAACATGGCAAAGTTGATGATGCTGAAAATGCTCTGGCAGTTTCCTGTAATGTTACCTTTGCTGAAATGGCGGCTAAAATCGGTCATCAAAAATTAAAAGAAACTTTTATCGATTTTAACTTTGATCGTCAGCCTGATCAGGATTTCTATTTTAGCTTTAATTGGGGAAGGTTCAGGAATTTAGAGAATAATATTCTTGATATTTATAAAGCCGGAGTGGGACTGGAAAAAGAAGAGCTGACATTATGGCATGCACTCTGGCTGGCAGCTGCTTTTGCCCGCAATGGTCGTGGTCGTCAGCCTTTTCTGGTAGATACGGAATATAATCTTCTGCAGGTTGGGTATTACAGCAATTCCTTGCAGAAGAATGACTTTGTTGTAGAAGGTTATGATTATGGTGCTTTAAAAAAAGCGATGCGCGCCGTTGTCGAATCAGAGCAGGGGACACTGAAAAAATTGAGGCATCCGGCCTGGCAAATTGCTGCTAAAACAGGAACCGGCGGCAAGAAAGACCCTGACTACGATGCGGTGATTATTGGTTTTTTCCCGGCAGAGGCTCCCCGTTATGCTTTTGCCCTATTATTAAGAAAAGCCGGGCGTGCTGACAGAAACGCAGCTGATTTTTTAAAGGATTTTTTTGATGTCTGGTCTGAAAACAATTAGCAAATTTTTGCTGGCTCTTTTAGCGTTATTAATGGTTAATCTCCATGCAGAAGAGATAGTGCTGTTTCCGTTTCAGGTAGAGACAGAAAATCCGCGGAGTGTTTATGGCTGGCTGGGAGTTGCCGGTTCATTTTATCTGACCAATGCTTTATTGTTGAACAATGTTTCTGTTCTGGATAGCGAGAATGTGTTGCGCTTCCTGCAGGAAAACAAAATTTATTTTCCCTTCGAGTTTTCAAAAGCACTGGCTATTGAACTGGGGCGTGTTATTGGAGCAAAAAAGATTCTCTGGGCGGAAATAGTTTTAAAAAAGGATGCCAGAATTTTTCTTAAATCAGCTTTAATTGATCTTGATACTTTAGAGCAAAAAATTCTGCCGGCTTTTGAAGGAAAACAGGAAAAGATTTTATCTCTGTTTCGGGAGCTTTTTTTATCATTGAGCAGAGAAGTGTCGTTCTTAAAGAACAAAAAAATTGAAATTCCTGATTTTAAGTTAACGCTTACAGAATTTGAGACTCTGATAAAGGGTATGCTCTATAAAGATCTTCAGAAAAGAATTGAAATTTTACAGACAATTAAAAGCGATTCTCCTCTTCTATCCTGGCAGCTCGGGCTGCTCTTTTTTGAGCAGCAGAAGTTTTCTGATTCGCTGGCAGTTTTAGCCCGGCTTTATGATGATTCCTTGTTTCAGAACCGGGCGTTTTTTCTGAGCGGTCTGGCTGAATATAAGCTGAAGAATTATCGTCAGGCGTTGAACTATTTTATCCGCTTGCAGCAGAGAGATTTCCGCGCCGTTGAGAGCAATAATAACGCCGGAGTGATTTATTATTTAATGGGACAGTCGAATATAGCACGGCAGTGTTATCTTTATTCGCTTTCACTGGCACTGACTCCTGAGGTGATTTATAATTATTTTCAGCTGGAGTCGGAAAAAGATTTTGACCATTGCTGGAAATGGCTGATAATGGGTCTGAAGAATTTTCCGGCGGATAACTCCCTGCAGAAAATATTTTTTTCTCAGCTTGAAAAAAATGCATTCAGTGATGAAATTGGCACGGTTTTGCAATCTTACATTGATCTGAATCGGGAATTACCGCAGGAGAAAGTTCTGCTGCAGAATCCCTATCTTGATGCTTTCAGAAGCAGCGTTTCTCAGCCGGAGGGGCTGAATGAGCTTGAAGTTTTGTTTAATGCCCAGAACTGGGAGGCAATTCTGGAGAAGGCAGAGACGATTGCTTTTCAGAATCCTTTTTATGCCGAGATCTATTATTATCAGGCTATGGCTTATTTTAATCTGAAAAATTTTGCAGAAGCTGAAAAATACGCTCTCTGCGCTCTGTTTCTTGAACGCGAGAACAGAAACCTTGCGCTTTTGCAACAAATCTATCAGACAGTTAATCAGCCGGAAAAATATGAGTTTGCCAGAAAAGAGTTTTTTTCTGTTCCGGATACAAATTGATCATCAGCGCTTCACGACGAACTGATATCTGCGCTTTTTTTGCGCAGAAGTTTCATCAGGCTTTTCGCCTTGGTTATATTGAAGTTAATCAGGTTTACAACCGAAAAAAAGTAAGAAGGGTAAACCTGAAACCGGAAGCGGTAACCTGCTTTGTCTTCTGGACGCGCTATCCGTTTCCTTTTCTGAATGTGGTTAAAGATTTGCAGAGAGAAGCTGTGCCGCAATATTTTCTTATTACTGTTAATGATTACGCTGGTCTTCTTGAACCGCAGGTTCCTCCGTTAACAAAGGTTTTTCAGGCAGTGGAAAAGCTTTCGGCAATGGTTGAGCAAAAAGCCCTGTTCTGGCGTTATGACCCGGTAATCATTAGCAGAGAGTTTTCGGAAAGTTATCACCTGAAAAAGTTTCAGCTGCTGGCGGAAAAAATAGCTCCTTATGTGCGCGGAGTTATTGTCAGTTTTCTTGATCTGTATCATAAAACTGAATTGCGGCTTAAAAAAAGCGGATTTTTTTCTGAGCTTGTTTTTCTTACTACCCGGGAAAAAATTGAACTCTTAAAAGAGTTTCGGGCTATTGCCGCTTTTCACAGACTGAGTTTTCAGACCTGTGCCGAAGAGTTTGTTGAATTTTCCGGTAAATGTATCTCTGATCAGGTAATTTCCGAGCTTTGCGCAAATAAAATTCCTTATGAAAAAGATCCCGGTCAGAGGAGAGCCTGTTTATGTCAGAAAAGTATTGATATTGGTGAATACCGGACCTGCGGCTTTAAATGTCTTTATTGCTATGCCTGGTAGATGTTCAGGCCTGGTTTTTTCGCTGTTTTTCAGTTGCAAAGAATAAATATTTAGAGATTGGAATTATTTTAAAGCGGATTTGAAATTGCTCAGTTGAGATTAATCGGGAAATGACCTGAAAACATTTCACTCTTCAAATAGTCTTCTGATTTGATCTCTGTCAGGCCTGGCAATGATTCCTTTTTCTGTAATGATTGCTGTGATTAAATTAGCCGGCGTAATATCGAATGCCGGATGCCAGACAGGACATTGCTGCGGTCCGATCTGTTCCTGACGATAGTAGAGGATTTCTTCTGCTGATCTTTCTTCTATGGGAATGGCTGATCCGTCATTAATTGAGAAATCAATCGTGGAGATGGGAGCTGCCACATAAAAAGGAATCTGATGAAAATTAGCCAGAATGGCTAAAGAATAGGTTCCGATTTTATTTGCTGTATCTCCGTTCAGGGCGATACGGTCTGCTCCGACAATAATTGCGGCTATCTTTTTTTTGCTCATTAAAAAACCGGCCATGTTGTCGGTGATCAGGGTTACGGGAATGTTATCCTGCATTAATTCCCAGCAGGTCAGCCTTGCTCCCTGAAGATAGGGTCTGGTTTCACCGGCAAAAACATGAATCTTTTTTCCGTTTTCCAGGGCAGCGCGAACAACTCCCAGTGCAGTTCCGAATCCCCCGGTGGCAAGAGCGCCGGCATTACAGTGAGTAATAATATTAGCCTGAGCAGGAAGAAGCTGCTGACCGTAGTTGCCGATTTTTTTATTTGTGGTTATATCTTCTTCTAAAATTTTATTGGCTTCGCAGTTAAGTAATTCTATCAGCCGGAGATGAGGCATATTCAGGTTATTGTGGAAAACTTTTTCCATTCTCTTTAAAGCCCAGATGAGATTTACTGCCGTTGGACGGGTGGCGGCAAGCTCTCTTTTGAATTTTTGAAAATAATCAATTTTTTCTGGAAGAGAAAGATTTTCCGGTAAAGAAGCCATTCCCAGAGCAATGCCCATGGCGGCAGCGATGCCGATTGCCGGTGCTCCGCGGATGACAAGGTTTTTGATTGCCTGACACACATCATCAACAGTCTTTAGCTGCAAATAGCTCTCTTCGGCAGGAAGAAGCCGCTGGTCAAGCACTTTTATCATTCCGGATTCAAACTTAATTGTAAAGAACATCTTTGACCTCGGAATTTGTAAGCTAAATTATAGCTGAATTCAAGTCCCGAAGCAATCCAGAAGAAAATTTGCGCATCTCTTGCATTTGATTTTTGAAAAAAGATTAATTTTTATTCCCGGCAGGAATTTTTTCTTTTTCTCTGCTGGCTTGACTTTTTAAATTAAATATGTTTTAAGAAAAATATGAAAAAGAGCGGGGTTTTATTGTTACTTGTTCTGCTGCTGGCTTATGATGTGGCAGCATTTTTTCCTTTCTTCAACGGTGCCCGCGATCTTGCCCTGGCTCAGAGTGCGCTTACTTTTACCTATGATTTTCAGGTTTGCCGGATCAATCCGGCATTGCTTTCCGGTTTTTCAACTTCCCTACAGGGTTTAAGTTATCAGCAGAATTACGGAGACTGGGGCGGAATACTGGAAAAGAGCAAAGAGCTGTTTGAAAAAAATAATTTAAAAAATTGGGACAGTTTTTCAAATGAAAAAAAAGCCAGTCTCTGGAGCTCTGTTCAGAGCCTTTATAATCAGGAAAACTTTTTTCAGGGTTTTGTCAGTAAAGGGGCAGGATTTGCATCCGGCAAATGGTCGCTAAATTATTTTAATGTGCACTGGTCGTGGTTAAAACCGAAACCGGAGAGTCTTGAAAACATTGATGCTGAAAAAAATCCAGGTTATCAGGAATTAGCACTATTAAAATTTTTACAATTTGGAGCACGGTTCAGCCAGGTGGTTCTGGCATATAGCTTCGGAATAAGTTCGAATATTGATCTCGGTTTTTCGGTGAATTACCTGAAGGGAAGAGTCTTGAAAAAAGAGGTCAATTTTCTTGATTTTGCCGGTGAAGAAGTGTCGAAAAGAGTTTTTCTTGAAAACGGCTGGGATTTTTCTGAAGGTGAGGAAATCAGTAAAATCTATATTGATACTGGATTGCTTTTTACAATTGGCCGCAGTTTAAAAGCCGCTTTGGTAGTCAAAGGCGTAGGTAAACCGGCTCTGCATTTGCAGAAAGAGTCGCTTACCATTGAAAATCAGATATCTGCAGGAATTAGTTTTCATCCTGATGAGAGCTGGGGAATATATTTTTCAGCGCTTTTGAAACCGTCAGATTTATTCTTTACGGGAGTAAAGCAGCAGCCGGTAGCTCTCGGAGTAGAGAAGAGTTTTTTTGAAAGTAAACTGTTTTTGCGTGCCGGAATCAGGGGCGATTTACAGTCAACATATCTTACAGGCAGCAATTCACCTCTGCGTGTTTCTTTCGGAGCCGGTTTAAATATTGCTCCGCTAGTAGCCGATATTGCTCTGATTATGAATTCCCGTAGGCAGCTTGATGGTCTGGCTTTAAACTTAATTATTCTTAACAGATGATATTTGACAAAAAAAAAAGAATTTAATAAAATGGAAACCAAATGAAATTAGGTGAGATTTTAGTAAAAGAGAAAAAAATTACTGAAGAACAGCTGCAGAAGGCACTGGAAGAGCAAAAAAAACAGCCGGGAAAATTAGGAACGATTTTAATCAGGATGGGGATTGTCAACGAAGAAGAGATAGCAGATGTTTTAGCCAAGCAGTTTGGCTATCCTTCAGTAAATTTAAGTAAATTCGAAATTGACAACAAAGTTCTGGAGCTGATCAAACCGGATGTTGCCCGAAAACATACCGTAATTCCGATTCATCGGATTGGAGCAACGGTTACCGTAGCCATGGCAGATCCTTCTAACCTGATGATTCATGAGGAACTGAAATTTTTAACCGGGCTGAAGATTCAGGCTGTTGTTGCGCCGGAATCATCAATTCTGTCAGCGATTGACAAATACTATGGCCAGGTTACCGGAGTCTCTGCCCAGGGAGTTCTGGACGAACTCTTAAAAGAGCGGGGTGTTGAAGAATTAGGCGAGGTTGAAGTTGTTGAAATGACAGAGGAGGAGGGCGAACAGGATCAGGAAGATGCTCCGGCAATAAGACTGGTCAATGTTATTTTTAACGATGCCGTGGCAAAAGGAGCTTCAGATATTCATTTTGAACCATATGAAAAAAATTTTCGCGTCCGGCTGAGAATAGACGGAATGCTTCAGGAATATCTTTCTCCGCCAATGCAGCTTAAGAATAAGATAATTAGCCGCATTAAACTTATTTCAAGAATGGATATTGCTGAAAAGAGACTTCCTCAGGATGGCAGGATAAAAACGAAAATTGGCAATAAAGTAATTGACATGCGCGTTTCTGCTCTGCCCTGTATTCACGGCGAAAAAATTGTTATTCGTTTGCTTGATAAAGAACAGCTGAAACTTGATATGACGCAGCTCGGCTTTGAACCGAAATCTCTGCAGAAATTTGAGAAAGCGATTCTTGAACCTTGGGGGATTATTCTTGTTACCGGTCCGACCGGCTCAGGAAAAACGAATACTCTCTATTCAGCAATTGCCAAATTAAATAAAGAAGATGTGAATATTTTGACCGCTGAAAATCCCGTAGAATTTAATATTTATGGGATTAATCAGGTTGATATCCGAGAAGACATCGGGCTCACTTTTCCCGCTTCCCTGAGATCCTTTCTGCGGCAGGATCCGAATATTATTCTGGTCGGTGAGATTCGTGATTTTGAAACTGCTGACATTGCCATTAAAGCTGCTTTAACCGGTCACCTTGTTCTTTCCACCCTGCATACCAACGATGCTCCCTCAACAATTGCCCGCTTAATCAATATGGGTATTGAGCCGTTTCTTGTGGCAAGCGCACTCAGGCTTGTTCAGGCTCAGCGTCTGGTACGGAGGCTTTGTAATAGTTGTAAGGTTCCGGCAAAGGTTCCTTTGCAAACATTGATTGAGGTTGGATTTTCTTCTGAAGATGCCAAATCCATTCAGGTCTTCGAAAAAAAAGGCTGTGAAAAGTGTAATAATACCGGATATAAAGGAAGAGTCGGTTTATTTGAGGTAATGGAAGTTGATGAAGAAATCCGTGAAATGATTATGCAGAATGCTTCAACTTCAGAACTGCGGCAAAAAGCCAAAGAGAAGGGAATGCTCACTTTGCGTCAGAGCGGACTGGAAAAGGTAAAACTTGGAATTACTTCAATTGAGGAGGTATTGAGAGAAACTTCCAAAATATAAAAATTGTAAAATGAAAGGAAAAATTATAAAATTAGAGATGAAAGGAGAAAACGGAATGTCAGAGATTTTTAATTTTAAAAAAGTAATTGCCGGAAGTGAGGGGAACTAAGATGGCTTTAGCCCTGACAGCATTGTTAAAAATTATGGTTGATGAGGGCGGAACTGACCTGCATATTACCACTAATTCCGCTCCGGTAATCAGGGTCCATGGAGAACTGCGCCGGATCGATCATCCTCCGCTGACTCCGTCAGAAACCAAACAGATGATCTATTCCATTCTGAATGATAATCAAAAGTATAAATTCGAAGAGAACTGGGAACTCGATTTCTCTTTTGGTGTAAAGGGGCTGGCGCGTTTCAGAGCAAATATCTTTATGCAGCGCGGTGCTGTTGCCGGTGCTTTCCGGAGAATTCCCTATGAAATCTGGTCTTTTGAAAAATTAGGTCTGCCGCCGGTTGTTCCTGAACTTTGTAACAAACCGCGTGGGTTGATTCTGGTTACAGGACCGACCGGAAGCGGAAAAACAACTACTCTGGCAGCAATGATTGATAAGATTAACCGGGAGAAACCGCTTCATATTATTACAATTGAAGATCCGATTGAATATTTGCATTCGCACCGGAAAGCAATGGTTAATCAGCGTGAACTTTATGCTGATACCAAGAGCTTTGCTTTTGCCTTGCGTTCAGTGTTGCGTGAAGATCCGGATGTTGTTTTGATCGGTGAAATGCGTGACCTGGAAACAATCCAGTCTGCTTTAACCATAGCTGAAACTGGTCATTTAACATTTGCCACTCTTCATACCAACTCTGCTTCGCAGACAATTAACCGTATCATCGATGTCTTTCCCCCTCACCAGCAGGATCAGGTTAGAACTCAGCTTTCAATGAATCTGGAAGGAATCATTACCCAGGCTCTGCTTCCCCGGGCTGATGGGCGCGGAAGAGTTCTGGCGGTTGAAGTGCTGATTCCGTCACCGGCGATTCGGCATCTGATCCGGGATAATAAGATCCACCAGATCTATTCGACGATGCAGACCAGTCAGGAGAAGTATGGAATGATTACTTTCAACCAGTCTCTGGCCAGTCTTGTGTTTAAAAAAGATATTACTTCTGAACTCGCCTTAAGTATGTCTCATAATCCGGAAGAGTTACAGGAGATTTTAAATCGTGGTCCGAGTGCGCTTTCTTCGCAGCTCAGGAATCCGCTTAAAACTTCTGTGCCTTATGTTGACATTATGGCGCCGAAAGCGAAATCATTTTAAAGGAGGGGAAAATGCCTATATATAGATATCAGGGTAAAAATAAGGTCGGTAATTTTGTTGAAGGAGAAAGATATGGAAGAACTCAGGAAGAAGTGATCAATGCATTGCGCAAAGATCAGATAACGATTCTATTAATTGAAAAGAAAAAAAGCGGCTTTCGGATTCCGTTTTTAAAGGGCAGAGAAGGAGTTTCGTTGAGAACTCTTGCGGTTTTTAACCGGCAGTTTTCTGTTATGTTTAATGCCGGTCTTTCTATTACCCAGATTCTTACAATTCTGGCAAAAGGTCAGACGAATAAATATTTTCAGCAGGTGCTGCTTGATGTTAGGCGTGATGTTGAGGGTGGAACGAATCTCTCAACTGCTCTCAGAAAGCATCCGAAAGTCTTTAATGATTTATACTGCAGCATGATTCAGGCTGGTGAAGCATCAGGTAATCTTGATACAATATTAAACCGTCTCTCTCAGTATATTGAAACAACAACCAAACTGGTGGGCAAAGTTAGATCTGCTCTTGCCTACCCGATTGCCGTTTTATTGATTGCCATTGTTTTAACGGCAGTGATTATGATCAAGGTTGTTCCGGTTTTTCAGGATATGTTCAATCAGCTCGGTGCTGAACTGCCTGTCCCCACGCAAATAGTAATTTCGATTTCTGATTTTCTGGTTGCTAATTTCTGGCTGATTTTAGGCGCGATTATCGGATTAATTTTTGTTTATATCTCTTATTATAAAACTTATAAGGGAAGAAGAACAATTGACCGCCTGAAACTAAAAATTCCGGTAATCGGAACTCTTTTGTTAAAAACTGCTATTGCCCGTGTGACCAGGACACTGTCGACCCTTATTGTTTCCGGCGTGGAAATGCTTGAGAGTATTTCAATTACAGCGAAAACAGCAGGAAATGCAATTGTGGAAGATGCATTGATGAAATCGCGCTACGGGATTCAGGAAGGAAAACCTATCGGCGAATCACTTGAAGAGCAGAAAATATTTCCCTTTATGGTTACCCAGATGGTTTCGGTTGGAGAGCAATCCGGCTCTTTATCAACAATGCTTTCGAAAATAGCTGATTTTTACGAAGAAGAAGTTGATAATGCAGTTTCAGCATTACTTTCCTTAATGGAACCGATTATGATTGTTCTGCTGGGAGGCATAGTCGGTGGAGTAATCATTGCTATGTATCTGCCAATGTTTGATTTAGTTGGAAAAGTCGGATAATAAGAAAATAGCCGTTCTGAACAATATTAAGAATCAGCAGTCTCTGCTCTTTTATTTAAAGATTATTCGGGTAGCAGTTATTGCTTCCCTGCTTTTAATAACAGCGATAATCCAGCTTTTTTTTCAATCAGAGCACTCATTGGCACCGGTAATTTATGTTCTGCTTATTTTTTTACTTGTCAGCATTTCGTTTTTTTTCAGCGAAAAATATTTTTCTTTGCGGCTGAATATTTATTTGCAGTTACTGTTTGATGTTTTTGTAATTACAACTCTGGTCTATTTTTCCGGTGGAACGGTAAGTCCGTTTTATTTTTTGTATCTCCTGCCGATAATTCTCTCTTCTTTCTTCCTTGGCCGAAAAGGAGCAGTTTATTTATCTTCCTGTGCTTTTATCGCCTTTGGAATATTGAGTGATCTGCTTTTTCTGAAGATTCTGCGCATTTTTCCGGAGAATGATTTTCTGGAAATCAGCAAAGCGGAATTTATTTATAATCTGATTATGGCATTTATTGCCTTTGTTGGCACTGCTGTTTTTGCCAGCAACTATTTCGAGCGCCTGACCAGGACAAAAAACGAACTTAATGTTTTACGTAACGATTATCAGGATTTGTTGTTTTTGAATAATGCGGTTCTGGAAAATATGGAAAGTGGTTTTTTAACTGCTGATCTGGAAGGCGTGATTCTCTCTCTTAATTCACGGTTGCAGAAGAGTTTGAATTTAAAAATCGGAGATAATTTTTTCGATACTGTTTTAAGCGAGCAGGAGCGGGATCATCTGCAGCGGGTTTTGCATTATAAAAACAGCTTTTATCTTGAAAAAGAGTTGCAAGGATATTTCTGGGGCATAAACATTTCCCGGCTGTTGAAAATAAGGGAGTATAAGCCACTGTTTGTAGTTCTTTTAAATGATCTGACGGCATTCCGCAACATTGAAAAAAAGCTTATTGAGAAAGAGAAGCTGGCAATGCTTGGCGAAATGGCTGCGGGATTGGCTCATGAGATCCGTAATCCATTAACTTCAATATCCGGTTCGATTCAGTTTCTAAAAAAGGAATTGCAGCTTAACGAACAGCAGGCAAGATTGATGGACATAGTAATTAACGAATCGCAGCGTTTATCTGCTTCAATTGAATTTTTTGTCAATTTTTCCCGGGAATTCAAAGTTAACAGAATCCGGGTTAATCTTGCTGAAATTCTTGAGTCACAGATTTATCTTTTACAGGTAAAATATCCGCAGATTATGTTTAAAAAAATGTTTAATCAGGAGCTGTTTATATTTGCGGATCAGAATCTTCTCAATCAGTTAGTCAGGAATATCCTTGAGAATTGTTGTAAAGCGGTCAGTGATTTAGGTTTGGTTGAAGTTATTGTTGTAGAAGAGAAAAGCAAGCTGCGGCTGATTATCCGCGATAATGGAATCGGAATGGATACTGAAGAGCTGAATCAGGTATTTACTCCTTTTTTTTCGAAATTTTCCCGTGGTTTCGGAATTGGCATGTCTGTGGTTAAAAGAATTGCTGAAGCTCATAAAATGAAAATCAGTATTCGCTCTCAAAAAAACAGGGGCACCGAGGTCGAAATTGAAATACCGCTTGAAGATGAAATCAATAAATCCGGCTCTTGAAGAGCTTATTGATATTGAAAGAAAATCTGATTTCTGCAACAATAAAAGATGAGAAAAAAATTAATTCTCATCGTTAACCGGGCTGAAGTGGCTGGATATTATTCTCTGACTGTGTTTAAGAAATAGAGAGGAGAAAAAAATGGATCTAAATCCGGTAAAAATACTTGTTGTTGATGACGAAGAAGGAATTCGCCAGATGCTGCTGGCAGTTTTGCAGAAAGAGAGTTTTCAGGTTAAAACTGTCGAAAATGCTCAGAAAGCGCTGAAACTGATTAAAGATGAGTATTTTGATTTTGTAATTTCTGATGTGCGTCTTCCGGATTTAAACGGTGTTGAGCTTTTAAAAAGGCTGAAAACCCTTCAACCTGATTTGAAAATTATTCTCATTACCGCTTATCAGTGCTATAGTGATGCTGTTGCAGCAATGAAAGCCGGAGCTGAAGATTATCTGATAAAACCATTTGATATCGATGAGCTGATTTTAAGAGTAAAAAAAGCTTTAAGTATTAATGATCTGGAAAAAGAGAACCTGCTTTTAAAAGAGAGATTGGAAAAGATAAGTACTTTTGAAGGAATTGTCGGAGCTACACCGGGAATGCAGAAAATTTTTGAGCTGGTTAAAAACATTGCTCCAACGGACGCAACAGTATTAATCTGTGGCGAGAGCGGAACCGGAAAAGAACTCATTGCTCAGGCTATTCATCGTCTGAGTAACAGAGCCGGTTATCGTTTCGTTTCCATAAACTGTGGCGCCATGCCGGAGAATCTTCTCGAGAGCGAGCTTTTCGGGCATGTAAAAGGTTCTTTTACAGATGCTTATCGCGACAAAGAGGGATTATTTGAAACAGCAAACGGAGGCACTCTCTTTCTTGATGAGATTGCTGAAATGTCTCCGCTGATGCAGGTAAAGCTTTTGCGCGCCCTGCAGGAAAAAAAAGTTCGCCGTGTAGGCAGCAACCGTGAAATTGACATTGATGTGCGGATTATTGCTGCCACAAATCAGAATCTTACAGAAAATATTTCTGCGGGAAAATTCCGCCAGGATCTTTACTATCGCTTAAATGTAATCAATATCAATCTTCCGCCGCTGAGAGAGAGAAAATCCGATATCCCGCTACTTGTTGATTATTTTATTAGAATTTATTGCCGGAAACTTGAAAAAAAAATAAACGGAATCGAAAAAGAGGCGCTGAGTTATCTGCTCGATTATCACTGGCCGGGAAATGTGCGTGAGCTGGAAAACATTATCGAACGGGCAGTAACAATTGAGCAGGGAGAAATGATTTCTGCAGAAAGTATTTCTCCGGAAGTGATCATTAATTTGCCTGATGCGATCAGAGATTATGATTGGAAAAGAGTTCTTGCCAGGTATGATAACGATTTTGAAAAAATGATTGCTGATATTTCCAGATCAGTCATCTCCGCTGTTTTTTTTGAAAACGACGGTAACCTGAAGAAGACTGCAAATCAGCTAAAACTCTCCTATCGTTCGTTACGTTATTTGATTGATAAGTATCAGCTTCGAGAAAAATAAGGGATTTGTATGCGTGCTCTGGTAATTGTTCTTGACGGTGTCGGTTGCGGAGAACTGCCCGATGCGAAAGATTTTGGTGATTGCGGAGCAGATACCCTCGGTCATCTTGATCGGCAGTTTAGTTTTAAACTTCCTGCTCTGGAAAAAATCGGGCTGGGAAATATTTCGCAGTTTCGAAATTTTAGAAAAATCCCGGCAGCAGGCTGCTGGGGGAAAATGGCTGAACAGGCACCGGCAAAGGATACGGTTGCCGGTCACTGGGAAATGATGGGTGTGGTTGTTAAAAAACCGTTTGCCCTGTTTCCTGATGGCTTTCCTCAAGATTTAATCAACGAATTTCTTCAGATGAATAAATTATCCGGAATTCTTGGAAATTGCACTGCTTCAGGAACGGAAATTATCCGGAAATTCGGTCAGGATCATCTTCAGACAGGCTTTCCGATAGTTTATACTTCAGCTGATAGTGTTTTGCAGATTGCAGCACACATAGGTCGTATTCCGCCGGAAAGGTTATATGAAATCTGCGAGCAAACGAGAAAGCTTGCCGATCGCTATAATATCTGCCGTGTGATTGCCCGTCCTTTTGACGGGAGAGAGGGAAACTTTTTTCGGATTGCTGATAAACGCAAAGATTTTACTATGGAACCTTTCCAGCAAACCGTGCTTGATTTTTTAACGGAACATAAAATTGCAACAATTGGAGTCGGAAAAATCGGTTCGATTTTTGCCGGGCGGGGAATTTCGGAAAGCATTTCTACTAAAAATAATCTTGACGGGCTGCAAAAAATATCCCGCTTGTTATCGGAAATCCCGGCAGGGTTTATTTTTGTGAATCTTGTGGATTTTGACATGCTTTATGGCCATCGCAATGATGCTCAGGGTTTTGTAAACGCCTTGATTGAATTTGATGAATACCTTCAGAAAATATTACAGTTGCTGAAAAGAGATGATCTTTTAATCATCTGTGCTGATCATGGCTGCGATCCCTTTTTCAGCGGAACTGATCATACCAGAGAATATGTGCCGCTGCTTGTTTATTCCCGGCTGATTTCAGAACCTAAATCGCTTGGAGTGAGAAAAACATTTGCTGATATAGGAGCAACCCTGCTCGATTTTTTTAAGATTAAGCAAAAGATTAATGCTTGCGGATTCTGGAAGGAAATTAATGCCGCAGCATCCTGATAGATTTATAATTTTAGAGGAGAAAAACATGACTCTGGAAGAGAAGCTTAAACAGACTGCTGATTACATTCGGGCTAAAAATTGTTTTCAGCCTCAGATCGGCATTATTCTCGGGTCAGGATTAGGAGCATTTGCTGAAAAGATAGAAATCAACCAGATTTTTGACTATGCAGATATTCCCCATTTCAGCCCGACATCAGTAAGCGGACATAAGGGGCGCTTGATTTTTGGAAATCTTTTTAATAAGCAGATTGCCGTTTTGCAGGGTAGAATTCACTATTATGAAGGATATACGATGGATGAGGTTGTTTTTCCGGCAAGACTTCTTGCCTATCTGGGAATAAGAGCAGCTTTGCTTACCAATGCTGCCGGCGGAATTGCTGCTGATCTTTCTGCCGGAGATATAGTCATCATCCGCGATCATCTGAATTTACTCTTTAATAACCCGTTAATCGGCAGAGAGAGCCTTGTTTTCGGCCCTCGTTTCCCGGATATGACCAATGTCTATGCTGACGATTTACAACAGATATTAATTGACTCTTTTCAAGAAAATGAAATTTCTCCCAAAACAGGGGTCTATGCCTGTTTAAGCGGACCGGCTTATGAGACGCCGGCGGAAGTAAAAATGTTAAAAATTCTTGGTGCTGATCTTGTTGGCATGAGCACTGTTCCTGAAGCTATTGCACTTCATCAGATGGGAGTGAAAGTGGCAGCCTTATCAGTTGTTGCCAATAAGGCTGCCGGACTTTCAGCATCGCCATTATCTCATTCTGAGGTTGAAAGCATTGCCCGCCATTGCGAACATAAAATTGTAGCTTTAATCTCAGAATTCATCAAGAGAGTCTAATCTCAGTCAAACAGATATCTTACTCCTAACTGCAGAACCCAGCTGGAAATGCTGTTATCAGTTTCATAGGGATTCTTTTGTCCGGAGCGGAGGAATCTAAGAATCGGTTTTCCGGTTGCAGAGTCCAGTCCTCTGTATTCAAACAGGGCATCACCGCGATAGTAAACATATTGATATTTACCCCAATCTCTGTTCAGTAAGTTTAAAAAGTTGATAATGTCAAGAGAAAGCTGAATTTTATTGTTTTTCAGAGGAAGAGGAATATCCTGAAGCAGTTTTAAATCCATTTTGTGAAACCAGGGTTCACGCGAAGCATTCCGGGAGATGATTGTTCCCCGGGCAGCATCCAGAGCCGGATCATTCCTGATGTAAGCATCAACTTCATCCCAGGTTGCTCCTTGAAGAATAATATCATCGGCTGAGCGCGGGACATAAATCAAATCATTATAGCTTGATCCGTCATTGTTAACATCGTTGACATAGCGTGTGGAATAAGGTCTTCCCGAACGCGCGTTATAAAACAGCGAAAGCGTTGTTGCTGCTTTTTTTAGCAGATAAAGTCTATATGAAGTTCCGAAGGCGATTCGGTGACGAACATCAAAGCTGGAGTAGGTCAGGTCGGGATTGTTGGGATCAATACCGATATGATTATAGTTCCAGTTCGAGCTTGCCTGAGAGCTTGTTGTACTTGTCTGGTCTTTTGCTTCGACGAAAGTATAGGAACCATTAACCCAGCCGTTCTTAAAGTTTTTCTGGAGCTGTAAGGATACTGAATATTGATAACCTTTACTGGTATTGGTCATATAGAGTACGCTGCTGTATTTTGAAGTAACCCTGCCATAATATGCGCGGCCATCAAACATGGTAGCGGTTTGTTTAAGATTCAGGTTCTGGTATAAAACTTCATGAATTCCTTTGGAATAGATTACTTCAACAGTGGCGTTGATTTTTCCGGGAAGAATAAAATCAGAAGCCAGATTTGTTCTTAACACCTGAGGGAAATAGAAATTTTCATCGGTAATATTAATCTCATTTGTAGCGGCAGTTCCGATTGACTTGGGCTGGTTAAAGGGGTCGGCAACAAAAGGTATCGAGCCGGTAGCAGTAATCCGGCTGAATTCAATTCCGGTATTGGAAAAGGCATTTGATACCCAGACATAAGGGGTGCGGCCGGAAAAAACTCCGATTCCGCCTCTTACAATTAGCGATTTGTCTTTTTTCAGATCCCAGTTAAATCCGGCACGGGGTGAAAAGAGAATGTTTCCGCTTGGGGCGACATCTGTTCGTTTGCCGAAAAATGATTCTGTTTCCGGGTTAGCTGTTGGAGTATCAGGAATTAGCGGAACATCGGCTCTGAGTCCGAGAGTTAATTTCAGGTTGTCTTTAACTGCCCAGCTGTCACCAATATAAAAGCCGAGCTGCAGAACATTAAATTCGGCTCTCTTTTTCGGGTCAGCGGGGTCATTGGAAAAACTGTGCTCAAACCGCGAAGCAATTCCTTTTTCGAAATTATCAAGGCTGGAGAATTCATAATATCCGTAAAAATCTCTGATATAGAGGTTGCTGAATTTGAAAAATTCATTGTGCGTACCTAAAGTAATGGTGTGTTTTCCTTTAAATATTGTCAGATTATTGGTAATTTCCAGAATGTCCTGATCAAGGGCATTGGCTGCCGAATAGCGTTCTGTGCCGGCATAAAAATAGTTTCCGGATTTAAAAGTTACTCTGATTGCCGGAAAATTACTTGCCACATCTCTCTTTTCCCTGACAGTTGTGAAGTTAATAATCAATTCGTTGAAAAGCGAGTTGCTGAGTTTGCTGTTAAGCTGGGCAACCGTGGAGTTTGTTTTACTCAGGAATGAATAGTTATAATCTGGAAATGAGAAAGATGTTCTCAGTGAATTCTGCAGAGAGTCGCGGTCAGCATCAACGAAGTTATGGCGCAGGGTTAAGCGGTGATTATCGCTCAGGTTAAAGTCTAACCGGGCAAATATTTTATTGCTGTCGGTCTGACGGGTAAATTTGCCGTAAGAGCCGGGATCGTAATTATATTTATTTTTCAGAATAGAAAGAAAACGATCGGCTTCAGCTTTGTTTCCGAAATCGTCTCCGGAGCCGGTTCCGGAAATCTGATACTGGGTAGGGGTGTCGTTGCGCGAAAGCTCGGCACTGACAAAGAAAAATACTTTATTCTGTTTAATTGGACCTCCCAGTCTTAAACCGATCTGATTTTCACTGAAATTATCCACCGGAATCTGGAGCGGTCCTTCGCCCATAAACGAATCATTTCGGCCATAAAAATAGACCGAGCCCTTGAAATCGTTCGTTCCGCCTCTGGTAATGGCATTGATTCCACCTCCGGTAAAACCGCCGTGGCGGACATCATAGGGAGCAATGAGAATCTGAAATTCCTGCACGGCATCAAGAGAAATTGGTGTTGTTCCTGCCTGACCTCCGGGAGTTCCGCTGTCTGCCAGACCAAAGAGGTCGTTGTTAACGGCACCGTCAATCTGGATGCTGTTGTAACGATTGTTGCGCAGACCGAAAGAGATTGCCTGAGAGCTGAAATTATCGGCAACATTCATCTGTGGTGAAAGCCGGGCAAAATCGGCAAGGTTTCGGGAGATGGTAGGCATGCTCTCAATGACTGCTGTGCTGACATTCTGCGTTGCACCGGTTTTTGATTCAGCAAAATAGCTTTCCGGAGCGACCACAGTAATTTGTTCCTGAATGATTTCCATTTCAAGGATAAAACGCAGATTGAGCTCTTCTCCGAGACGGGCAACAGCATCTTTAATCTCTTTTTTGCTGAATCCCTGCAACTCGGCTGTTACCGTATAAGGACCACCGGCCTGAACAGAGGGAATAAGAAATTTTCCGTTTTCATTGGTTACGGCTTTGTAGCGGGTGCCGGTTGGGATGTGGATAGCTAAAATTGAAACTCCGGGTAACGGTGAACCATCTTTCATAATAACCGTTCCGGAGATTGAAGAAGTTGTGATTCCCTGAGCAGCTAATAATGCGCTAAGCAGCAGCAACAGGGAAAGGAAATAAAATTTTTTCATAAAAACCTCCTTTCATTTGAAAAATTATAGTTAAAAAAAAGAAAAAAAAAAGTAAAAAAATTGAAAAAAAATAGTTAAAAAAAGTTAAAAAATAAAAATTAAAATCCGAGAACTAATGGCAAAAAAATTACAGTAATCGTGGTTTTTGATGGTTGATATTCAAGTATCGTTGTGATGCGGCATATTTTTTGCGGTGTTTCACAATTAA
>FWPV01006162.1_pt1 | contig 23176 bp, 20 predicted proteins | sample 2228371 | NCBI WGS metagenome assembly FWPV01 (sample SAMEA103939776, study PRJEB20133) | metagenome | reverse complement strand
CTTTATGCAAAGCGGAGGGTTTGTCACCTTCGACAGCGAGGTTGGAAAAGGGTCCGAATTCCACGTTTGCCTGCCGCGCGCGGCGGCGCGCAGGGATCGTCCCCGCAAAACCCGGCGGGCGCCTGCGCCCGCGCCGCGCGGCGAAACCATCTTGCTGGCGGAAGACCAGCCGGAAGTGGCGGCGCTGGTGCATCGCTCGCTGACCGAACGCGGCTATCGGGTCTTGACTAGCTACAACGCCGACGAGGCGCTGCGCGTGGCGAGATGGCACGCCGGACCCATCGATTTGCTGCTGGCCGACGTCGTGATGCCGGGGATGAACGGACCGGAACTGGCGGCGCGCTTGCGCGAATCGAGACCCGGCTTGCGCGTGCTCTTCATGTCCGGCTATCCGGATGCCGATTTGCTCAGCCAAGGAGTCTTGGAGCGCGAGATGGACCTGGTGCCGAAACCCTTCACCCCGGAAGAACTGGCGAAGAGAGTGCACTGGGCGCTTTCGAGTCAGGATTCTCAAACATGAAGCCGGAGGTGGCTGTTGTTGCCGTGCTGCTGGGATGGCTCCCGGCGATGCCGTCGGCGGATGAATCGCGGCTTGCGCTCTACGAGTCGCTCTATCCGCACTTTCCGGATGAAAGCGGCAATGCGGAAGCGAATGAGCGTGCGAGGTACGCTTGGGTGGTCAGTTACCACGCCTTGGCTGATGTCCGGATGTACCAGGCGACGGGCGACCGGCGGCACCTCGACCGCGCCTTAGGGAAGTTCGTGAATATCCTTGCCCATCGTGACGACCGGCGGGGCGTGAAAGATTTCCAGGGCCGTTCGAGACCGGTCTGGCGCAACATCCACTATCAATTACCGGAAAAAGTGGAGTACAAGCTCTCGCGCCCGGACAACGACCGGTACGCCTATGGCTACGCGGTGCACAGCGGCATGATCCTGTACCCCATGGTGACGCTGGCGGAGGAAATCGTACGGCGGCGTCCGCCGGGCAATGGCCCGCGCGGCTTGACGTACCGCCAGTGGGCGGATGAGATCGTAGCTCGAAGCCGCGAGACCGTCGCCGCGCATGAGGAAGAGTGGAGTGATTACGGAGCCGATGAGGGATTTTACAGGTTCGCGGATTTCCCTCCTTATTTCGCCAATTATCGAAACCGCAACCGCGACGTACCGTTCAACCAGAGCCACACGCTTGGGTCGGCGATGGTGGTGCTCTACCGCCTCACCGGGGACAATGCGTATCGGGATAAGGCGTCGCGGCTAGCCGTCCGCTTCAAGCGCTCCATCGCCGTCAGTTCCGATGGCGCCTCCAAATGGAATTACTGGCAGCCGCCGGGGACCTATTCTGTCAAAGACGCGGGCGAGGATATTTCTCACGCTAGTTTGAATGTGAATTTCGCGTATGAGGCGTTCCGCGCCGGTTTGGTGTTTGACGAACGCGACCTCCGCAGCATGGCGCGGACGCTGGCGCGCGTGCTGCTCCGCGAAACACAGCGTGAGGCCGTTGACCATTGCGGTAAGCGCTGGCTCGTTCCCGACGTTTCCGACGCGGTGGGCGGCGGCGCACGCGTCAACCGCTATTGGGCAGCCGCGGGGCGATGGCTTGAGCTCACTGGCTTCGCGCCGGAAGCATGGCCGGCAGTCTGCCGTTTGCTGGATTATGCCGCGGCGGCCATACTGTGCGGCAAACCGGCGGATCGGAGCACGTCGATTCTATTGGGCCACGCGCTGGCGATCCTTCATAAACCCACGCCACAGACAGGACAGAGATAAACTAGTGTCTTCAATTTAGAGCGAGGAGTCAGACCATGAGCTCGTTAGATCGCCGGCAATTCCTGTCCACGCTTGCCGCTCCGGCAGCGCAGCGCGCGGCTTCCGCCCCGCCAAATGTCCTGATCGTTTTGACCGACGACCAGGGCTACGGAGATCTCTCTTGCCACGGGAATCCCGTGCTTAAGACGCCCAATTTAGACCGGCTGCATAGCCAGAGCGTGCGCTTCACAGACTTCCACTCCGCCCCGATGTGCACGCCGACGCGCGGACAGCTCTTGAGCGGGTTGGACGCTCTGTACAACCGCGCCACGTCGGTTACGGCAGGGCGGGCGGTGCTGCGGAAGGACGTTCCCACCATGGCCAACATCTTTGGGGCGGCAGGCTATCGGACGGGCATCTTTGGCAAATGGCACGTGGGCGACAACTACCCCTACCGCCCCATGGACCGCGGCTTCCAGGAGGCAAAGTATCACCTCGGTTTCGGCATGTCGTCGGCGCCGGAGTTCGGCAACGACTATTTCAACGGGCGGTACCGCGACAAGGGCGTGGTCAAACGCTTCGAGGGCTACTGCACCGACTTCTGGTTCCGGGAGGCGATGCAGTTTATGCGGGAATCACAGAGCCGGAAGCAGCCGTTTCTGTGCTATCTGCCCACGAATGCGCCGCACGGCCCGCATTGGGTGGACGAGAAGTACGCCGCGCCGTATAAGAAGCTCGGAGGGCCTGCGAATTTCTTCGGCATGATCGCCAACATCGACGAGAACATGGGCAAGTTGGAACGGTTCCTGACCGAGACCGGGCTGCGCGACAACACCATCGTCATTTTCATGACGGATAATGGCGGCACGGCGGGGGTCAAGATCTTCAATGCCGGAATGCGGGGGCGCAAGCAGATGTATTACGACGGCGGCCATCGTGTGCCGTGCTTCATCCGCTGGCCGAACGGAAAGCTTCGCCAGCCGGGCGACATCGCCACGCCGGCGCATATGCAAGACATCCTGCCGACCTTGATCGAGCTGTGCGGCGTCAAGAAGCCGGCCAACGCCCGCTTCGACGGCGTCAGCCTCGCGCCACTGTTGCGCGGCGCCGGAACCATCGCCGACCGGATGCTGGTGGTGCAGTACGGGCAAATCTTGAAAAAGTGGGATTCCTGCACCATTTGGGGCAAGTGGCGGCTCGTCGGGCATGATGAACTGTATGACCTGCGCGAGGACCCCGGCCAGGAAAAGAACGTCGCCTCGAGCAGCCCCGAGGTGCTGGCCAAAATGCGGGCTTATTACGAAGCCTGGTGGCAGAAGAACATCTCCGTCCTCGACGACTATCAGGCTATTAGCCTGGGCGCGCCGCAGGAGAATCCCGTGTGCCTGTCCTCTTCCGACTGGCAGGACGTCTATGCCGACAATCCGGGCCACGTGTCGAACGCCGTGGGCGGTCCGCGGGGTGGTCCTTGGAACGTGTTCATCGAACGCGACGGTGAGTACCAGATCGCTCTGTCCCGCTGGCACCCGAATGACAATCTGCCGCTCATTGCCAGCCGTCCGGCGCAGAAAATGACGGCGGGCGAGCTGCCGGAAGGTAAAGCCATGCCCATCGGCGGAGCGACGCTGACCATCGCCGGTCAGACCGCCACCGTGAAGACGAAACCTGAGGATAAAACCGCGGTCTTCAAGGTGCGCTTGAAGGGCGGCGTGAGGACGAAGTTGCATGGATGGTTTCTGGACAAAGCCGGCAACGATCTTTGCGGCGCTTTCTACGCCGTGGTGACCCGGCTCTAAGAGTTCGTCCGGAGACGGTCAGATTTCGAAGCGGTGCTCGGCGCCGCCGTAGCGGATGATCAGCGCGTCCTCGGAGTGAAACTTCAACGAACCGCGCCCGGGAGTGGCGCGCGTCATTCCGATGACGGCGTCCACAACGCAGCCTTTGTGCAAGGGAACGGTGACGTCCCATGCTTCCGGCTCGCTGCCATCGAGCACCCGCTGCCGAAAACTCCAAATCGCTTCGACGGCGCGCTCGAGCCCGGCGCATTCCTCGCCGTGGAAATGGAGCGCTTGCAGGCGCAACGATTCCTTCAGAGCTTCCGGCGAAACCGGCTTGCCGATTTGAGCGTTGTTGGCGGCGAGAATGGCGTCCCGGGTGACGAAGTAGGGCTTGAGGTCGATGATGGGCGTGCCTTCGAGGAAGTCCAAACGGTCCACGCGAATCTCGCGATCCTTCCACTCCAGAACCCGGCATGCCGTCAATCCGATCGGGTTCGGGCGAACGGGCGAACGCACGGCGAAGACTCCGTGCAGCCCGGCGGGGGATTTATCCGCCACTCCCCGGGGCGTCACCTGCAACACGTCGCGCTCCGCCTGATCCAGCCACGCCAGCACCCAGATGTGAGAGTGCTTTTCGAAGCGCAACAGCCCGGCGGCGAACTTCTCGAATATCTCGATCACAGCGGGCGCACCCAGCGAAGGCATCTGCTTGCGCTCCCGCACGCCCGAGCGAACCACTCCGATTTGTTTCAACCCGGCGGTCACTGCCGCCTCCGCGGGGCTGGGTAGGGGATCCGGTCTCCGGTGCGGCGTGACCAGTTCCTTAGCACCGCCGTGAGCTCGTCCACGCGCCGCCGCTGCGTCTTGTCATCGTATTGGTTCTTCATTTCGTACGGATCCTCCGCCAGATTGAACAGGTGCGTCGGTTCGAACTTCGTATTCACAACCAGTTTGTCAAAGCCGCGGACAATCATGCGCCATTCGCCCCCGGTTCCCAAACGCCCCTGTACGTAAACGGATTCAGGGCGCTTGCCGTTCCCGGTGAGAATCAGGTCGCTCAGGTTCTGCCCCTGAACCCCGTCGGGAATGTCGAGCCCGCACATTCCGAGGAGCGTGGGCATGAAGTCGGCGCAGGATACGAGAATGTCGTTCGTCGCGCCCCCTTTCAGCTTTGCGGGATAGCTGATCAACAGGGGAATGCGGGCGGACTCCTCGTAGGGCACGCCCTTGTACTCCAAGCCGTGCGAGCCGAGCATATCCCCGTGGTCTGCGGTGAACAAGAAGATGGTGTCCTCAAGCAGCCGGCCGTCTTCAAGCGCTTTCAACAGGCGCCCCAGATTCTCGTCCAAAGCCGAGCACAAACCATAGTAGCCCGTATAGCCTTTACGCGCTTGGGCGGCGTAAGAAGCGGGCACGTTCGGCCGCAGATTGAACTTCTGAGGATCATACAAGCCTTTGACCCGCTCAGGCGGCGTCCGGGGCGTATGGGGAGGTCCCCATGACAGGAATAGGAAGAAAGGCCGCTCGCGGTTCGCGCGGATGAAATCGACTGCCAGGTCCGTTTGGTAATCGGGTTCGAAGCCGGACGGACGGATGGGTTCCGGGGTGTCGCGGTAGTAGGTCGAGTTGTAGTAGAAATGGCCGCGGTTGAAAGCCGCCCAGTAGTCGAAGCCGCGGCGGCGCGGGCCGGGGGGCACGAAGCCGGGGCGCTCCTCGCCGTCCAAATGCCACTTGCCGATGTATCCGGTGGCATAGCCGGCGCGTTTGAACTGTTCGGCGAGGCATCGCTCCTCTAATGGCAAGAGCAAATTATTGCCGGGCATCTTGCAGGCGTGGGGCAGGCGTCCGGTCATGATGGCGGCGCGCGCCGGGCTGCACACCGGGTTAACGGTGTAAGCCCTTGAAAACGTTACGCCGAATTCGGCCAGCTTGGCGAGGTTCGGAGCTTTCAAATCCGGGTCGCCGGCGGAGGGCAGCGTCTGCGCGCGCCATTGGTCGGCCAGGACGAACACGACATTGGGGCGGCGCGGCTTGGTGGGGGACCGGGGCTGCCATAGGGCGCCGGCGGAACAAAGGAGCTCTCTGCGGGTTATCATTCTTCAGGCACAATATATAATGAAAGGGCTTCCCAAGGAGTAGCTTTGTCAAGCAATTACCGTCCCATGCCGCCGCGGCCGGGCGCGGGTCCCGCAGGCATCCCGCGTTCCGCTGACCGGTATTTCGAACTCAAGTCGGAGATTCACAAGAAGCTGATCGGCGTCTTGAACATGGACCGCGTCTCGACGCTGCCGAAGGACCGCGTGCGCGCGGAAATCGGGCGCGTCGTGGAGCGGCTGCTCGAAGACGAGCGGGTGCCGATGACCACCGCCGAGCAGAACAAGATCGTCGAGGAAGTCCTCGACGAGGTTCTGGGTCTCGGACCGCTCGAGCCGCTATTGAAGGAGCCCACGATCTCCGATATTTTGGTGAACGGCTACAACAAGGTCTACATCGAGCGTTTCGGTAAGCTCGCGCTCACCAACGTCCGGTTCAAGGACAACCAGCACCTGCTGCACATCATCGAGAAGATCGTTTCTCAGGTGGGGCGCCGGATTGACGAAGCGCAGCCCATCGTGGACGCCCGCTTGCCCGACGGCTCGCGCGTCAACGCCATTATCCCGCCGCTCGCCCTCGACGGACCCGCGCTTAGCATCCGCCGTTTCGGCCGCCACGTGATCACCTCCGACGAGATGATCGCCAACAAGACGCTGATGCCCACCATGCTCCGCTTCCTGGCTGCGGCGGTTCAGTCCAAGACCTCGATTTTGATCTCCGGCGGAACCGGCTCGGGCAAGACCACGATGCTGAATGCGCTCTCCCGCTTTATTCCGGAAGAGGAGCGCATCATCACCATCGAGGACACCGCGGAATTGCAATTGCAGCAGCGCCACTTGGTGAAGTTCGAAACGCGCCCGCCGAACCTGAACAAGGAGGGGGGAATCAGCCAGCGCCAGTTGGTGCGGACGGCATTGCGCATGCGCCCGGACCGGATCATCATCGGCGAGTGCCGCGGCGCCGAAGCGCTGGATATGCTCCAGGCCATGAATACCGGCGTGGAAGGCTCCATGACCACCATCCACGCCAACTCGCCCCGCGACGCGTTCTCCCGCTTGGAAGCGATGGTGCTGATGTCCGACTTGCAAATTCCCAGCCGCGTCATTGTGGCGCAACTGGCCAGCGCCATCAAGCTCGTGGTGCAAGTGGCGCGCTTGCAGGACGGCAGCCGCAAGATCATCTCAATTTCCGAGGTGGTGGGCGTCAAGGACGAGCACGTGGAGACGCAGGATATTTACGTGTTCGAGCGGATCGGAGTGAACGACGCCGGCAAGGTGCAGGGGCGGTTTAAAGCCACCGGCGTGCAGCCGCGGGTGCTGGAGCGCATTCGCATCGCCGGCATTAACCTGCCGGCGAACATTTTCGACGAAGTAGTGCCTGTAAATCTTTAGCTGGGAGATGCAATGAAGCTGAGATCTTTGCTGTGCGGCTTGGCCGTGCTTGCGGTCCTTCCGGTCTGCGCCTCAGCGCAGTCCTCCGGTCCGGTGTATGAGCTGCGGACGTATACCACGGTGGAAGGCCGGCTGGACGCCCTGCTCGCGAGGTTTCGCGACCATACGACCAAGCTGTTCGAAAAGCACGGGATGAAGAATGTGGGCTATTGGGTTCCGGCGGATGAGCCGCGCTCGAAAAACACGCTGGTTTACATTCTGCGGCATGAGAGCCGGGAAGCAGCCAAGAAATCCTGGGACGCTTTCCGCAAGGATCCGGAATGGATCAAGGCTCGCGCTGCCTCGGAAGCCGGCGGCAAGATCGTGGAAAAGGTCGAAAGCATCTACCTGACGCCCACCGCCTTCTCAGCGCTGAAGTGAGCCGCGGCTCAAGCCGGCTCGCTGCCACGCTCTTCAGAGTCGAAAGGAAGATCCGGCTGTGAAGCCGGCAAAGGAAGGTCGGCGGTTCTTTTCACAACCAGACCGCAGTTTGTGGCGAATCTCTCCACGCCTTCGTCATCGGAATAGAGCACCCTCGCTCCGTTGACCAGGGAAATGGCGACGATTTGGCGGTCGAATTTCATCGCGGTCTTCGTGATGCTCAGCCCAGCCTTCGGATCGCCTGCCCTTAGAGCCTCGCGAAGCCGCTCGGCCAGTTCCACCGCCGCCCGTTCGTCAAAATCCCCAATGCGTATGAAAGCAGAGCTCCTTAAGGTGCTGAGCACGTCTTCTGTGTCGACGCCTTCTGTGACCAACACTTCGCAGAGCGCGGGAGCCGGTATGAGGATTTGCTCGTTGGCGGCTTCCAGTTCCTGAACCAAACCTATCGCACGCTCCCTTGCATGTTCGACCACTCTGCCGCCTTGGTGAAGCTTGGCGTCAGGGAAGATGAGCAAGGAGAGGATGGTGCTGTCGAACGCCACCATGTTGCGCTCACTCTTCCCTAAGCTGACGCATTAAGTCAATCGGATTCTGCCTGCCGCCCTCGGGGGGGAGAAGCCGGCTGTGAAGATCGTTCAAGGCCTTGGCGATCGAAGCCTCACTCAAAACTTCGAAGCTCTCGACATCAAATCGATGCAGCCTCCACACTCCAGACTGAGTCCGGGACCAAGTTCCTTTGCCGCGTAGCCTAACCGGCGGGCCGAAAATGTGTTGGGCCAAGCGCCGCGCTACCGCCTTGCTCGTAACGCAACGGTAAAACTCCTCCCCAGACCTGATGTGAACATTAATCGTCTCGTCGCGCCCGCCAACTTGGATTACCTCTCCGTCCAACGTGGAGGGCTGAATCACCGGGCCCAAGTTTACCTCGGCCGGCCGGTTCCGTCCTGGGAATTCCAAGATTCTTTTACTCCCGTATCGAATGGAGCCGGTTGCATTGTCGGCGGCCAACCTGTCATCGATCGACCGGAAGGCTTCCATCGCCATCTTCGGAGCGGTGCCATAGCGGACTTCTTCCAACCGCCGTTGGACCTTGACTGCCGCCACCCCCTCGACGCCGCACCGAATGCCGATCGTTCCGCTATCGAGCCTTTCGAAGTGGACATAATTCTCATGTCCAAGCAGCGCCGCGAAATCGGCCATATACTCCGACAGGCGGGCCATTGGGATAGTGGCCGGGGTAAATCGGTCAATCCGAAGCTCGTAAGTCTCAGTCCCCTTCATCGCTCCGCCCGCGTTCCAGAAAAGATTATGACAGACTGATCGCCTCTGAGGAACCTCACCTTTCGAGGCAAGTCGCTACTTCACGGCTTTGTCCGGGTTTTCGCGGAGCCAGGACAGGTATTCTTCCACCGTGTAAAAGGCGCGGTGACGGTACAGCCGCCCTTTGTCTTCCACCAACTCTTTCCAGTTGTGTTTCCAGGAGTCCCCGGTGCGGTCCATCCATGCCTTGAGTTTCCGTTCCATCTCCTCGCGCAGCCCCTTGGCGGAGGGCTCTTCGGCGAGATTGCGGAGTTGATACGGATCCTTTTCGAGATCATAAAGAACCCACGGGCGGTTCTCGAACCGGGCGTACATATAGCGGTTCGTGCGGACGCCCCGCCATGCGTCTTCCGTACCGTCGCCTTGGAACGGTCCGAAGATTTGGAAAAACGCCGAATCGGGCTGCTTCTTGTCCCGCCCGGTGAAAACGCCGCTCAAGTCCGTCCCCTGCATCTCGCGAGGGACAGGGACACCCGCCAAGCCGAGCAGCGTCGGCGCAAAATCGACATGAGTAAAAGGACAATCCAACGTCCGCTCGCCGCGGATGGCGCGCGGATATCGAATCACGCCCGGCACCAGGATCGACTCCTCCCACGGCTTGCGCTTCAGCCTCCTGCCCTGCGAACCGAGCATGTCGCCGTGATCGGAAGAAAACAGCACAATCGTGTCCTCCGTCATCCCAAGCTCGTCCAACACCTTCAAAAGGCGGGCGAACTGATCGTCGATGGCGGTAATCATGCCGTAGTACTCAGCGATCTGCGCCGGACCCGGCAGGTTTGGACCGCTCTGCCAGTTCTTTCGCATCTTGAGCTTGGCCGGATCATATAGGCGCGAGTACTCCGGCGGGGCTTTGTAAGGATCATGCGGCGGTCCTACTTGAATCGTAAGATAGAAGGGCCTTCCGTCTTTCTTTGATTCTCGTAGAAACTCAATTCCGATATCTGTCCAGGCCTCCACCTCGAACTTTCGGATGGGAATCGGATCCGGAGTGTCGCGGAAGTACTGTGTGTTGAAGTGCGCATGGCTGCACACGTTCGCCGCCCAGAATTCATAGCCGTGACGGCGCGGTCCCGGGGGGACGAATCCGGGCAGGCGCGGTCCCCCGTCGAGATGCCATTTCCCTATGAATCCCGTGCGATAGCCCGCCGCCGCCAGCGCCTTGGCCAGTCCCGGCTCGGACTCCCTCAGCCGCAAGTCGTTGGCCACCATACCGTTGGCGTGGGCATACCGCCCGGTAAGGATATTTGCCCGCGCCGGGCAACAGACCGGGCTGTTCGCCAAGGTGTTCTTGAGGACCAGGCTTTCCCGCGCGAAGCGGTCCAGATGGGGCGTCTTGACGTCCTCATTTCCCAGAAACCCGACCGAGTGAGCGCGCAACTGATCGGGCATCAAGAACAGGATATTCGGCTTCTTCGGAGCCGCCGCCGCTGCTGCCGCCGGGGCAGCGAGGAATTCCCGCCGTGTCAACGAAAGACTCATAGGTCACATCTCCGCTCGGAAGTGATAAGTTCCGGACCCAACTTCGAATACCGCGGCTCCCGCTTCTTGGCGCAGGAATCTCACGCCCTTGGACTTTGCCGCCGGCGCGCCGGACTCGGTCACCGTGGAGGGGTTTTTCGCCGGGACATAGACTGTGGCGCGCGCGTTCGGCGGAACCGTTACCTGCAAGGTGAGCGCTGAACCGGTCTTCCGCCAGTGGGTGGCGTACCGCCCGTACATCGAAAGGTGGGACGCCTTCACGTATGCCAAATCACCCGTCACGGTCGGGCGAATGATCGCTCTCTCGAATCCCGGCTTGTCCGGATCGGGGCGGATGCCGCCCAGGTAGGCGCACAGCCAAATGCCCAAATCCCCCACCTGCATGACATGGTTGCCGGAATTCATCGCCGGGTCCGCCGTGTCTCCATTCCACAACTCCCAGATCGTGGTGGCGCCCTTTTCGATCATGTAGCCCCAGCCCGGATAGGTCTTCTTGGTGGCCATAGCATAGGCCAAATCGGGACGGCCAAAATCGGACACCGTGCGCATCAACCACTGCGCGCCAATCAGCCCGACGCCGATGTGCCCTTTGCTCTCGACTTCGATCTTCCGGACGAGCGAATCGAAAACGGTCTTGCGGTGAGCTTCCGGAGCAATGTCGAGCGCCAGGGCCAAAAGGCTCGACGTCTGCGTGCCGTTGTCGTAAACGCCGGCTTCGGGGCGGAAAAACTTCTTGTGGAACGCCTCACGCATCTGCGCCGCCAGCTTTTCGTAGTCCGCCGCGTCCTGTGGCTGCCCGATCAAGCGGGCATACCGGGCCATCAGCCGCAAAAGGTGCTGGAAATAAGCCGTCCCGATCAGCGTGCCGTCGGTCCTCCGTGTGGGATCCTTGGAATGGATCAATTCCGGCGATTCGGGCGGCACGCACCAGTCTCCGTAACGGTCGCGGGGCATCAAGCCGTCTTTCAGAAACCCGCGCATGTACGATATCCACTTCTTCATGGCGGGGTAATGCTTCTCGATCACCCAGCGGTCGCCGTAGTGTTCGTACAGCAGCCCCGGAACGAAGATGAAGGTGCTAGGCCAAGTGACGTCGTCGTGGTAAAAGACCCAATAGGCTGGAGAAACCACCGGCACGCTGCCCGTATCGCGCTGTGAATCTTCGATGTCCTGCTCCCACTTGGCGTAAAACGCGGCGATGTCATGTAAGTACGCCTCGCTGCGGGAAACCATGGAGCGGTCGCCGAGCCATCCCTGCCGTTCGTCCCGCTGCGGGCAGTCGGTGGGGATAGTGCGGTAGTTGCCTCGCACGCCCCACAAGATGTTGCGGTGGATGCGGTTCAATAGGGCATTGGACGATTCGAAGTCCGCGATGCGCGTCATGTTATCGTGCACTACGCGCCCTTCGAGGGAGTTCAAATTCGGGACGCCCGGAAATCCGGTCACCTCCACGAAACGGAAACCGTGGTAGGTGAACCGGGGCTCCCACACTTCGACGCCCGTTCCCTTCAGCACGTACACATCCGTCGCGCGCGCCGTGCGCAAATTGTCCACATAAAGCGTTCCATCCGGACGCAGCGTTTCGGCGTGCCGCAACCTGACGGCCGTTCCTTTCGGACCGGATACCCGCAGACGGCACCAACCGACCATGTTCTGACCCATGTCGAAAACGAAAGCGCCCGGCCGCGGTTGGGTGATCTTCACCGGACGCAGCGTCTCTGTGACCAGCACCGGCTCCATCATCTGAGCCACCAACCGCCCGCCGGGCGCATCCACTGCGCGCGCCGCCTCCCACTTCGAATCGTCGAATCCCGCGCGCGCCCATCCGGGCATTTCCATCCGCGCGTCGTATTCCTCGCCGTCGAACTCGTTATTCGCGCGAATGGGGCCATCCGTGGTGAGCTTCCACGACTCATCGGTCACCACACGCGCCGTTGAGCCGTCTTCATACTCCAGCTCAAGCTGCGCCAGCGCCTTGGGATAGCCGAAGCTCACCTGCGGCACCGGCGCCTTGTCCCGGGGCGACCAGAACCGGCCGTTGCCGAGCAGGATGCCCACGGCGTTGCGTCCGGGAGTTATCAGCTTGGTGACATCGTAAGTGACATAAAAGACCCGCTTGCGGTAGTCAGTGAGACCGGGCGACAGAACGTCCTCGCTCACTTTCGAACCGTTGATGTAAAGTTCGCTCAAACCCAATCCCGACAGGTAAACGGTGGCGCGCCGGACCTTCTTAGCCGCCTCGAATTCTTTGCGCAACATACGCGCCGGGAGGGTCCGCTCCTCGCTGAACCCGACTTCGCCCCACGGTTCCATGCCGTACGGACCCAGGTCCTGAGCCGGACGCCAGCGGGAGTCATCGAAGGACGGCGCTTCCCAGCCTTTCTCTTCCTTTTCCGCGGATTTCCACGCAGCGCCGGTGGTGAACAATAATGGCGCTCCGCTCACGAAATCAACCCGGACGGCGGCGATGAGACCCGCCGGACGCTTCGCCCCGGCGTTATTGGCGCGGACAGCCAGCGTCAACTCTCCAGCCGAGGTCATTGGCGTCATGTCATATACCTCCGGTATGCGCACTCCGAAAGAGCGCCCGTGCCGCTTCCCGTTCCAATAGAGCTCGTAGCGAGCGTCAGCGCCTATGATGCAAGTGACCTGTTTGATCTTGCGGTCCGCTGGAATTTGGAACTTCGTCCGGAAGAACCGGGGACCTGCGGCTGCGGCTTTCGCGGGTTCGCCGCCCGGAAACCAAATCCAGCGGGCCTTTTCCAAATTCCAATACGGACTCGAAGGGTTCCGGTAGAGCTTCTGCTCATCCCGCCCGATCCACTTGCCCTTCCAGTCGCCGGGCTCGAGCAGCCCCATGGTCCAGAACGCCGTGTCGCTCCAGCGCGACGCTTTGTTGTCCTGATCCCAGGTCTGCACCTTCCAATAAACTCGCATTCCGGAGCGAAGGGGCTTGCCGCGGTACGGGATCTGAGTGGAGGCTTCCGAGCGCACCATGCCGCTGTCCCAGAGGTCCCCCTTGCCCTCGCGCAGCGCGGCGGCATCTGAAGAAACCAGGATCCGGTAGGCCGACTGCTTCAGCCCCCGCAACGCGGGATTGACAGCCGCCATGCGCCAGCTCAGGCGCGGCTGCCGGACGTCAATGCCGAGCGGATTGACGCGGTACTCGCAACGCAGGTCCACCGGCTGCATCGAACTTTGAGAGTAAACGGGCGCTGCCGCGAGGGCGGCGAAGAAGAATGCGGTTCGCATATTGGCGCCTCACGACACTTGGGCGATGACCACAATCGCCGCGATGAGAATCACTACACCCAACCAGGATAGAGTCCGGGCGCGCTGTCCTGCGCCCTCCCACTCTCCGGTCAAGGCGCCCCAAACGTTGGCCGTGATAATGACCATGGACATGAAGACCGGCCACCCCACCACGGCGCCAAGGGGGCTTCCCATGGCCGCCGCTCCCACGCCGTAAACCGCTATGCCGCCGAACCACATTAATCCCATGGCGGCGGCGAGGGGCCAATAACTTGCCGGCGCTCCGGACTCCCGGTACACGCTCCAGGTCCGGTTTTTGAATAGCAAATACAGAGCGTACCCCGCGTTGGGCAGAAACCCGCCGGCCAGAGCCGGCACCCAAATCACCGTGGAAGCCAGATCCGGGCGCGCCCCAAGGGACGTGGCGGCGTCCTGAAGCGGTTTCCCGTACACGAATCCGAAGTTCAACATCGGCGAGAGAATCCCCGAAGCTAGGCAAATGAGCAGCCCGGAGAGGAAGCTTTTCCGCCCCACTGTGTCCGCACCCGCGGCGCCCTTCTGGTCCTTTTCGCGCTGCGCCCCGGCGATCGAACAAGCAACAATGCCGGCTATGGCGATAGCGAGACCCGCGAGCAGCGTGACGCCGCGCCGGGTGGTAAGCTCGCCGGGATTGGAAATCAGCAGAGGCAGTAAGGAGCCGACCGAGCTCGTGATTCCCAAAATGATGGCGAATCCCAACGCCAAGCCAAGTTGGGCGATGCCAAGTCCGAATAACGTCGAACCCAAGCCCCAGCCAAAGCCAAATAGCGCTACCAGAGCGATATTCGAACCCGGAGTGTTGGCGTACACGGAACCGAGTTCCGGAACGCTAAAGAACGCCAGCAGCGCCGGGACAAAGATCAGCCCGGCGACCGAATACACCAGCCAGATGTTCTCCCACTTCCAGAGCTTGAGCCTCTTCATCGGCAGAGCGAAGCTGCCGTGAATCAGTCCAGCCGCCACCACGACGAGTGCCGCAGCCACATTCGCTTGTCCTTGCATGCAAGTCCGTCCTCAGCCGCCGGAGGGCCTGCAACGCCAGCGCCCGGCGAGACGCCTCCGGCCACCCAGACCACTCTATCGTGTTCGCGAAGGACGTGGGGGCGTCAGTGTCCTTCGGCGTGCAAGAAGCGCTCGGCTTCTATTGCCGCCATGCAACCGGCGGCGGCGGCGGTAATCGCCTGACGGTATACCCGGTCCTGTACGTCGCCGGCGTGGAAGACGCCTGGAACGCTCGTCCTCGCGCCGCCGTGGGAGACAATGTACCCGTCCGGGTCAAGCTCGAGCTGCCCTTGGAAGACTTTGGTGTTCGGGACATGCCCGATAGCGATGAACAAGCCGTCCACTTCGCGGTCCCATGTCTCGCCGGTTTGGACATTGCGCAAGCGGACGCCCGTCACCACGCCCTTCGAGACGTCATACACTTCTTCCACCACCGCCGGCGTGATGATCTTGATCTTCGGATTCGCTTTCACGCGATCAAGCATGATCTTCGAGGCGCGGAACTCGTTGCGCCGGTGGACGAGCGCCACTTCCGAGCCGAAACGAGTGAGGAAGTTGGCTTCCTCCATGGCGGAATCGCCGCCGCCAACCACCATGATCTTCTTGCCGCGGTAGAAAAACCCGTCGCAGGTGGCGCAGGAACTTACGCCGTGCCCGATCAACTTCTGTTCGCTTTCTAAACCCAGCCACCGCGCCGAAGCCCCGGAGGCGACAATCACCGCGCGCGCCTCCACCCACTCTCCGTCAATGTTGAGCCGGAAGGGGCGTTTCGAAAAATCCACTTCGATCACCGACCCGTGGACGTATTCGGCGCCGAAATTCTCCGCCTGCTTCTTGATGTTTTCCACCAAGTCCGGTCCGTTGATGCCTTCCGGAAAACCGGGGAAATTCTCTACCAACGTAGTGAGAGACAACTGCCCGCCCGGCTCGTGTCCGCTCACCACCAACGGATTCAAGGACGCCCGGGCGGCATACACAGCCGCTGTGTTGCCGGCGCATCCGGAGCCGATGATGACGATGTTCCGCATAAGAGTTTGACGTGGTGGGCGCGCAGGGGCTCGAACCCCGGACCTCTTCCTTGTAAGGGAAGCGCTCTAACCAACTGAGCTACGCGCCCTTCTTCCGATTCTCCCTCATTCTAGCCCATCGCCGCCCGCCAGGCCGGGACCTTCTGCTATCGTCGTGTGTTTGGAGGCGATTCATGAACCGCGAGCAGGCGTGGGAGATCCTGTGCGAGTTTACCAAGTCGGAGAGTTTGCGGAAACACGCCTTGGCTGTGGAGGCGTGCGTCACCGCCTACGCGCGAAAGTTCGGCGAAGACGGCGAGAAATGGTCCGTCACAGCGCTGCTGCACGATTTTGATTATGAGATGCATCCCGAGGCGCCGGACCACCCGTTGAAGGGCGAGCCGATTCTGGCCGAGCGCGGCGTGAGCGAGGAAATCCGCCGCGCCATCCTGTCTCATGCCACTTACTCGGGAGTGCCGCGCGAAACCCTGCTGGAAAAGACCCTGTTTGCTTGCGACGAACTCGCCGGGTTTCTTACGGCGGTTGCTCTGGTGAAGCCGCATAAGAGCATCTTCGAGGTGGACGCCCGGAGCGTGCGGAAGAAGATGAAGGACAAGGCGTTCGCGCGCAGCGTGAACCGCGAAGAAATCATAGAGGGCGCAGCGGCTCTAGGGGTGGATTTGGACGCTCATATTGAGTTCTGCATCGAAGCCTTGAAACCGCGAGCCGGGGAACTCGGTTTAAAAGGAACTTGGGAGGAGTCAAATGCGAGTTAGCGGAATTTTGGTGTTGTTGACAGCCGCCGTGGGGCTGCTAAGCGCGGGCGAGCCCGCCGCGGAAGTGCAAGCCGCGGAGAAAGCTTGGGCGCGGGCGGTGGTGAAGAGAGACTACGCCGCGCTCGAAAAGCTCTACGACAACGACCTGATCTATGCCCACTCGAGCGGCGTTGTGGAGACGAAGAAGGAGTACATCGAAAAGCTCTACGACAACGACCTGATCTATGCCCACTCGAGCGGCGTTGTGGAGACGAAGAAGGAGTACATCGACAAGCTGCGCACGGGCGCGCAGCGCTACGACGCTATTGAGCACAGCGAGATGAAGGTGCGGGTGCATGGCGACGCCGCGGTGGTGCATTGCCACGTCGCCATGAAGGGAGTGAATCCCAAGGGACCATTCGACGACAAGCTCATGATGTTGCACTTGTGGGTGAAAAAAGGAGGAGTGTGGCGGCTGGCTGCCCACCAGACCACCAATTTACACTCCCGTTAGCCCGCGCCACAGGGTCCGGTGGTTGTGGCGCGAGCTTTGGCTTGCGGCGTCCCCACTCATGGGCACGCGCAAATGTAGAAACTCCAGGCGCCCCCACGAGTGGGGGCGCTGCAAGCATGAGTGCTTGCGCCACGGTCTTGGGGGCGCTGGTCTAAAATTCCTTGAACTCGTCGTCCAAGGGGAAGGCTGGGTTTTCTTTTTTCTTCGGCGCGGCAGGCGCCGCCGTGACCAAAGCTCGCCGTTTGGTTTGTCGGGGCGTTGCGGCGCTCTCGCCGGCGTCTCCGCCCACCATCTCGCGCAGATTCCGCACGAGGGTCATCAGTTGCGATGCCTGAGCGTTGAGTTCCTCGCCCGCCGAAGCGCTCTCCTCAGCGTTCGCCGCCGTCCGTTGCGTCACCTTCTCCATCTCCACGATCGCCTTGGCGATTTGCTCGATGCCGCGCGCCTGCTCTTGGCTGCTCAGGTTCACCTCGTCCACCAAGGTCTTCACTCGCCCGGCGTCCGCCGTGACGCCCGCGATGGCGCTTTCGACCTCCTTCACCCGTCCGGTGCCTTCGTTGGCTTTGGCGATGGAATCTTCAATTAAACCCGCTGTGTCTTTCGCCGCTTGAGCGCAGCGTTGCGCCAAGTTGCGGACTTCGTCCGCCACCACGGCGAATCCGAGTCCGGCTTCGCCCGCCCGCGCCGCTTCCACCGCCGCGTTCAACGCCAGGATGTTGGTCTGGAAGGCGATCTCGTCGATGACCTTGATGATCTTCGAGATCTTTTCGCTTGAAACGTTGATCTCCGCCATCGCCGCCACCAGCTTTTCCAAAGCCTTGTTCGCCGCCGCCGTTTTTTCCGCGGCTTCCGCCACCACCGCCGCCGCCGAGCCGGAATTCTCCGCGTTGCGCCGCGTCATGGATGACATTTCTTCGGTGGACGCCGATGTTTCTTCGAGCGAAGCCGCCTGTTCGCTCGCGCCTTGCGCCAGCGCCTGGCTCGACGAGGTGATCTGCCCGGCGGCGCTCGTCACCTGCTCGGCGGCGCCCGCAAGGTCCTCCGTCAGCTTCCGCAGCGATGCCGTCGCGCCCCGCACGATCCACAGCGCAGCCAAGCCCGCCGCCGCCGTGAGAGCCGCCAGGAGAACGCTTGTCCATATCGCCGTCGTCTTGGTGCCGCGCGCAGCTTCGGTGCCGTCACTAACAATCTTCTTGTTGATCTGTATAAACTCCCTCGCTTCGGCCATTAGCTTTCTCGCGGAAGGTGATACCCGGTCGCCAAAGATCTTCAACGCTTCGTCGCCTTTCTGCGCCGCGAGCGCTTGCGTCATTTGCTCGTGACCACGGTGGAGCTCTTCGAGTTGGCGCCCCATGTCAGCTAGCAGCCGGCGCCCGGCATCGGTGACAGCCAGTTTTTCGCATTCCGCAAGCGTTCGTCTCAGTGCTTCCGCCGACTCACTGAATGCTGCACTGAGCCGCGCTACCTCCGCCTGATTTTGGAGCATGCTGCTCAGAATCAATCTGCTTTCCCTTGACACGATTTCATTGGCCAGCGCCGCCAGATCGCCGCCCAGCTCGATCTTACGAACCGTCATCCCCGACGCGTCCTCTAGCGCCTTCCCTAACGCCAGCACGGAATACACGGCGCCTCCTCCCAACAGCAGCGAGAACACCAGCATTACGGCAAAGCAGAGTAACAGTTTCGTTCCGAGAGTCGCACGATTCACCATGTTGAATGTCCTTCCCGGGCGGCGTGCGCCGCCCTTCCAGGACTTCTTATCGGAGAGGAACGGGGAAGTTTGATGGGATCAGATCATTTCGCCGAGCAGTTCGGGCCGCGGCGAAGGAATAACGCCCTTGTTGACCAGCAGCCCCTTGCGCGCCAGAACCTGAGCGCCCGCCTCGACGGCTGCCGTCACCGCCGCTACGGTCCCGGTCATGGTGGCGAACGCCTTCCCGCCCAGCGCCATGGCCAGGCGAACCTCAATGAGCTTCACGCTCGCCGCCTTGGCTGCCGCGTCTGCGGCTTCGATCAGCGCCGCCACGGAAAAGGATTCAATGACGCCCACGGCGTCGAGCGCCTCCACTTGCGTTAGCCCCGTGATGGCGGGAAACACCTGCTCGTCCACGTTGGGGATCACGAACGTGTCAATCACGGCGAAATCCCCCGCCGTAACGCCCGCCCGCACCGCCGCCTCCACCGCCGCCACGTCGCCGCGCACCAGCGTCATGTACTTACCCGAACAGATGGTCCTCGCCAGCAGCAGTTCCACATCGGCTGCCTTCAGCATGGCGTCGGTCACCACCAGCCCGGAGGCGATGCTGCTCAATTCAATCAGTCCCAGGGAGTTCTTGGCCATGATTCCTACGTTCGAATTTCGATCCAGTCGCGGCTCACGCCGGTGACAGTTCCGTCCACGCTGGCGTGGATCGCCACGCCGAGATCTTTTTCCCCTACCTGCGCGATGGCTTGTGCGCGCCGCACGCTGTCGCCTTGTCTCACCACCGGCGATGCCGGTTTGCCCACGTGCTGCGACAACCGTATGCGCACCACCGGGGGCTTATAGTCGATCTCTTGAAAAGGAGTGTGGCTCTCATACTCCTCCACCCGCAGCCGCTGCCGGAGCATCGCGAGCGGAACGCGGCGGTATTCTTTCATGGGATGCACTTTCACCGGGTGCGGCTGGACGTACTTCATCCCGGCGGCTTTCCGGTCGCGCTTCGCGTCGTCGCAGGCTTCCTTGGGATATAAGTCCTCCGGGCAGGCATACAGCGTACACAGCCCGCAGGCGCAGCACAGTTCGCCCCACTGATTCCAATGCTGCGAACCCGACGCCGTGAATCCCAGGCTGCGCATCACCTTGTGCGGCTGCACGTCGTAGCCGAGCAAGTAGCGCGGGCAGAATTCGGTGCAATAACTGCACTGGTCGCAAGCCGATTTCCCGATGCGGTTCATCGCCGCCTGCGTCCGGTTCCGCCGGGTCACCATGTAGTGGTCCTTGGGCAGAACGATCAGTCCCGCCGTGGTCTTGGTAACCGGTTCGTCTAAATCAAAGGTGAGCGTCCCCATCATGAGCCCGCTCACAAACACGGCGAATTCCTCGGGAATCGCTCCTCCCGCGAGCGCCAGGACGTCCCGGAAAGGCGTGCCCACGGGAACCCAGAACGAAGAGGGGCGGTTCACCGCGCCCGCCACCGACAGAAACTTCTGCGTTACCGGAATCCCCTGGGCTGCCAGATGGACGTTGTACAAGGTCTCTACGTTATTGACCACGCAGCCCACCTGAAGGGGAATCCCGCCCGCGGGGATCAGCCTGCCGGTAGCCGCGTACACCAGCTCGTATTCGTCCCCGGAGGGATAAAAATCCCCGAGCAGCGTCATCTCGATGCCGCGCGCCGCGGCTTCCGGCTGAATCGCCTCGACGGCGCAGCGGTTCTTCTCTTTGACGCCGAACTTGCCGGCGCGCGCCTTCACCGCCTCCATCATCAGCGCCATGCCGTTGACGATCTCCCGCGGGTAGCGGCACATCAGCTCGAAGTCTTTGTGCAGCAGCGGCTCGCATTCGGCGCCGTTGGCCAGCATGAACTCGACTTCCGCCGCGGCCTTCACATAAGTGGGGAACCCGGCCCCGCCCGCGCCGACAACGCCCATCTGCTTGAGCTTCGCACTCAACATAAGCGGCTAAACCACCAGCGTACCAGTCCGGCGTCCGCCCTGCCCGCCTCAGCGGGCGGCGCCCGCCGCTTGGTAGCGCTCCAGAACCTCCACCGAGGGGGTGACTATGGTCTTTTCCAGATCTTCCGCCGTCTCGATCATGTGAACCAGATGAGCGGCGGCGAGGCGCATGCACCACGGATCGGTGATGGGGCGTCCCGTCTTGCGGCTCAGCTCGACTAACCCGGCGTGCGGCAGAGCGATCACAACGTCGCGCTGCTCGTCTTCCGTCGAAAGTCGAAATTTCACGTCCACCGTGTCCGCGTGGCGGATGGAGATTCCGTTTTGCAGCCACTGAAACTCCACATGCCACATGCGGCCAAATGGATCCGGACCGGCTTCGAACTGTCGAACGTTTGGAGGCATCCCTCCCTCCATGCTAACAAGCCGGCGGCGGAAAGGCCGCCGCGGCCGCGAGCACTTCCTCCGGCGAAGCGACCCCGGTCCCGCGTTTGGTGATGGTGATGGAGGCCACCAGATTGCCGAACCAGGCGGCCAGGATGGGATTGCGGCTCGCCGCCAGCGCCATGGCGGCGCCGGCCGAAAAACTGTCTCCGGCGCCGCAGATATCCACCGGGTTGGGATTCGGGCGCGTGGCAACCGGAGTTTGCTTTCCCGGCTCGACCACCACGACGCCCGCGGAGCCGCGCGTCACAATCAACAAGCCGGACTCGACATGACGGCGCAAGCGCTCGTAATCCACCTCGCCGAAAAGCTCGCGGCACGCCGCCTCCGCTTCCCGCTCATTGGGCTTGATCACAGCGCGGCGGAACAGCGCGCAACGCAGCCGGGAGTCGACCCATACGACCCGCTCGCCCCGCCGGGCGGCGAAATCGTTGATCTGCTCCCGCACCCGGCCGGTGACCACGCCTTGCTCAGCCTCCGCCTGGTCCGCCACGAACACCACATCGAATTCCGGCGCCGCGGCGCGGAAGCGCTCGAGAACTTCTCCCTCCACCGCGGCGGGCAGCGCTTGGCGGTTGATGAAATCCACGCGCGGGAGGTCTTCCACCCCGTTCGCCGCATTGATCAGCTTCGTGTAAGTGAACGTCTGAATCGCCGGAGACCGGACCAGCATTTCATTGTCGATGCCCCGGCTTGCGAGGGCGCGAGCCAGCTCGAAGCCATGCCCGTCTTCTCCCACCGCTCCGAGAACAGCGACGCGGCCCACGCCCAAAGCAGCCAGATTGTTGGCCACCGTGCCTCCGGCGCCCGGCGTCACCTCCGTAGCCACGACCGCTACGCGAGGTATCCCGGTTTCACGGGATGGTTCCGCCAGCGCGGGGTCGTACGTGCACCAGCGGTCCAGGCAAATGTCGCCCACGACGAGGGCGGATTGCGAACGGATCGCCTCGAGAATCTCCGCAGCCGTCATGCCATGTCCCGCAGTTGGCGCCACAAGGCAGGCAGCGTCGCCCGGTGGTCGCCGCAAAAATAGAGGCTCTCGCCGCCGTCGGCCACGGTGCGCACCAGGATGGTCTTGTGCGGGCGGAAATAGTAGCCCGGCTCGGTCTTGGGCAACTCGCGGTGAAAGTCTCCGGGGATGGGGACCAGGTCGAAGACCGCGGTTGTGAAGTGGCGTATCACCCGCCCCTCCTGCCGCGCCACGTTGCGAGCCATCGCCAGAGCCTTGAGGTAGACTTCCGGCGCCATGATCGCCGAGCCAAAGCTGAGCAGGACGCCGCCTTCGAGGTTTTCGACGCTGCGGGCGAAGATCAGGAAATCGCGGTAGCTTGCCTCTCCGAGCGCGGCGCCGTCGCAATTGGGATGTTCGTGCAAGATGTCGTAGCCCACACCGACGTGGGAGGTGAGAGGCACCGAGAGTTGGTAAGCCGCCGCCAGAATCGAGAGATCTTTGTAGGGAAAGCCGCTTTCGAGAATCCTCTTCCCCACATATTCGCCGAGCCCGTAACCTCCGGCGGCGGCTTCACGAATCCAGTCGTTCAACTCTCCGGTTTCCCGCCACAGCCCGAACTCTCCGGTTTGGATGTACCGGGCGACGCTTTCGGTGGTGGCGCCGGCGCGCGCGAGTTCGTAGTCGTGGATCACGCCGGCGCCGTTGAGGGCCAGATGGCTCAGGAAGCCCCTCTCCATCAGGTCGATGATGTGGCGGTTGACGCCGGCGCGGATGACGTGCGCCCCCATCATGAGGATGCGCGCCGATCCCCGCTGCCGCGCGAGATCGATGCGGCGCGCGAGAGTATGAAGCTGCGGGTGTTCGAACGGGGGAGTTTCGTCTTCCAGCCTGAGCCAGTGTTCGAGCTGCAAATCGCTCGTGCGCTCGGCCAGCGGCCGGATCGCCAGCCTGCTGCGGTCAAACTGCTGATACTTGGTGGCCATCCCTGTTCAGGATACCGGAGCGGGGGCTCTTGCGGTCCAGGTCAGAGGAAGAGATCCACGCCGGCATGAAAAAACTCGGCAAGCTTCTTCGCTTGATTCTTGCTGACCGGCCGCCTCCCGGATATACCGTCAGATCGCCCACGAAGGACGCCGTCGCAAACGTGCGATTCCGTTTGCCCGGATTGCTCCATGATGAGGATTCGACAGCGCCGACCCAGCGCCACAACGCTTCCACGGAGCGCGGCTCCCGTTTGATGAATTCCCGAATCGGCTTCTCGCTGACAATCCTCACTCCCCCGGGGTTCCCATCACGGGAACCCCGAGTCCTGTGGCGCAAGCA
>FWPV01000681.1_pt1 | contig 23198 bp, 21 predicted proteins | sample 2228371 | NCBI WGS metagenome assembly FWPV01 (sample SAMEA103939776, study PRJEB20133) | metagenome | reverse complement strand
AGGGATTGTAATCTTGACAGAAATGCTTTGTAACGTATCGCACTATGAGTGTATAATGTGCCAAACCGTCTGTATTTATTTTTTTGGGAACTACATAATTTTTTAAACGTCACTTTAGAAATGGAGACATGCGCTGTTGGGCGTTGTGGACTTCCAGGATGCGGAACTGATTCGAAGATCTCAACGCGGGGATATTGCCGCTTTTGAGCAGATTTTCAACAGGCATAGGAAACGCATTTATAATTTAATATACCGCATGGTTAACAACGAAAGCGACGCTTCTGACCTAACACAAGAGGTATTCGTTAAAGTATTTGCTATGCTTTCGTCTCTCAAAGCGGAAAAGGCATTTCCCGCATGGTTGAGAACGGTAGCGACAAACACAGTTTTGGATCACTTAAGGAAGCGTTCCAATGCGAGAATGGAATCTCTCGACGAAAAAAATGTTTTAGGTGACGATCAATCAGTTGATAAAGAGATTCCTTCGTGGACTGACAATCCGGAACGAGCAGCCGAAACAAAAAACTTGCAGGAAGCTGTTCGAAGGGCAGTGAATTCGCTCGAACCCGATCATCGGATTGTTATTATACTCCATCATTTGGAGGGGCTGGATGTCCAACATATAGCGAAAATGCTGGAAATTCCCGAAGGCACCGTCAAATCTCGTCTTGCGCGTGCCCGAGAGCATCTTAAGCGCAAACTTGGCGGATTTGTTGAGTTATAAAAATTTCTGCGACAAGTTTAGTAGGTGATAAGGAATGGCTTCTATGAAATGCGAAAGAGTGCAACGATTATTGGCGGACTATTCTGTTGACGGTTTGAGTTGGATTCTAACCAGGCGCATTAGAAATCATCTGCAGGAATGTAGTTTTTGTTCTAAAGAATACCAGATAATGATGTCCGCCTGTGAAATGCTTGATAGCCTTCCGGAAACCGAAGTGCCGGAATACATATGGGAAAATATCCAGCGTGATCTGGAACGATTGACAGCTAATCAGCAAAATGTTCCAAGTTTCAGGTATATCCCAGCAATGGGTTTGACAGCAATTTGTTTGTTACTTGCCTTTGCCGGTTGGTTGGTCAACAAGCCAGCGGCACCTCCACCGGCATTAAATGCTTCGGATTATGGATTTTTTATTCGCACTCACTTTGCCGGTTCGGGCGGAGACATTATGCTATCGGACATAGTAGTGACTCCGTTGCAGGATACTTCATTTGAACATCAGGAGGCTCCCTCTAAGGGATGATTTTTCGTTCTGCCCTCACTCTAATTTTTATTCCTATTTTGGTGTGGTTAGGATGGCTATACACTCAAAACACACAATATCCTCCTGCCGACAAACTTTTTGCGGATGTTTTGAAAGCTGAGCAGAACTCATGTTATATTGCCGATGCGCAATTGACTTTAAGTTCAAAAAATCACACCAACAAGTGTGCCGCTAAAGTTTATCGCCTCAAACATTCAAGCAAGATTGAATACCTAACAAAACCTAAAGGCGCGGTGATCATAACGAATTGCCAGGGCGCCTTTTCTTATGATCCGTTAAATAATACATCGACACATAGTGAATGTTGTGGTCTGATGAATTGCAGTGAATTGATGCAGCTATTGCTGTCGAATTATAAAGCGCAAATCATTGGGGAAGCATCCATAGCCAAGCGTGCTTGTTGGGTGCTATCTATTAAGTCGCGACATTTTAAAAACTACCCAAGCCGTGTAATTTGGGTCGATAAGCAAAACCATTTAATATTGAGAGCGCAAGATATTGGATGCGACGGTAAAATGCGTTCTGATTTCTGCATTCAAAATATCGAGATGCAAGAAGACTTGCCAGAATCGATTTTTAACGAAACGCAGGCATATAGAGTTAATTGCCTTCGAATGGAAAAATGCGCAAACATTAACGAGGCAGGACGAATAATTGGGCTTAGTGTAACCGAACCAGGCTACATTCCGAAAGGATATAGATTGGAAGGCATTCGAATATGTAGATGCAGTTGCGGGTGTAACTTCGTTACTACACAAATCAGGTATACGGATGGCCTCCAGATCATTTCAATTTTTCAACATCGAAATGGGCATCAATGCAAAGAATGTAGAATCCCCACTCACAACACTCGCAAAGAAGGGGATTGTTCCATTAATCTTCTAGGGAATAATCTTTTGGCCGTTTGCAAACGTGGAGACCGTCAAATCTTAGTTATGGGCAACTTGCCCAAAAATGAAATACGTAAGATTGCGTTAAGCTTCAAATAAACTGCGCGAATAAATTTTTATTGACGAGGCTGCGTAACTTCTGATATTATTCCGCCAGTTTGAGAAAACATACTGTAGAGTATAATTTCATTCCATTGCAGTTACAAATGGAACATACTTATAGTTTCCGCTGTCAATAAATAGGCTAAGAATACAGTAGTCGGCATAAATTGAATTTTCATTTTTAGCGAAAGTCACTTAATAAGGAGGTGTTGACGGCTAATAATTGTTTTTATTGGACTCATTATTCTATGTTAACTCACATTGAAGCTGAAGTTATTGAATCCAAATAGTTGCCTATTTCATAAAGTTAAATAATAAAACAAGCCAAATCCCTGGCCAGGATTAGCGGTAACAATGGATCTTAATAATAACGAACTTGGAAAAAATGACATCCCATGTTTGAGGGGGTATTGAAATGAAGTTGTTTAAAATGCAGAGAAAAGGCTTCACTCTGATCGAGCTACTTGTTGTTATAGCGATCATAGCTATTCTGGCTGCAATCCTCTTTCCTGTTTTTGCAAAAGCTCGTGAAATGGCGCGGAAGTCCAACTGCCAGAACAACCTGAAGCAGATCGCTCTCGGGTTCAATATGTATCAGAATGATTATGACTCGACATATCCATCTTCAGCAGCAAAGCCGGGCGTTACAGCTTACTCAGAAGCAACTGACCGGATCTATCGCGCGGGTCACGGTTTCCTCCCTCCTTTGCCAAACCAGCCCATAGTCGGTGCTTGGCCGGAGCTGCTTTATCCTTATAAGAGAAATCCCAATTTGGTTTACTGCCCTTCGGATCCAGACGCACAACCAGCGTCAAAAGCACAAGATCCAACAGTTGCCCAATCAGAAGTTTCCTATGTCGTAAAGAAAGCAATGCACCTAGCTTGGTGGGGGCAAGGAAGCACGAGAGCTCGGAAGGAAGGCGACTTTGACTTTCCCGCTGACCAAATTTTGGTTTATGAGAGAATGGGGTGGCACTTCGGCGACGCAAATAAAGGCGATATGAGCAAAACGCCGAGAGCTGAAGTTTCTTTGAATATGGCATTTATGGATGGTCACGTTGCCACAAAGAGGCTTCCCGACACGATTGAGCCCGACTATTACAATACATATGCTGAAACGAATACTCGAGTTATGGGCGTAGATCCACATTTCTATCTTGATTCGCTCAATTAGTCTTTTTATCAAACTACACAAAAACGGCCTGCGGCGTTAGCAGGCCGTTTTTATTTTAAACCCCAATCAATCTCATACAATCCTCTTCAAATGTTCCAATTATCATTTCTGAGAGTTATAATATTTAACGAAGTATGAAAGACTCCTACTCCACTTTTACAGTAATCACTTGGGGCTGCCAGATGAATGAAGACGATTCCACGCAGATTTCAGCCCTTATGTCCGGGATGGGATATATTCGCGTCGAATCAGTAACAGATGCTGACATTATTTTCTTGAATACCTGTTCAGTCCGTTCGAAACCAGAACACAAGGTCAAAACCAAGCTTGGTGAACTTAAGCTTTTAAAGGATTTCCGCCCGCATATAATTATTGGGGTCTGTGGTTGCATGGCACAAAAAGAAGGCGAACGCCTTCGCTCTGATGCTCCTTTTATAGATATGCTCGTTGGAACCGCCGCCATTGAGAGAATACCAGAACTTTTGCACAAAGTTATTGAATCAAAAAACAGGATTTCCGCCCTGGAAATGCCTGAAAAACCCGGAGATACTTTGAGCGTTCCAAAACGCTTATATATTCAGCCGAAATTAAAAGCGTATGTCCCTATTATGTATGGCTGCGATAATTTTTGCAGTTATTGCGTTGTTCCTTATACCCGTGGTCGTGAGCGAAGCCGCGATATAAAAGAAATTAAAGAGGAAATAGAGCATCTAGCATCTGGCGGTTGCAAGGAGATTATGCTCCTAGGCCAAAATGTCAATAGTTATGATGGCGGAGATGGTTCACACGATTTTTCTGATGTCCTGTCAATGGCGAACAACATTGAAGGCATAGAGCGAATACGCTTCATGACATCTCATCCGAAAGATCTATCTCCCAACCTTATTTTTGCCATAGCAAGTTTGCCGAAAGTATGCAGGCACTTTCATCTTCCAGTCCAGTCAGGATCTGACAGGATTCTAAAAAAAATGAACCGCAAATACACGGCCGCGGAATATTTGGAAAAATTGAAAGCGCTACGAGATTCAGTTCCTGGCATCTCTATAACAACTGATTTGATTGTTGGATTTCCCGGGGAAACCGACGATGATTTCGAGGAAACGATAAAACTTGTTGAAGAAGCTCGTTTCGATGAAGCATTTATGTTTGCTTATAGCGCAATGAGAGGTACAGCAGCTGCCGAAATGCCGAATCAAGTTCCATACCAAGTAAAACAGGAACGGCTACGATTTTTAATTGAAAAGCAGAACGCAATTACAACGGAAATAAACTCCTCACAACTTGGTACGATTTTCGATGTTTTGGTCGAAAAAGTGAGTCCTAAAGATCCCTCAAAAGTCAGTGGCTTAACTAGCTCAAATAAGACTATGGTATTTGAAGGTTCCTCTAATCTAATTGGAAAAATCGTTCCAGTTAAGGCGCAAAAGCCCTATATTTGGGGATTCTCCGGAGAGGCGGTTTTAGATCGGGTATGACCAGTGCTAAGCTCACTCCGATGCTGCAGCAATATCGAAGCATAAAGGAGCAGTATCCCGATGTCATACTGCTGTTTCGCCTAGGGGATTTCTATGAAATGTTTGGCGAAGACGCCATAACCGCGTCAAAAGAGTTGGAAATTGTTCTTACTTCCCGAGAGGCTGGAAGAAGCGGAAGGATTCCAATGTGTGGAATACCTTATCACGCGGCAGAGAGATATATAGCTAAGCTGATTAGTCGTGGCTACAGGGTTGCTGTATGCGATCAAATTGAGGATTCCAAACAAGCAAAAGGTCTAGTCAAGAGAACCGTGACGAAGGTTGTCACACCCGGGACCGTTATGGAAGACGGAATGCTCGATTCGAAAAGCAACAATTTTTTGGCTGCGATTGTCCCTGCAGAAGAAAGATGTGGTATATCGATTCTTGACATTTCAACTGGAGAGTTCCTTGTAACAGAAACTTATGGCACTAATGCTTTGCCAAAAGGACTCGAAGAAATTGCTAGGCTTTGCCCGGCTGAATGCCTTATTCAGGAAATTGATGATGATTTGCGGCAGCCTTTGGAGCAAACTGGAACTAGAGTCACTGTCATTAAAGATGAAGGAGGATTCAAACTACCGCCCAGGCAAGCATTGCTTCAACATTTCAAAACTGCATCTCTTAGAGGATTTGGATGTGAAGATTTCGACATTGCATTGGATGCTGCTGCACTCATTTTAGAATATGTGAGCAAGACCAATAAATCTGCATTGGAGCACATAACTTCTCTAGGAGCTTATTCAACAACCGAGTTTATGGTCTTGGATGGCGCCGCACGGCGCAATCTCGAATTGACAAAGCCACTTTCTTTAAACGGCAAAGGAAAGTCGCTTCTCGATATACTAGACAAAACTAAAACCCCCATGGGCGGAAGGCTTCTGAGAAGATGGATCGAACAACCCCTTTTGGATCCTGAATCAATAAACTCGCGCCTCGATGCTGTGGAGTTCCTTGCCAAAAACGGTATGGCACGGGCCGCACTTCGCGATTCATTGGCGGAGATTTCTGATATTGAAAGAATCACTTCTCGGATTGTCGCCGGAAGCGCCAATGCCAGGGATTTGGTAGCTATCAAGACCTCCCTCAATGCGTTGCCCAAGATTAAAGCCTCGCTTGCAGATTGCCAGACCACTAGCTTGCTTAATGTGATTCAGAAAATAGAAGACCTAACAGAAGTATCCGAAATAATCGATAAAGCCATCGTTGATGACCCGCCCATACTCATTAGAGATGGCGGTATAATCCGTTCCGGATTCAATGAAGAATTAGACAGGCTCCGCACAGCCAGTATCGAAGGAAAAGATTGGATAGCCGGCCTCGAAAATGCCGAAAGGGAACGCACGGGCATCAAATCCCTCAAAGTGGGATATAATTCGGTTTTCGGCTATTATATAGAGGTTACAAAAGCCAATCTAGATTTAGTCCCAGCCGACTATATTCGCAAACAGACCACGGCTAATGCAGAACGTTATATCACCCCGCAATTAAAAGAATATGAAGCCCTAGTATTGGGTGCAGACGAAAAGGCAATTGATTTGGAGCTCGAGATTTTTCGCCAGCTGAAAACAGAAATTGCCAGTTACTCCGAAAAACTTAAATCGGCTGCTTCCGCGGTGGGAGAATTGGACGCATTGGCATCATTTGCGGAAACGGCCGTTGCTAATTCATATGTCAGACCGGAAATTTCCGACAGTGAAGAACTGCGAATCATTAACGGTCGGCATCCTGTTGTGGAAGTCACCCATACTGACAGCCGGTTTGTGCCTAACGACGCTTTTCTAAATTGCACTGATAATCGGCTTTTAATTATAACAGGGCCGAATATGGCTGGAAAGTCCACATACCTTCGACAGGTAGCACTAATCGTTCTTATGGCTCAAATTGGAAGCTTCGTGCCTGCAGATGCTGCTTCGATCGGCACAGTAGATAGGATTTTCACGCGTGTCGGCGCCCACGATGAACTCTCGAGTGGGCAGAGTACTTTTATGGTTGAGATGAACGAAACAGCAGAAATTCTTAATAATGCGACGCGCCGCAGTCTCATAATGTTAGATGAAATCGGACGTGGCACTAGCACTTTTGATGGACTTTCGATCGCATGGGCAGTTGCCGAGAAAATACATAGCCTATGCGCAAAAACACTTTTTGCGACGCACTACCATCATTTGAATGACCTCGAGAAGCAACTTGAAGGGGTCAAGAATTATAGAATTGCGGTCAAAGAGGAACCCGATAGGATCGTGTGGCTTCGTAAAATAATGCCTGGCGGAACTGACAAAAGTTACGGAATCGAAGTGGCACGGCTTGCCGGATTACCGAAAGACGTGATTGACCGTGCCAAAATCATTTTGCAAGAACTCGAGAACTCTAACGGCAATTCCGGATTGCCGGATAAGAAAAAAGAAATTACGCCGAAGGCAGAAAAATTGCAGTTGACTTTATTTGAAGCGGAAGAACATCCTGTTATAGAAAATCTAAAAAAATTGGACATTAATACACTATCACCAATCGAAGCTCTTAACTGGCTTTATGATGCTAAGAAGGTAATAATGGGTGAGAAATGAATGCGGATTATTCGCAAAATCCGAAAATCATTCTACTCGATGATCATACAAAAAACCAGATTGCGGCTGGAGAGGTCATTGAGCGCCCCGCTAGTGTTGTTAAAGAACTTGTCGAAAATAGCATAGACGCAGGAGCAACAATTGTCAAAGTTTACTTGGAAGATGGCGGCAGAAAACTTATTCGTGTGATCGATAATGGCTGCGGCATGACTAAAGAGGACGCTATTCTTTCAGTCCAAAGGCACGCCACGTCCAAAATCCGCAGCGCAGATGATTTAAACTCAATTTCCACGCTTGGTTTTAGAGGCGAAGCACTGCCCAGTATAGCATCCGTCTCTTTCATGGAAATAGAAACAAAAACAATAGATGACGTTTCCGGCTTTAGGCTTCGGCTTGAGGGAAGCAAAATCATAGAAGCAATTGAAACCGGCGTTCCAAACGGGACGAAAGTAGAAGTTCATAACCTTTTTTATAACCTTCCAGTTAGAATGAAGTTTATGAGAGCCGCGCAGACGGAACTGGGGCATTGCGCTGAAATGCTAGGACGCCTTGCAATATCGCGTCCGGATATAAGCATCAAACTATACCATAACGATCGGGAGATACTTTCGACAACCGGCAATGGCAACTTACTTGAAGCAATCGCATCAGTTTATGGATACGACTTAGCTAAAGAGTTAGTATGGATCGAAGGCAATGGCGAAACGGTAAGATTGACTGGATTTGTAACCAAGCCGACATTGACGAGAGCCACCCGAGCTAATCAGATGTTTTATGTCAATAACAGATGCGCGCGTTCAAAAATTATGCTTCGAGCACTAGATGATTCTTATCGTGGGATACTGCCACAGGGGCGTTGGCCCGCATCATTTTTATTTTACTCGGTTCCCGCAGAATTGGTGGATGTCAACATTCATCCAAGCAAAGCGGAAGTTAAGTTTGCCCGTGATTGGGAAATCCACAGTGTAACTACAAAAACAATAAAAGCTGCGCTAAAATCGACTAGCGAAGTTCTCGGTCACCATCCAGACACCTCAGAGATAGCAACTTCCTCTCAAAATCTAAACTTACATCCCAAAAAGTCACTCCAAGAACTATTGATTCACGCTCCTACGGATGCGCTTGATCTTCACAATGCAATTCGTTCAAAAATCGAAGGAGCAAAATCGGAAAGCAAATCAGAGCAGTTCGCCCAACCAACGGATACTAATATTGATGATGACTATTTACCAGCTAATCAGGACTTTGAAATAAAATCTCTGGTGGTATTGGGTCAAATTAGAAACTTATATATAATTGCACAAAGTGAAAGAGGAATTGTAATTATTGACCAACACGCCGCACACGAACGGATACTCTTTGAAAAGTTGATGGAGGAAGCCAGGTCAGGCAGCACTGATATACAAAGGCTAGTAATTCCTTTCACACTATCACTTGGCCATCGAGAATCCGCTATCGTTTCCAAAAAAATTGAGGATTTAAAGCAGATAGGCTTTGAAATCGAGCCTTTTGGACCTGGAAGCTTTGTGGTGCGTTCTATTCCGGCAAGGATAGCAAATAAGGATTATCAGTCAATACTTCGCGACGCAATCGAAGAGATGACAGAATTATCGCTCGAAAAACACCTTATCGTTCCCCATCAACAAATGTTGACTACATTGGCTTGCAAAATGGCCGTAAAGTCGGGCGATCCACTGTCGCGCGAAGAACAGGTAGCATTAGTGAAAGAGTTGCTTGAATCAGATGCCGCTTTAACCTGTCCTCATGGCAGGCCCGTTATTGTCACGATAGAAAACCGTGAGCTCGATAAGCGTTTTGGTCGTTAATCAAAAATTGATTCGGGCGGTTCTGCCCCAAATCCGGGTAAATCCAATACTGCAATTTCCGGTCCTTTCCTGATGAAACCGGGTTGTCCAAAGTCACCACCAATCAGAATGTCGGAATCTAAGTCAATATGATCAAAACATCCCATTCCACACGCAAAATGGACTGATGCACTGAGCCCAATAGCAGATTCCAGCATACAGCCAAGCATAAGTTTGATTCCGGACGCTCGGCAAATTGCTGCAGATTCTATGGATCCAATGAATCCTAATTTCTGTATTTTTATATTCACACCGTCTGCGGATGAAGTTTTTGCAATTCTAGCTACATCAAAAACAGTTTTTGCCGACTCATCAGCGAAAACAGGAATTGTGCAAGAATCACAAACTTTTTTGAGAGCTTCAAGATTGCCTGAGTCTACAGGTTGTTCAAAAGCAACGATACGTGAAATATTGAATGGAATAAATCTGAAAAAATCCAATGCTGAATCCGCATCAAATGCTTGATTTGCATCTATAATAAAAATAGCTCCCGGAGCCGCCTCAGCAACTGAGGCTAGACGTGAAGCGTTGCAATCTTTGTCTGCTTTGATTTTAAGACAGTCGAATCCCTCACAATATAATTCAGCGGCTACTTTTGCCGAATGTTCAATATCCAATATGGGAATTGTTGCATCTGTAGTGATGCACCCTGTATAGCCGCCAAAAAACTGCCAAGCCGGGATATGTTTGCTTTTACAAAAAGCGTCAATGAGAGCCATTTCGATGCCGGCTAAAGCCGCAATGCTTTCTGGGAACTCCTTTCTCAGCTCCAATGATATCTTTCTGAAGGAGCTAACTGGCCTCCCGTCTAATAATTCGCAAGCTTTAGCTAAGTCATTCGATACAGATTCGGGCGTCTCATTACTAATATATGTCAATGGAACGGCCTCACCGTAACCTACAATGCCGTTCCTCAAACGGAGCCGAATAAGAATTGTTTCAGATACATTCGTTTCCCTTACGGAAATACGGAATGTATTCTTTAGTTTTAGAACAACTGGCTTTGAATCCAACGAAACGATTTCGAGCACGACGAAATTATATCATGAGAAAAATTAAATGATGATAGATAATTTTTTTCCATTTAATTTTATGACACGCATCGCAATCCGAAAAACCATACTAACTCTCTTTTTAGTTTATATTTCTTTCACGTGCATATCCGCAGAGCCAAATATAAACGCTCAGATAGACGCATTATTGGACAATGCAGCACTAAAAGGCGGAATGTTTGGTATCGTTATTGAGCCTTTGGTCGATGGCAATAGAATATACTCACGCAATGAAAATAACCTTTTTTTGCCTGCATCGAATATGAAAATCATTACAACAGCGGCAGCGATTGAATTGCTGGGTTTGGATTATAAGTTTGAAACTTTGTTATGTTATTCAGGAGCGATTAACGATAAGGGCGTGTTGAAAGGCGATATTTGGCTTCTAGGCGGCGGAGATCCAACTTTTTCGACATATGATATAGATAAATTGGCGGGCGCAGTTCGCAAATGTGGAATCCGAAAAATAAATGGCCGTATAATGGCTGATGAAACTCATTTTGATTCAGTCCGATTGGGTCCCGGCTGGAGTTGGGATGACGAGACATACTACTATTCAGCCCAAATAAGTGGATTGAGTGTAAACGGCAATTGCATAAAAATATCAATTAGACCTGGTCATAAAATTGGAAGTCCAGCTAAAATATTTTTGACCCCTCACACAAAATATGTATCAATTAAAAACTTTGCCAAAACTAGTTCTGCTGGGTCTTCCAATAAAATAATCATCCATAGAATACGCGGGACAAATACTATTACGATAAAAGGCTCCATTCCAATTAGCAATGAGAGCAATATAGACGAAACGCTTACAGTAGAATCCCCTGCCCTATATGCAGCTCAATTATTGAAAGAATTTTTAGAAAGGAAAGGCGTCTATTCCATCGGTAAAACCGGGGTCGGCATCATGCCAGCAGAAGCCAAACTTATAACATCGCATCAGTCTGCATCGTTAAGTGAAATTATATTTCTGATAAATAAGAAAAGTGATAATATGATGGCTGAAATGCTGATTAAATCTTTAGGAGCTGTAATCAATGGTGAAGGCACCTGGAAATCCGGCTCTAAAGTCTTGGGCGATTTCATTAAAACAGCAAGCCCAGAATCAGATACATTTTCGGTAGCAGACGGTTCGGGGCTTTCAAGGCTTAACCTAATTTCTCCGGAAATAATAGTGAAAGTGCTAAAGCGTGCCGCATCTAGCCCGTATGCTGATTTATTTAGGAGATCGCTCCCTGTTTCCGGAATAGATGGAACTCTTGCAAACAGAATGCATCCAATTCGAGGCCGTGTTTATGCCAAGACCGGATATTTGATTCACGTTAGCTCGCTATCCGGTTATTTCATAGCGGACAGTGGACAAGAATATGTTTTTTCAATAATGCTGAACAACCATTCCTGCAATAACAAAAAAGCCTACGCTGTTATCGACTCTATCATTGAAAAACTAGTTAAAGAACTTTAGGAGATTTGCAGGAAGTTATAACGGCACAGATGAAATGATTTTTGAAATTGAAATGGAAATGCGTTTTTCTTCTAGAAAGAGCGGTTTAACACTAATTGAACTTTTAAGTATCATCGGTGTATTGGCTGTTGTAACAATACTTATGGTAATTCTCCTTGTGTCTGCCCAAGAGAACCGTAGGAAAAGTCTATGCGCCGGCAATCTAAGTATCGTAGCCTCTGCTTTAAGTATGTATGAAATTGATCACAATGGCCGTGTGCTTCCTTGCTCAGAAAATTGGTGGAAGCCTCTCAGGCACTACCTCAGGGCTATATCTAGCACTATGCAAGTTCCTAATATCCTAATTTGCCCATCCACACCCGAAAACATCGGACTTCCACCGCAACCACGTGGAATGATAGTCAATGACCGCAATATAGAAGGTCTGTCAGCCTACGCTTACAACGTGATGCTGGGTGGCAATGTTTTCAAGCCAGATGGGACGCGTATATATGGACCTCCGAAATTGTTGGCAAAAATAGCATATCCTGAGAAAACCGTAAGAATTACCGAAATGTGGCGAATAACTAGCAATGACGGATATGGAATTGCTTATCCGCCTTCATATCAAGCAACTTATAGCGGTGTTGTCTTTTCTGAGGGTTTGTCTCCGCAGTTCGTGTTGCCACCAGGATGGCATAATACCAAATCACACGTTTTATGGGTCGACGGCCACGTTACTGCGATGGTTACTAGCCAACCCACAATACCCGCGGAAGACCCACCAGCGGGTTGGCAGGTTGGCGTAATGGAAAACGATCCTGCCGATAAATGGTTTACCACGAGCGAGTTCAAGGGCGGTAACTAGAAGCCTTTTTTGAAACCCAGCCTTCGTATTTTTTAAGGTAAAATCTCCAAGGATAATCGACAGCGCAGCTTATGCCTATCCGAGTTGTTTGAACTATTTCCCCAGTTGCTTCCCCATTTGTAATCAGAATACTGCTTTCCCCCAAGTCCAAACCGTTATGGCTTCGGTCAATGCCTAACGCAGCACATAATTTTCCAGGTCCACTGCAAAAACTTTTGACTTTATCCGTTCCCCTATTAATTGCCATTATATCTTTTCCTTCCAAAGGATATAATGCGCGTATCAAAACCGCTTCCGCGAATCCCTCCGGCCTGCAAACAGCGTTAATGCAGTTTTGCATATGAACTTTATAAACATAAGCTCGTCCAGGAGGTCCGAACATAACTGAGTTCCGAGGCGTCTTGCCTCTATGTGCGTGGCAAGCAGGGTCATCTTCAGTATATGCTTCCGTTTCGATGATTATCCCAGATATAACTTTATCTTTATTTATATGAACTAGGACTTTTCCTAAAAGAGCTGGGGCAACATCAACTGCGGATGGCATATAAAAGGATTTTGGAAGCGGTTTGGCTGAAAAACTCACGATATGCGGACACCTAATGATTCCAAAGATGATAATGCAAAATTATCTGCTTTTGTCTGCTTGTATCTTCCGTTACGTCCCTCTATATGATCGAGATAGTGGCTAAACTCGTGCAGAAATATCGCTAGGACAAGATCTTCTGCATTATGCAGTAGGATAGGCTTCATTTTTTGATAAATAAATTCCTCACCGCGCGAGTTTTTAACGCGGTAGTATGACGAAGTTTTAAAATTCATCTTAATGGGATATCTGTTTTCCTTGTTTAAACGAACACGAATTAGCCGCCCCTGTGGACGGGTTTTAGTTCTACGATAGTACGTTCCCGTTGCGGGAGTTCGCAGGCTTGTGCCAGATTGGCAGTATTTGAATTCTGCGATCAAACCGTCCGTGCAAAATCCACTTACCGCTTGTTGGATTTTAGTTTCTATAAGAAGATTAGTGCGGTTAATTATCTCCATTTGAATAAAGACCGGCCGTGGGAATCAATTTATTTACCACGGCCGGAAATTTTATATAGTAATTTTCGGTTTTTAACCTAATTTAGGTGCGCCGGCCTTTTTGTAAATTTTCGTTAATGCGTCAACCGCAATACGAGCTTCTCGTCCATCTACAGTTGGTTTCCCGCCGTTTAGAATACAGTTTACAAACTCTACCATTTGGGCTTCGTGGCCGGCGAGCCCTATTGCTTTTGGATCTGAACGCCCGTCGCCTTCGGAATCATCTTTAGCGCTGCTAAGGTCAATCTCTTCTCCATTTATATTAAAACTTACAACTTTGTTTGAATCAAATGAGGCCGAACCTTTGTCTCCGAATATTTCAGTGCGTTGCCCAAAACCCGGATATGCGCAAGTGGTCGCTTCAATAACTCCGGTCGCTCCGCTTTCGAACCTGACAACAGCTGTTGCGAAATCTTCCGCTTCCATTTTATGCATTGCAGTTTCAACCCGTGCAAACTCGACTTCTGCAATTGGCCCGGCCATCCAACACAGCTGGTCAATGCTATGAATTGCTTGGTTTGACAAAACACCGCCATCATACCGCCAGGTTCCGCGCCAAGCATCAGCGTCGTAATAAGCCTGGCTGCGCCACCACTTAACATATGTAGAACAAGATATTATTTTGCCCAGTTTACCATCCTTTATCAGTTCATTTGCCCGCCTTATCTCGGGGCTAAATCTATACTGGAAAATGCATGCCAATAGCTTGTTCTTCTGATCGGCGAGATCAATCAACTTATCGATCCTATCTAAATCGAGGTCAATGGGCTTCTCGACAAGAGTGTGCAAACCTGCCTCGATAGCCATTATCCCTTGCTCTGCGTGTATACCCGACCAAGTGCAAATGTCAACTGCGTCCAGATCTTCAACAGCCAACATGTCTGCCATCTCTGTATAAGCTTTCGCGCCATATTGTTCAGCCGCTTTTTGAGCTTTTTCCGGCACAATATCACATACCGCTACAATGCTTACATTTTCCTGTTTTGCCCATATTTCCAAATGCATATTGCCAATTACGCCACAACCTACAAGGCCGATCCGGACTTTCCGCTCTGACATTTAACTATTTATCCTCCTTTGCGGTTAGAAAAACGCCATATTCAACCGTCCAAAATAATTATGTTTACTACAATGAATTTCCTTTGACATTATTTATCGAAATCAAAAGCTGCTGTATATCAAACGGGGAGAAAAATTCAATTTGTCAGATGCCGCAAATATATACTGAACTCCTCCAATATCGCCCTCCAGGTATTCTCCAGAATGAATGTGCCCGTAGACCAAAATATCGACTTTGTTAATTCTCAACATATCTGCAAATGGCGTGGGAGAAAGGTCAGTATTGAATGGCGGATAATGAAGCATTACTATCTTAACTTTGGACTCGGCAATGGCTTTAAGGGAAACTTCTAAATGGCCTATTTCACGTTCGATAAGTTTATGCTGTTTAGCAGAATCGTTAAAATCGCAAGCATTTTCGAATCTCCAGCCGCGAGTCCCAGCAATTCCTATATTTTCAAAAACAATCCCGTTTCTGTGAAGCAAAATTATATTGCTTGGAACTATTTTGCGTAAGCGGTTAGTGGATTGTCTTTTCCACCAGTAGTCGTGGTTGCCACGAACTAAAATTTTAATGCCAGGCCTTTGCGATATAAAATCGAGATCTGGAATCGCCTCTTTTTCATTAAGTGCCCAAGAAATATCTCCTGGCACTAACACTATATCGCCATCAGAAATGCATTTATCCCAATTTTTCCGTAGTTTTTCGCTATGATTGATCCATTCCGGCCCAAACACATCCATTGGCTTATTTACCGCTAATGACAAGTGAAGGTCGGAAATGGCATATATATTCATGCAACTAAAGAGCTTTGCCGCCTTTAGGTAAAGTTTCTTTGGTATAAATACGCGTTCCCAAGACTATTTTTTTTGGAACTTTTTGTCCGTTGAGAATTTTGAGGCTGCTTTCTATCGCCTCTTTCGCCCCGTTTGGATATTCAAATGTTGCGTGTAGTATCCCTTCCCTAACATAACGAATTCCCTCATGCGGAAGGGCATCAATTCCAATAAACTTAATAGTCTTTTCCCGCCCCTTACCTTCTTGTTTTGCTGCCAGCCAAGCGCCGTGGGCCGCAGGATCATTCGCTCCGTATACGCCATCTATCTTTTGGAATCGGGACAACGCCGACTTCATTTCGCGAATTGCTTCGGGCTCGAGCCATTTGCAATCCGCAGAAAAAACGACTTTGATTTTGGAACCTTTTATGCCTTCCATAAATCCTTTGTGCCGATCTTGCCCCGGAATGGAAGTCATAAGCCCTTTTAGTTCTACAACGTTGCCTTCGCCATTTAATACACGGACCATTTCTTTTCCAGCTTCACGGCCGATTTTGACGTTATCGGCGCCAATGAACTGTGTATAATTGTCACCTTCAAGAGCTCTGTCAAGAACAATTACTGGAATTCCTTTCGCCATCGCTTCTGCGCATGGTTTTACTAATGGGCGGCTTTCTTTTGGACTGATAATTATAAGATCGACTCCCAAGTTGATAAACTCACGTACCTGGTCTTGCTGAACGGTAGCTTTATTTTGAGCGTCTTTGAAAATGACTTTAAGTTCAGGGTGTCTGTCGGCATATTTCTTTATGTCCGCATCCATTTGAACTCGCCACGGCTCTCCACGATTGCACTGGCTCATACCGATCACCCACTTTTTGCTCGGCTGTTTTTTTGATGCGACGACACAAGCCGAACAACATATTATGAGCCCTGACAACAAAAATATTACAAGTTTGATTCTTTTCAATATTTGAATCCTCCTGTATCAGTTGCCCCGTTTTCTCTGCTGTATGAGCACGGCTAGAACTATTATTATGCCTTTTGCCAGCAATCTATATGATTCCTCTACATTATTAATGCTGAGTATTTTATTAATGTAGGCGATTATAAGTGTGCCTACTAACGTAAAAAACATTCCGCCGCGACCGCCCATCAAGCTTGTTCCGCCTATGACTACTGCAGCGATTGCATCTAGTTCATAAGTTGCGCCAGATTCTGGATCTCCTATTTCCAATCTTGCGGCATTAGATATCCCAGCGAGAGCCGCCATTGTGCCACAGATTGAATAAGCAGCCGTTTTTGTCCAAAAAACAGAAACTCCGGAAAGCCTTGCAGCTTCTTCGTTCCCTCCAACCGCATATAAGTTCCGTCCGAATCTGGTGTATCTAACCACTATGAACAATACAATGATCACTAATAGAAATATGATAGTAAGTGGCTGAAGCCCAATATGTTTTAATGATGTTGTTAACCAAGTGAAAAAAGGCGGTGTATCGCTCTGAACTTTATACCACTCGGCGGCTCCCGGCGCTATTTTAATTCCGCCAGAGATGAGCTTAGCAAGGCCCCTAGCGCCGACCATCATAGCAAGAGTTGCCACGAACGGCTGAAGTCTGAACCGCGCGGTAATGAAGCCGTTTACCGCACCAGCCCCAGCGCCTAAGAGCAGCGAAAGTAAAACAGCCGGAAGAGGATCCCAGCCATATCCTATCATCAATAGTGCAAAAAATGTTGCAATAAAGCCTAAAACAGAACCTACAGAAAGGTCTATCCCAGCAGCTAGAATTACCAGCGTCATTCCTGCTGCTAGAATGCCGTATTCCGAGTATTCGAAAAGAATATCACGCTGGGTCTGCAGCGTCAAAAAAACGTGGCGGCCACTTATTCTGTATCCTGGGTCAAAGATGACACCTAAAAGAAAAACGATAGCAAATGCCCAAAATCCACGCAGTTCGAAGGCGCGCGAAAATATATCTCTGACATTCAGCCTTTCACCAATAATACTTTTCAGGCCGCCGTCGTTGCCTTTTAAATAACTCATATAAAACTGGTTTCAAGTATTTTAGAGGTCTATGCTTTACCCATCAGCTTGGATACAATATATCCCTCTAATGACTCGTAGTCGCGGGATTTAATATATTCAGAAATCTTCTGTTCGTCTATGGAACGCACAACTGCAAGCAAATCTTCAAAAATACGCTTACTATTGATCAGATGCTGGTAGCAAGCCTCGTTACTTTGAGTGCGCATAGCCTTAACATCGAATCCGACCATTTCGCCTTTCTTGCCGTAGCCATTTTTTTCTAATACCCAGACCTGGTTAAAGGCAGCGCGAAGGTTTACTGTTCCAAATGCTTTATCTTCATCAAACTTCAAGCCGTTTTGGTCATTAAGATGAACGCCCCACAATTTTTTGTGCCAAAGGGCGTAAGCCATTTCTTGTGAGGGATCCAGTCCCGCCAACCAGCAATGTGCGCTTTCGATGAGCGCTCCTACACGTTTTGGATCATTGGTTTGATATGCAATGCCAATAAAATGCCCTACGGTGGGCAGATATGCTTGGTCCATTGGCTCATTAGGCTTCATTTCGCCAAGTATTCTTATTTTAGAATCGTATTCTAATAGGGCGTTTATATATTCAACCATTCTTCCGACAGCTGCGACATTATCCTTGCTTTCACGAATATATGTTCCTTCACGCGCCGGCCACAGGACGATGTTTTTTGTGCCAATCATATTTGCTATATCAATTGCCCGAAGAGAGCGTTCAAGCGCGTATTTGCGCTCTTTAGCGCTGTTAGATGTTATTGCGCCGTCAATTGTTTTTGGATGCTCCCACAACCTTGGCGCTACAAACTCTGCGACCATTCCGTGGTCATCAAGCATCTGTTTAATCTTTGCCGCGGTTTTCTTGGTTGTTGACGCATCTGCTTCAGCGGATACTACATCGTCGTCGTGGAACTGAATGCCGTGATATCCTATTTCCCTTAGCTTCGCAACTTTTTCCGCAAAATCAATTTCATTTCTTACCGGCGGACCAAATGGATCGGCACCAGTGTGAATATTCCAGGGTCCTGCCGTATATTTATATTCGTGATGCATTGCATTTCCTCCAATTTAGCTATTAAAACGTTGATTTTAAATCACTCGGAAAAGGTTACAATAATATGGCGTATTAACGCAATAGTTACGATAAAAAATAAAATCCAAAAACTTTAATGACGATTCATCATTATCAAATTGCATTATTGAATGCAAAAAGCGTTAGTAAATGCGAATGAAATCACTCTTATTTTTTTGAAGCCTTTAAAGAATCCAGCAAGCTTCAAATCGACTGGCCACGATAAAAGCCAACATCAAATTACCTGAGTTCAAATATTTCCTCAAGAGCTTTCTTCGGCTTGGCTTCAGGTTCTGTGGCTGGTTTGCCAACCGCAACCATAGCGGCAATCGACCAGGGCTCGTCGATGTCAAGTAAGGATTCCAATTCGTCTTTTGCAATTAAAGCTCCGCTAAGCCAGCAAGCCCCAAATCCCATGTCAACTGCCGCTAAAAGCAGATTTTGAATTGCTGCCCCAATGCTTTGAATGTCAGGGAAACCACGCATCGCATTGACTTCATCGTGTGGCAACGATTCATCGATCATTGCTTTATATGGGGATTTAAGAACAACTATAACCGCCGGAGCATCAACGAAAAAAGTGGAGAACCATTCCACTTTAGTCCTAACCGGTGAATCGTGTGGAATTATTTGATCGGTTTTTTTGCGAACTTCTTCAGCCATAGCTTTTAGAAGGTTTTTATCGGTTACAGCGACAAATCGCCAAGGCTGAGAATTAGCCACGCTTGGGGCCTGGCCGGCTATTCTCACCATTTCTTTTAGGCATTCAGGCGGGATTGCATCAGGTGCAAATTTTCTAATACTTCTTCTTTTTTCAACAACAGTTTTAAAGTCCATTTTTCACTCTCTCAAAAACGGCTAATTATTATAAGATAATGCTTCTTGTATCATAATTCTCAAATTATTAGGCGGAACGTAATTGGCAATGGAATTGCCGCTACCAATTGCAAATCCACCCCGCGGAGCGCATTTATCAATGATGTGTCGTATGTATTTCCTCAATTCGTTTTCCGAAGCCCTGCCTAAAAAGTCAATGTCTACTCCGCCAAGCAAGGCTATCTTCTCTCCCCAAAGCTCTTGAGCTTCATCAATTGGCATTATGGCATCTTCAAAACTATGTTTGGCGTCTATTCCTACCCAATCTATCAGATCATCCATTATTAGAGATAGATTCCCACACGAATGAAGAATAAAATGCTTTCCTTTTGAATGTATAGCATCCGCAATATTTTTCAAGCCCGGAAAAATAAGCCTTTGCAGCGTTTCTGGCGGCAAAAAGGTCTGTGTTTTGAATCCCATATCGTCACCCATAGCCACAGCAATAACATCAGGATGGGATGCCACAGTCTTCGCGACTTCAACTTGTTGTCTATTAATATGCATAAGGAGTTCTTGAACAAGATCCGTGTCGTCGTATATGGCAATGCAAAAGTCCTCGGCTCCCATTAACCACATCCCCCACTCCAACAGCCCTCCGCCCAAATTGCAAATTGCTTTCATTCCTTCCGGAAGGTACTTTGTACAGTAGTCCAAGACGCTGTAGTCAACTTCTTGCGGCTTGGGCCAATTATACTTTTCAAGGTGAGCGCGACTTTTAATTGGAGCGGCGCCGTCGTTAACATAATGACGAGAATTACCTTCTGAATCTTTAGATTCAGTATATGATAATCCGGTAAATCCGTAATGAACCCAGGGAGAAAGATAGTCGTAACCGAGGTAGTATTGGCATTTGATATGGATATTCCAATCGTAGTTATCGCCTAGTTCTAATAGGTCATTCATTGGCCAGCTTCCAATTGCTGCCAGTTGAACACCGCCGTCACTGAAAAACTCGTATAAAGGCAACCGGTCGGGTAGCTGCCTTTTTAAAACAGACTGTATTCGGCGATAGTCCGGCATAGTTCCAAAACAAGTCGGCATTTCTAGCCTCTAAGCTAATTATTGGGTTTAACTTATGCGGCGATTCAAATACATCCTTCTGCGAAGTAAATGCAAACAATATAGTGACATTTACCCAAATGATTATGATAAAGGGGCATCAATTTTTAAAAGGAATATTCAATCTACTAAACTACCTGCCTCCAAGTCGGCAAAGACTATAACCTGATTCTTAGATTCATAAAAAATCCCTGCTGGGAAACCTGGTTCATATGTTTTATGACGCAAAACTCCTAATGCTAATGCTTTGTCCCGACCAGTTACCACAAAATATGTTTTGTGAGCGTTCAAAAGAACACGCGGAGTCAAAGTGATTCTAAATGATTTTAATTGTTCGACCCATACTTCACAACATAATCTGTTATATTCATTAAGAACTTCGGATCCAGGGAAAATCGAAGCTGTGTGGCCATCTTTCCCGAGCCCGAGTAGCGATATATCGAAAGAGGGTTCTTCCCCTAAAAACTTTTTAAGCTCATTTTCGTATGCGATTGCAGCATCCCTTGGATCCAATTCCGCAGGTATTCTATGGATGTTTGTTTCACTAATTTCAGCTGGCTGAAACAGGGTTTCCAAAGCCATCCGATAGTTACTTTCCGGATGTTGAGGTGGCACACAGCGTTCATCACTAAAGAAAAAATGGAATCTATCTTTTAACTTTTTTTCTTTCAGAACTGATGCAAGTTCCCCGTAGAGAAGACGAGGTGTTTCCCCGCCTGCAAGCGAGATATTGAATCGCTCACTTTTTTCAAGCGATTCTAAAAAGGAGAACATTATAAAACTTGTGATGAATTCAAATAAATCTTCACGATGCGCAATGTAGAATTTCATCTCATTATTTCCATAATTTGTTTGAGTTTGTTCAATGATCCGCCATACACTGAGTCTTTGCCCCTGCTTTCAAAAATGTTTTTTATGATTTCCACATTCGATACGCCTGAAAATGTATGAACTTGACGGCTTCTGGGCAGGTCATCTGCATCTACAGCCAATTCAATTTCATTTTCGCTAATCATTTCCGCGCTGAAACGTGCAGTCGTTTCGCCCGCACAAGCTGTGATTTCTATTTTATTTATATCAAATGGAACCTTCTGATAATTTACTAAATTAATGTTCACAATTTTGTTGTCGCACCTAGTTATAATTCGCAAGGAGTTTTCCAGTTTTTGAAGCCCTTCTATTTCAAGTTCCAGCTGGCGAGCTAACCAAGAAGCCGCAAGCAGCGAAGGTAGATTTGGAGAATTATGACCTGGCTGACACCCGTAAATATTGATTTCGTCAATGCCATTGAGATATTTTCGAGATAGCTCAGAATCGAAATGACCAGCTACCGCTTCCCTCCAACTATTCAAATGTAACCAAGAAAAGTCGCGTGGTGAAGGACCAAAACGATTATCTTTTATTAAAGAAATTATAAAATTAAGATCATCTATATTTCGGACAAATTGGCTTGAATCATAAATCCAATAATCGGAGAGCCTCAACAATTCCTGAAAAGCGCTATTGTTTTTATCGATTAAAATCGGCGTCCAAAAATATAATGGAATATCGGCAACAAACATCGGAATAATCGCTCCGAGGAATGATTCATCAAGAGTAGAAACTCTAATATGAATTTCTTCCCCGCACAGCGTTCTAGCGCCCTCGCCCAGACCGCAGATCATTGAAACATCAGCCTTAAGATCGCATTGTTTGGCTTGGCACTCAGAGACGATTATTGTCCGCATTGGATATTCGGAAGCGATTGTAGATAAAACATCGTTTATTTCTTCAACTTTTTCGGGTGATGAATAAACTAACATATTTGCTACAAGCACTCTTGAGAACGTCGTGGAAGTTTTATAATCGACTCCTGTTACGGCTTTTCTTTGTAGTGCGGCGAGTTCTTTTTCTACCTGACTCAGTTCTACAACAATTTTAGGAGTTGTGTATGTTTCTTTTTGATTTGGCGATTTCATATTGACTTATAACCTGCGCCATTTTCTGCCGCTTCGTTCCAGAAGTTCGAATGATTCTTTAGGCCCCCAAGTTCCAGGCCGATATATGGGTATTTCAGATGCAGGAGATTTTTCCCAATAATCAAGTATCGGCTGAACTATTTCCCAGCAAGCCTCGACAGCATCATTTCTGGGAAAGAGAGAAGCATCTCCAAGGATAGCATCTAACAATAGCCTTTCATAGGCTTCGGGAATTGCAGTAGGAAATGAAGCACCGTATTTGAACTCCATTTTCACCGGTTGTATGTCTAAGCCGAGACCCGGCGTTTTGGAAATAACTCTCAAAGATACGCTTTCATCCGGCTGTATGCGAATTGCCAAAACATTTTCAATTGAATCATCATTATCATTAGTGAATAACCGGATTTGTGATTTTCGAAAATGAATCGATATTTCTGTTACGCGCTTGGGCAGCCTTTTGCCTGTTCGCAAATAAAACGGAACTCCTTCCCATCGTGGATTATCAACATATAGTTCAA
>FWPV01006061.1_pt1 | contig 23212 bp, 19 predicted proteins | sample 2228371 | NCBI WGS metagenome assembly FWPV01 (sample SAMEA103939776, study PRJEB20133) | metagenome | reverse complement strand
AAGCCCGTCCGCATCTGATTTTTAACGCTTCGTCTCACTTTATTGAAAATCGTTCTCAGTTTGACAACAAATCCTTGCTGTCAATACTTGGCGATCCCCCTGTTATTTCAAAAATCGCAAAATATATATTTAATTATATTTCTTCTTAACTTTACTTTCTTTTATTTACTGATATAATTGACTATATGCCTGTTCCGTTTTTTGATCTTAAAAGACAGCTATCAAAAATGGAATTAAAACTGCTCTCTTTTCTTTTGCAGCGATTTTTATTGAAACAATAAGCGATGTTCCAAAATAGACGATTAATTCAAAAAGCAAAAGCCAGAAAAAGAAAATAACAGTTGTGAGTATATATTTATTTTTCAGAAACTTAATATATTTAGTAGCGGGCAGTCTCCGTAACAACCAGCTCAGATATTTTAGCCCTTTTGTCATCATGGTTCTTTCTTCAGCCCCCCTGAAAATTTAACACAAAAGTAATCGTTTCTGCTGAATAAATATCAATTGTTTTTTTACCACCGGTGATGATTTATTAACATCTGTATTAACCAAAGCCAGCGTGTCTTTTTTTGTCTCTTTTTTTTATTCCTGGAATTTGTTTTTTACGATTCGTTAGGGCTACTGATTCAGTTTGTAACCTTCTGCAAATTTTTCTGAAATATAATTTTCATAGCTCATACAGACTTCAGTTGCAAAATCCACCGCAGTTTTTACAATTTCTGACCAAATGGTTTCACTAAGCTTGTGCAGTTGGCTTTGGCTAATATTGTATTTAAACAGTGAATATACGATTCCGGCGTTGAAATTATCGCCTGCGCCGATTGTACTTACCGGATTAATTGACTTTACAGGATATTGTGTGTTCAGTGAAGGGCTGCGCAGCCATACTCCCCTGACATTGGCGGTATAAAGCAAAACAGGTGGATTAATACCAAGGTGTGTGTACACTTCATCAGCGCTGTTTAAACCCATAATAAATGAAAAATCAACATTTGACCCGCGCACAACATCAGCAAGGCCTATATTTTCATATATCATGGGTTTCAGTTTTGGTAATTCAGGCAGGTGTTGTTTTCTGAAATTGGGGTCATAAATTACTATCGCCTTCTTTTTTCGTGCATGTTTGATAAAGTCGAGCAATTTAGGTCTTACCTCCGGAGTTACGGCATAAATTGACCCGAACAAAACAATGTCATCGGGTTGAATTTCAGGGAAATCAATATTGAGTCTTACCTGCGGATAAATTTTATAAAAATCATAACTGGCGTCATTGTTTTCATTCAGAAATGCTAACGCGAGGGAAGATTTTCCGTCATAATAGCGATAAACATACCGGGTTGATACATTATTTCCTTTCAAAAAGCTGTCAATCAAATTCCCTACTTCATCCAATCCATATTCTCCTAAAAAGAACACAGGCAAGCCAAGCCTTCCAAGTGTAACTGCCGTATTGAGGCACGCTCCGCCGGCTTTTGCTGCAAAGGGCTGATTATTTTTAAAAATAATATCAAGAACTGTTTCGCCAATAGTATAAATTTTTCTCATATTCACCGTGTATAGTTCAGTAAAGGATATATATCGAGCTTATCAAAACTTTTAAAAAAATCAATAAGTTTATTAACAATAACATTAATTCCGTTTTTTTCATCTGATTCAATATTTAGCGGCAAAACAGGGTCATGAAGCGAAAGCCGCAGTAGAAACCATCCGTTGCCTGTATCCCTGCTGCATGATACCCTGATGCCTTCATAATTATCCTTAGCTTTTTTCCATCCTTTGACATCACGTATGTAATATTCCAGAGCATCAATAACCTTTCGGCCATAATCGGCAAAATGTTCATCATCTATTTTAATTCTGAATTCTTTTGCTTCAACGGGTTCAATAAGGTTTTCCAGCAGTTGTTCGATACTTTTGCCTTGCTGATGCATTCTTGCAAGTTTAATAAGTACTTTGGCAATAAGAAAGGCACCGTCATCAAGAAAATAGTTCTCTTTAAACGCAGCGTGGCCTGAGGTTTCAATGGCAAGCCAGCATGGTCTGCCTTCTTTATTGAGCCTTATGGCTTCATTAATTACATTTTTATATCCTCTTTTGAACCGGTGATGATATCCATTGTGTCTTTCAATAAAAGCCGAAAGGCCTTCAGAAGTAACCGAATCGGTAACAATAAAGGTTTCGGGGTGCTCTTCGAGGATTATTGCAGATAACAGGGCAATAAGTCTGTTACGGTTAATGCATACACCGCCTTTTCCGACAATTGCTGCCCTGTCAACATCAGTATCGAAAATAATGCCTAAATCAGCATTGTTTTGCATTGTAGCAAGCTGAACGGCTTGCATTGCTGCTTCATCTTCGGGATTGGGAATGTGGTTTGGGAAATGTCCGTCAGGGTCGAGGTACTGACTTCCGTTTGTATCTGCGCCAAGAACATTGAGGACCTGTGAAGTAAAAAAGCCACCTGCTCCGTTTCCGGCATCAACAATAATTTTTAGTCCTTTAAGCGGTGTTTCAAAATACTCAGGATGATTCACCCTGTTTCTTATCAGTTTAACCAGAGAATCTGCATAGTTAGCGAGATAATTAAAATGTCTGACAGTACCCTGCTCAGATGCCAGAGCAAAGTTACCCCTTTCAGCTATAGAGAGTAACTCAGTAATATCGTTTTTTTCAAAACCGCCTTTTTGGGTAAAGAATTTAAGGCCATTACGGTTAAATGGCAGATGACTGGCGGTAATCATCACTGATGCATCGCATTTTGTCTGATCATCAACAACCGACATAAACATAGATGGTGTTGTAGACAGGCCAAAATCGAGAACATCAGCACCCATGGCAGTAAGTCCATTACAAAAAGCATTTTTCAGGTCGGGCCCTGATAGCCGGGAATCGTTTCCGACTGAAATCAGCAATCTTTTGCTGGTGCCGGAATGTTTTCGGTACCATGCAACCAAAGCCATGCCTAACTTCATGACTACCTCAGGCGTGAGATTAACATGTTCACCTTCCACCCCGGGCATGGCTATGCCTCTGATATCCGAACCATTTTGCAGGTCTTTCCAAGCAAATGCCATAGCTATTTATGATTTTTCAGGTTTTGAAGCATTTTTTGACAAGTAACCCAAATAACCCCCGTGATGCCTTTTGGCATAATCAGAGGCAGTGAAGTTGATTTTTTTCATCAGCATAACAACCAACACATCACCAATTACGGTCATTACCGTAGTTGATGTGGTCGGAGTAAGTCCCAACGGACATACCTCAGCAGGCCCGCCCGTATGGATGGTAACATCAGCAATTTTCCCCAAGGGGCTTTCGGGATTGCCCGTAATAACAATAACCGGAATATGGTTTACAAGACCTCTTGATAGTTCATATAATTCAAGTATTTCGCGTGTCTTGCCCGAATTGGATATAAGCAGTAAAACATCGTTTCCCGAAAGTACGCCAAGGTCGCCATGTTGTGCGTCACTTGGATGAAGAAAAACAGCAGGCGTCCCGGTAGATGAAAACGTTGTGGCAATGTTTAAGGCAATTTGTCCGGCTTTGCCCATTCCGCTGGCAACAAGCTTGCCTCCTCTTTCATGCACTGCATGATAAATAAGTGCAACGGCTTTGTCAAAACTATCATTTACCGGTATGTTTCTGATTGCTTTTGCTTCAGTGTCAAGAATTTTCTGAATATCTTCGTTCATTGATAAATCCAATAATTGATTTGGGATATCAAAGATAGGAGATTTTATGTTTTTTAAATACGGGTTTTACGATACTTTTTGTTACGCATAAAAACGACACATACCATCAACAGACGGGGTATCACAGAGGACATTTTTTATAATCGTTGCCGATAGCAGCAGAGTATCGACCCTGTGACGATGCGCCCCGCGATCGGGATACGGTTTTCTGTTCGCCAGCGCTCCTGAAAACTGAATATCATTCAACCCAATTACGCATTAGACCCGGATTTCCCAATGGCCTGGGGCGAACTGATGACATCCCCACCCCTCCGGATAAAGACTTTGTAAGGTTTATTTACTTTAATAAAAAAGAAGAAAACCTTACAAAATATTAATCGCCCGGCTACCGGGAAAAAACGCTGAAGCGTTTTTTGGGTTAAAAAGTGCTGGAAATGGCTTTGACAGGATTAAGCCGTGCTGCCATCACGGCAGGAAACAGACCGGCAACTATGCCCACAAGCATGCTGATAACAATTCCGGAAATTATATTGCCGGCACTCATATATATATTAAAATCAAAAGAATTCCTTACAAAAACTGTTCCGATATATACCATGATAAGTCCGAGAATTCCGCCCACAAGCGATAGCAATACCGATTCGTAAAGCACTTCAAGTATGATATAGTATTTTTTTGCTCCCAAAGCTTTTTGTATTCCAATAATATTCGTACGTTCCTTTACCGAAACAAACATAATATTGGCTATGCCAAAAGCGCCTACAACCACTGCCAGAATTCCTATTATACCACCTGCAAGATTAATTATTCCGAAAATATTGTTTGTTATTGAAGTCAGCACATTGCTCTGGTTGAGCGCAAAATTGTCTTTAGCACCCGGCCTGAGCCGTCTGATCGCTCTCATTGTCCCTCTCACATCTTCCTTAAACTGGTCAATCGGCACTCCTTGTGCTGCCCTGATCCATATCATCGGGTTATTTTCTTCTTTACGCAGTTACCCAATATACCCCAGAAACCTGACAGGGATAAGTACAACCTTATCCATGCTGCCGCCGCCAAACATCGATTTTCCTTCTTTCTCAAAAACGCCGATAATTTTGAGGTATCTCCCTTTAATTTTTATCGTTTTACCTATGGGATCAACATTATTAAAAAGCTCATCCTTAATTGAAGCTCCTATGACAGCAAGGTTCTTACCGGTGTTGATTTCGAGCGGAGTCAGAAACCGGCCTGATGCAATATCAAAGTTTCTTGTATTTTCAAATTCCTCAGTAACTCCCCACACAGCTATGTTTTCAGCTGAAGCATTGCCCGATTCAATGGTCGATTGGGTAACAGCAAAAAAGGCAACGGCACGAGCCGATTCCATTCTCTTTTTTAATTGCTGATATTCCTTCATAGTAGGTACCGGCCTGTTCCAGTATTCCCACCATTTATATTCAACTCCTTCCTCAGGCGCCCATGGCCATTTTTGTATATAAATAACATCATCGCCCATAGCCGAAAAAGATTCCCTGATATTTTTTTCCATTGAATTAAGAGCAGTGAATACCGATACAATGGCAAATATTCCTATGGTAACGCCAAGCAAAGAAAGCAGCGTTCTGAGTTTATTCAGGATTACAGTCCGGTAAGCCGACTGCATGCTTTCCCTGAGGATGTAATACCAGCGTATGGCAGCATGAGGCATCTTTTGTTCATGTTGAGTTGAAACAAAGATATAAAAGAGTATCATTACTTGTTTAAAAAATTGATATATTGCCTGCCTTTATATTTAATAAATGTTTTTAATGAAATTGTTATTAATCAGCACCAATGGATGAAAAAAGAATAAAAACGGCTCTTATTTCAGTGTATCATAAAGATATGCTGGATGATATTCTGAAGAAAATGGATGAACTTGAAATTCAGATTATCTCAACCGGAGGAACCAAAGAATTTATTGAGAAACTCGGATATAAAGTAAAATCGGTTGAAGAGCTGACAGGTTATCCGTCAATTTTAGGCGGAAGGGTAAAGACGCTGCATCCTAAGATATTTGGCGGTATTCTTGCCCGTTGCGAAAAGCAAACCGACAGGGATGAGATGTTGCGTTATGAAATACCTCAGGTTGATTTGGTGGTGGTTGACCTGTATCCTTTTGAAGACACTGTCAGGTCAGGCGCTTCCGAAGAAGAGATGATAGAAAAAATTGACATCGGAGGTATTTCGCTCATCAGGGCAGCGGCAAAAAATTATAATGATGTTGTTATCGTTCCGTCGAGAGACGAATATGCTGATTTGCTCAACATTTTAACAGCCGGTAAAGGCATTACTACACTGCAGGAAAGAAAAAAATTTGCCCTGCGGGCTTTTGCAGTCACATCACACTATGACACTGCTATTTTTAACTATTTTAATAAAGATAATCTGTTAAAAGTTTTTAAGTGCAGTATTATGCAGGCAATGCCGTTACGCTATGGCGAGAACCCGCATCAGAGAGGTGTTTTTTACGGTGATTTTAACAGGTTATTCGACCAGCTTCACGGCAAGGAAATTTCATACAACAATCTTCTTGATATTGAAGCTGCCGTTTACCTGATTGACGATTTCAGTGAAACTACCTTTGCGATTCTGAAACATAATAATGCATGTGGTGTAGCATCAAGGCCTTTGCTTGCCGATGCATGGAAAGATGCACTGGCGGCCGACCCTGTATCAGCATTCGGCGGGATTTTAATTACAAATGCCACGGTTGATGCAACTACTGCTGAAAAAATCGATACATTGTTTTTTGAGGTTATCATTGCGCCCAACTATGAGCAAAAAGCGCTGGAAATATTAATGAAAAAGAAAAACCGCATCATTTTACTGCGCAAAAAGGTTAGCCTTCCGTTGATACAGTTCCGAAGTCTTTTAAACGGAGTAATCGAGCAGGACAGAGATATAAAATACGAACTGCAAAAGGACATGAAACCGGTAACACATCGAATTCCCACTGATGCAGAATATGATGATCTGGTTTTTGCCAATATTGTTGTAAAACACTCGAAATCAAACACTATTGTATTAGCCAAGAATAAACAGCTTTTGGCAAGCGGTGTCGGACAGACATCGCGTGTTGACGCACTCAGACAGGCAATAGCCAAGGCAACGTCCTTCGGTTTCAGCCTCGAAGGAGCGGTGATGGCCTCTGATGCTTTTTTCCCTTTTCCTGATTGTGTTGAAATTGCAGATAAAGCGGGAATAAGGGTTGTGATTCAGCCCGGAGGTTCGGTACGTGATGATGAATCTGTCGAATACTGCAATAATCACAACATGGCAATGGTTTTTACGGGTGTTCGTCATTTTAAGCATTAAAAATGAAACCTCTTTTTGAGTTAATAAGTTTAACATTTTGTGTGTTTATTGATAATGCAAAATATTACCTTTACAAAAAATTTAACTGACTATGGGCCTTTTTTCTTTTTTTATCCGTGAGCTGGCGATTGATCTGGGTACGGCAAATACCATTATTATTGAAAATGACAAGGTGGTTGTTGACGAGCCGTCTATTGTTGCCATTGATCAGACAACAAAAAAACTTGTTGCCATTGGCCATGAAGCAAGGCAGATGCATGGTAAAACCCATGAAAACATTAGAACAATAAAGCCTTTGCGTGACGGGGTGATAGCCGATTTTAATGCCGCAGAACAGATGATCAGAGAAATGATAAGACTGACAAACACGCGCAATAAATACTTTGCCTCATCACTTCGGATGGTTGTAAGCATTCCTTCAGGAAGCACCGAGGTCGAGCTGCGTGCTGTACGCGATTCATCGGAACATGCCGGCGGACGGGACGTTTTTATGATTTATGAACCCATGGCTGCTGCCATCGGCATCGGATTAGACGTAATTGCCCCCGAAGGCAACATGGTGGTTGATATCGGAGGAGGGACAACAGAAATAGCCGTAATTGCCCTTGGAGGCATAGTATGTAATGAATCAATCCGTATAGCAGGTGATGGCTTTACCGCTGACATACAGGCCTATATGAGACATCAGCATAATATCAAAGTTGGCGATAAAACTGCAGAAGATATTAAAATAAATGTTGGCGCTGCTTTGCCTGATATTGATAATCCCCCGCCTGATTATCAGGTAAGAGGGCCTAACATGATGACAGCATTGCCTATTGAAGTACCTGTTTCATATCAGGAAATAGCCCACTGCCTCGATAAGTCATTAACTAAGGTTGAATCAGCCATTCTTTCGGTACTTGAGCAGACACCGCCTGAATTATATGCCGATATTGTTCAGAAAGGTATATACCTTACAGGTGGCGGGGCCTTACTCAGAGGGCTGGCCAAAAGGCTTACCGATAAAATAAGTATTCCTTTTAACATGGCTGAGGACCCGCTTCATGCTGTAGCAAGGGGAACAGGTATTGTTCTGAAAAATCTTGACAAATATTCAAAATTATTAATCAGATAACCGGTGGTTACAGGTATTAACGCCCATGAGAAACCTGTTACGTTTTATAATTCAGTATCATGTCTTTATTTTGTTTGTAATTTTTGAGATTTTCTCAATAAGCCTGCTCTTTACAACAAGCGCGTATCATGAGGCTAAATTTTATCAGGCCGGTCAAAAAATAAGAAAAAATATTGCCTATAAAATTGAAAACTGGCTTGATTATTTTTCACTTTATAAAGAGAATAAAAAACTGGCTGAAGAAAATAACCGGTTGTATAACCTCCTGAAATCATCATATAAAGTATCTTATATCGATTCTGCTTTCAGGGGAGATACGGTCAACCCCCGTCGGTACACCTATATTAGTGCCAGAGTTATAAATAATTCTACCAATAAAAAATATAACTACATAACGCTGGATAAAGGCAAAAAACACGGTATCGAACCCGATATGGCTGTAATCTGCGGTGATGGCATTGTGGGAATTACCAAAACTGTTTCGGATAACTTCAGTGTTGCTTTTTCGCTGCTTAACCCAAGGTTTAGTGTAAGCGCCAAAATAAAGAGCTCGGGTTATTTCGGCCCGTTAAGCTGGAAAGGCACTTCGGCAACCAAGGCAATACTTGAAGATATTCCCCATCATGTAAGAATTACAAAAGGCGACACTATTCTGACAAGCGGATATGGCAGTGTTTTCCCCGAGAATATAATGATTGGAATTATTTCGGATTACCGGCTAAAGGGCGGCAACTATTATGAGATAACGGTTAAACTGTCGGTTGATTTTCAACGCCTTAATCAGGTTCAGGTAATCCGGAATGAATTTCGTGACGAGATAAAAACCCTTGAACATAATGCGATAAATGAATAAGAGGCCTGGTGAAATAGTCATTCAGTATATTGCTGTAATTTTGTTGCAGGTATTAATCTTTAATAACATACAGTTTTCAGGTTTTATCAACCCTTTCATTTATGTTTTGTTCTTTCTGCTGGCTCCGTTTGATTTTTCCCGTTCATTGCTATTGATTTCAGGGCTGACTATGGGGCTTATCATCGACTTGTTTTTGGGAACACCCGGTATTCATACAACAGCTACTGTTTTTATTGCATTTATCAGAAGTGAGGTTCTGAAAGCCATTGCCCCCCATGGCGGATATGAATTGAATGTATTACCGCGCATCAGTTATATGGGTTTTGAATGGTTTTTCAAATATGCCCTTTTAATGGTAATTATTCACCATGTTATTTTATTTTATCTTGAAGCATTAAGTTTTGCCAATTTTTTCCATACTTTGTTTAAAGTGATTTTGAGTTCTGCTTTTTCTTTAGCTTTTATTCTGATAAGCCAGTATTTTGTTTTTCGTAAGTGAATTATGGACCAGTATGCAGGGCGAAAAAATATTATGGCCTTAATGGTTATTGCAGTAGGTTTTGTATTGATCCTGCGGCTGTTTTATATTCAGATAATTGATTCAAGTTATAAGCTTTCGGCTGAAAACAACTCAAAGCGTATTGAAACAATTTACCCGGCGCGAGGTTTGATTTACGATCGCAAAAATATTTTATTGGTATATAACCAGCCTGCGTACGACCTGATGATAGCACCTTATGAACTAAGGCAATTTGACAGTCTGGCTTTATGCAGGATACTTAATATCAATATTGAGCAATTACGCAGTGGCATTGCACGCGCCAAGATACCCAAATACAGGCGGGATCCTTTTATCAAACAACTTTCACCCGAAACTTACGCTTTATTGCAGGAAAAATTCTATCTGTTTCCCGGTTTTTATGTAAGGTCGAGGACACTGAGAAAGTACAGTAAAGAAATAGCTGCCCACTTACTGGGTTATGTGGGTGAAGTTGATGAAAAAATAATAGAAAAAAATCCCTATTATGTGATGGGTGATTATATAGGCATCAGCGGCATTGAAGGGTACTACGAAGAATATCTCAGAGGAGAAAAGGGTCAGAAGGTGCTTCTGGTAGATGTACACGGCATGGTTAAGGGGCCTTACCAGGGAGGCCGATATGATAAAGATGCGCGCGTTGGAAAAAACTTTATCTGCACAATTGATTCGCGGTTGCAGGAGTATGGCGAAAAGCTTATGAAGAATTACAAAGGCGCTATTGTCGCCATTGAACCGGCCACGGGTGAAATCCTTACGCTGATTTCAGCGCCGGGCTATAATCCGTCATTACTGATTGGAAGAAGCCGTTCGGACAATTATTCAAAACTTGAAAGAGATTCACTTGAACCATTATTTAACCGTGCTCTGATGGCGAACTACCCTCCCGGCTCAACCTTTAAACCTGTAAATGCTCTGATTGCTTTGCAGGAAAAAGTGATTAGCACCGAAACATCGTTTTCATGCAGCCAGGGTTATTATGCCAAAGGAGTCAGCGTGGGTTGCCATGTGCATAGTTCGCCGCTGAAGCTTCTGGGCGGAATACAGAATTCGTGTAATGCTTATTTCTGTAATGTTTTCCGCCGTATTCTTGATGACCCCAAATATGCGTCAACAACCGACGCATACAACAACTGGCGTAGTTATGTAATTTCATTCGGACTGGGCAACAGGCTTAATTCGGATTTCACAAATGAATTACGCGGATTTATTGCCCCTTCTACTTATTTTGACAGGTATTACGGAGAACACCGGTGGAGTTCGCTTACTGTAATTTCTCTGGCAATCGGTCAGGGCGAAGTGCTTATTACACCGCTTCAGATGGCAAATATGGCAGCCGCCATCGCAAACAGAGGATATTATTATGTCCCGCATGTTATTAAAAAAATTGAGGACATCGATACACTTGACAGACGATTTAACAAGAAACATATTATCAATATTGATACCGCCAATTTTGAAATAGTTGTTGAAGGCATGAATCTGGCAGTAAACGGAGGTGCCGGCAGTACGGCCGGAATAGCAAGGCTAAACAATATCGTAGTATGCGGCAAAACCGGAACAGCTCAGAATCCGCACGGAGAAGACCACTCGGTATTCATTGCCTTTGCCCCAAAAGATGATCCAAAAATTGCCATTTCAGTGTACGTTGAACACGGAAAATGGGGAGCTTCCTTTGCTGCCCCCATCGCCAGCCTGATGATTGAAAAGTACCTTACCGACTCTATTGCTCCAAACCGTAAATGGATTGAAAACAGAATATTAACCAGCAGTCTATTATACAAATGATCAGAAAATTAAACATATTCGAGGAACTCGACTGGATAAGCGTTGGATTGTACTTTTTTCTGGTGATTTTTGGCTGGATGAATATTTTTGCTTCAAATTATAACGAACAGTTCAGAAGTATTTTTGATTTGCATCAGAACTATGGCGACCAGCTGATATGGATTTTCATTTCATTGCTTTCGGTAGTTGTACTTTTTGCACTGGATCACCGTTTTTTTTATTTTTTCACTTATCCGATATACGGTTTTGCCATACTTCTTTTAATAGCCGTTTTACTCGTCGGTTCGCGAGTTCATGGTTCGAAATCATGGATTAATATCTTCGGATTCGGCCTTCAACCGTCAGAATTTGTAAAAATTGCCGTAGCACTTGCTATTGCCCGCTATCTCAGCGGGTATGATGTTAAACTTATGACATGGAAATCTATAGCTATTATAGCCGGTATAATTTGTTTGCCGGTACTACTCATTATCGTTCAGCCTGATTTCGGGACAGCCATAGTCTTTTCATGTTTTATATTCGTGCTATACCGCGAAGGATTACCCGGATGGATTCTGGGATTCAGTATATTCACGGCTGTAGTGTTCCTGATGACTCTGCTGTTGCCTAAAACAGTAGTGATTGTCTTATTATTTGCCTGCGGCATTATATTTATAGGAATTTTAAATCAAAAATATTCACACTCGTTATATAGCGCGCTGGTGCTTATTGGTATATATGGTATAGTGCGGTTTATTTTTTATTTCTCACCTTTCAGACCCGATGTATATATGATGTGGCTCATCGCTTCGATAATATCTGCTGTTATTCTGATTATTATCGTAATCTGGAAAAAAATTGAAAATGCCTTTTTTGTGCTTGCGATATTGTTTGTTTTTATTGGTTTTACCTATTCGGTTGACTACGTTTTTCATAATGTGCTCAAACCGCACCAGCAAACCCGGGTCAATATCCTGCTTGGAAAAGAAACAGATGTAAAGGGTGTGGGATATAACCTGAACCAGTCAAAAATAGCTATTGGCGCCGGAGGTTTCGCAGGCAAGGGTTACTTACGCGGCACGCAAACCAAGCTTAATTATGTACCCGAACAAAGTACCGATTTCATTTTCTGCACTGTTGGCGAAGAATGGGGGTTTATTGGTGTAACTATTGTGATAATTGCTTTTTCATTGCTTCTTATCAGACTTATTGTCATCGCCGAAAGGCAACGGTCGGCCTTTGCCCGGATTTACGGATATGGAGTATTTTCTATTCTTTTCTTTCATTTTGCCATTAATATTGCCATGACAATCGGCCTGTTTCCTGTAATAGGTATTCCCCTGCCTTTTTTTAGTTATGGCGGTTCATCGATGATTGCATTTTCCATTCTTTTATTTTTATTCCTCAGGCTCGATGCAGTGAGAAAAATTTACCTCAAATAATCAACCGCCTGCCAGGCAAATTATTCAGGTATTCACTGAAATCAAATAACTTCCATGTGTCAACCGACCGATAGCAATTTTTCGCCAGGTTTTGAGCCTATAAAAGAGTAATATGATATATACAGGTATGCCAGCAATGGCACCACAAATGCCAGCGCCATGCTTCCGGTCTTCACCGATATGTAACCCATAACCGGAGTCCAGAAGGCCCCTCCTATTATTGCCATTACAATTAAAGAACCGCCTAGTTTGGTTTGTCTTCCCAAACCTTTGATACCCAATGCAAAAATAGTAGGATGAATCAGTGACATAAAAAAACTGGTTAACAGAATGGCTATCATTCCTATCCATCCGGGAAACATTATGCCCGCAGAAACAAGCAACATGTTTATGATACTGTAAATTCCCATAAGTTTTCCGGGTGCTATATACTTCATTAAATATGTAGCAGAGAAACGCCCAATGGCAAATGCTATTAAAGTCCCGATAAGCAGAAATCCGGCTTTTTTTTCAGGTTGCCCGGTATAGTCCTGAACATATTGAATAAAAAAACTCCATGTGCCTACCTGCGCCCCAACATAAAAAAATTGTGCAATTACACCCCTGACGAAATGTCCGTACTTTAAAAGCCCTGATATGCTTAATTTGCCTGTATCATCCTTTTCATCATCGGCAATAGTAGGAAACTTACTGAAAAGCATAAGCAATCCCCACAGTATTACAAAAACTCCGATAACCAGGTAAGGGGTTGTAACACGCAAAGTTTCCTGATGCAGATATGCATTATATGTCCCTGCCTGTTTCAGCGCATTAATTGTTGCCTGATCATGTTCGATGCCCGAGAAAATGAAAACAGTGCCTATCAGAACGCCGCTAATAGAACCCAGCGGATTGAATGCCTGGGAAAAATTAAGCCTCCTTTCTGCGGTGTCGGGGCTACCGAATCTTGCGATAAACGGATTGGCACCGGTTTCAAGAAAAGCAAGTCCTGAAGCTATTACAAACAATGCAAACAGAAAAAAACCATAAGTATTTATCTGAGCGGCAGGGTAAAATAATAAACAGCCCGTTCCAAATAAAAACAATCCTAAAACAAGCCCTGTCTTATAACTGTACCTCTTCATAAACAACCCGGCAGGTATGGCAAGCAAAAAATACCCCATATAAAAGGCTGATTGTACCAAACCGGCTTTAAAGCGGTTAATTTCAAATGATTTCATAAACTGTTTGATCAGCACGTCATTAAGGTTATTAGGAATACCCCACAAAAAAAATAAAGTAGTAACCAATACAAATGGCCAGATATAGGTTTTATTAAAAATGGGTGATTTTTCCATGAAATGTAATTATTGTGTTTTCATTTATTTTTTGTCGGCATCAAATATAAAAACTTAAAATCAACTGAATACATTTTGTTGAGCTTTTAACAGAATAAAAACCCTAAATTTGACAGATTTTTTTCATAAACATCATACAATGAATATAATCAGAAATCTTCAGATAGTATTGACAATCTTATTATTCGGCCAGTGCAGACATTACGAAAACAGGCAAATTCAGCAACATGCCGGCGATTCTTTAGTAATCAGTGAAATAAAGTGTACGTCTGATACCACCCAGCAGTATTACATTATTTTGCCTGAAGATTATAACGGCCAGCGCTCATATCCGCTGATCATCGTTTTTGACCCCCATGGCAACGGAAAACCGGCTGCTGAAAAATTTAAAACTGCAGTTGCTGATTTCGGATATATTGTAGCAGCATCAAACACCATACGAAATGGATACCCTTCGGTTGAATACGCATTGAAATTATTATATGACGACCTGATCAGGCGTTTTAAGATAAATAGTGAAAGAGTATATGCTGCAGGCTTTTCAGGCGGAGGAAGGGTGGCTCAGATATTCAGTCAGTTAAACAAAAATGTTAAGTGCCGGATATTCATTATCTGATCCTTCCGGTCTGATTAACCGACCTGCGATGTTATTTACCGCCGGTGATGAAGACTTTAATTACGCTGAAATTATTAATTCAGATAAACTGTTATCAAATTCGGGTATTCATTTTTATGCATACGCTTATCATGGTAAACATGAATGGCCTGACAACCATATAATTAAAGACGTCGTTCGGTGGTTTGAATTTGATGCATACCGAAAAAACAAAAAAAGTATAAACAAGAAAAATGTTCATGATTATTATACACTTATTCAGCAAGAAATAAAAGCATTTCAGGATAAGGGCAATTATGTCGATGCCTGCAACACCTGCGAACGAGGCATTGTCTTTTTATCAGGAATCACCGCAACAGCAAAACTCAAAAAAAATATGGCTGCATTGAAAAAACATCCTGATTATTCAAGAACTATCCGGAAAAAAGAAAAGGCTGCAGTTTTGGAAAAAAGGCTGCAACAAGGCTATGTGGCAGCTTTCGACACACAGGATACCTTATGGTGGAGAAAAGAAATTGACGGACTGAACCAACAGATTGCATCAGGCACTGATGAATATATGTCACCCGTATATAAGCGTCTGAAGAGCTTCCTGAGCATGGTTGCTTTTAGTTATTGCAATAATGCCCTTCGGGAAAACAACCTGCAAAAAGCCGCCCGATACATTGTTGTTTATCAGATGGCTGACCCCGGAAATGCTGACGTTTATTATTTCAGGGCATTATTATGTTCAAAGCAGGGCAACGACAGAATGGCAGAAAAGTATTACCGTCAGGCCGTTGAAATGGGTTTTTCCGATTTCAACAGAGCCAGGCAGGAAATGCCTCCCTCAGTTATTGGTTTACAGGCTAAACAATAAAAAAAAGCAATCCCGGCTTTTTTCAGGAAATACATCTGACAGTCAGAGGGTACTGCTGTTGAATTTGCGCAGTAGCTTAAAGGCTTTGACATCTGAAACTCTTCCGCCCCATGTTACTTCTTCGTTGATTATTTCACCGGCCATATCATCAAAAGTAAAGGTAAAATGATATATTTCATGTCCCCAGAAGTTTGCTCCCTTGTCAATATTAAATTCAAAACCGCCGGCACTCAATTCTTCATGAGAACTAACCGTACTCCAGTTACAAAGAAGATCAACCGAACCTGTAAGTCCAAGTTTTTTGGCGTACTGTAACGTACCTGCACTCAGAAAGGGCTCAGGTATTGCACCTTCAGCACCCTGCAAATATTCATTGCGGGCCTCGTAAAGGCCAAATTCACACTTAACAGGTACCCCGCTTACCGGGTCATATTCAAGCACCATAAACGGCTTGCCTTTTACAAGTTGCAAAGGCTGATCATTCATATCCAGAATATAGTAATAATTTTCTATGTCGCCCTTCCAGAATGAATATCTGTCAGTTTCTTTGTCTTTACTGCATGCAGTCAGAATGCCTAATACTACAAATAGATACAAAATCCTTGTTTTCATCCGTACAAAATTTTAAATATCTTAATATTCATCGATTTACATTTATGTATTTTAAATCTTCTGGGATGTAACACCCATTTTTTGTTCATGCCTGTTTGTGCAGGTGTCTTGCATGGGTGTTTCATAGAAAAAAGTTTAATAAAACATTCATAGTCAGAAACAAATTCTAAAATTCAAAAGGGTTTGCTGTTTGATGCAGGATTAATTCCATGAATATAAAGACCTGAATTAAATCGGTCTGTATTATTATATTATACGCCGGTTGTGCCTTGCATGTTACATTCTTTATCTGAAATTATACACGATTTATATCAACATTTCGGCAAACTGATTAACTTTATATCACATAACAATACAACAGGAATTAATTAGTTAATTAACTGATTATAAATTCATTAATAACATTATTTATGAATAAAACAATAATTTGCATGGCCGTAATGGCTTTTTTTCTGATTTCATGCAGAAACCCTAAAAGTTCGGCATATAAAGATTATCCAATAAAGGCTGTACCGGTGAGGGATGTTGAGCTCACTGACAGTTTCTGGCTGCCTAAGATTAAAACCATACAAAAGACCACTATTCAGTATGCTTTTAATAAATGCGGCGCTGAAGGCAGGATGGATAATTTTCTGATTGCCGGCGGCAAGATGCCCGGTCCTGTGAAAGGCAAAATGCCTTTTGATGATACCGATTTGTATAAAATTATTGAAGGCGCTTCTTATTCACTAATCAGCAATCCCGACCCCGAACTGGACGCATATCTCGACTCGGTGATAGCCATTATTAAAACGGGCCAGGAACCTGACGGATATTTAACCACATGGTTTACCATTGACCCTGCCAATCCTCCTGCACCCTGGGTAAAACCTTCAACAAAGCGCTGGGAGAACGAAATAAGCAGTCATGAATTATATAACAGCGGCCATTTGTTTGAGGCTGCGGCTGCACACTATTATGCAACAGGTAAAAGAAACCTGCTGGATATAGCTTTGAAGAATGCTGATCTGCTGGCAGAAAATTTCGGCCCCGGGAAAATACAGATTGTCCCCGGACACCAGATTGTTGAAACCGGATTAATACAACTTTACCGGATAACAAATAACGATAAGTACCTCAAACTAAGCAAACAGTTTCTCGACTGGAGGGGAGATTCAACAACTCACGGACTATTTGGGCCATATAGCCAGGACCATTTACCTGTTACAAAACAGGAGGAAGTTGTTGGTCATGCCGTAAGAGCTATGTATATGTATGCCGCCATGACTGACATTGCTGCCATTTATGGTGATGCTGCATACAGGAATGCTGTAATGAAACTCTGGGAAAATATGACCGGCAAAAAAATGTATGTTACGGGCGGTATTGGCGCAAGGCATGCCGGAGAGGCATTCGGAGACAATTATGAACTGCCGAACCTGACGGCTTACAGTGAAACCTGTGCAGCAATAGGAAGTGTTTACTGGAATCACCGCTTATATATGCTCACGGGTGATATAAAGTATTACGACATCCTCGAACGCACTTTATATAACGCTTTAATTGCAGGTATTTCTCTTGACGGAACAACTTTTTTCTATCCCAATCCGCTTGAATCGGACGGAAAATATGCTTTCAACATGGGTTCCTGCACCCGTCAGGGATGGTTCGACTGTTCGTGCTGCCCTACTAACCTTATTCGGTTTATACCCTCGATACCCGGATTGATATATTCAACTTATGCCGATACATTGCTCATTAATCTCTATGCATCTAACAAGGCAAGGATTGCTATAAACAATACCGATATTGAAGTAATACAGGAAACAGGTTACCCATGGCACGGAAAGGTAAAAATAACTGTCAATCCTGTTAAAGACCACGAATTTACTGTTAAACTACGCATACCATACTGGGCAAGAAACATTGCAGTACCCGGCGATTTGTACCATTATGACAGAGATTACCCCATGGTTATCAATGTTGCTGTTAATGGAGAAAATATTCAATATCAGCAAAATATGGAATATGTTACAATAAAAAGGCGATGGCACAAAGGCGACAGAATTGACCTGTCATTTCCCATGCAGGTCAAAAAGATTGTTGCAAATCCATCGGTAAAGGAAAATCTCAATAAAATAGCTATAGAATACGGACCGCTGGTATATTGTGCAGAAGAGGCAGATAACACAGCTGATATAGACAAGGTGTTGCTGAAAGAGGATGGAGTTTTTCAGGCCGAATTCAGAAATGATTTACTGGGCGGAATTATAATAATAAATGGCGAAGCAAGAGCAACAGATAATAAGGCAACCCGGGCCCAAAAAACAGCGCAGGACAAGCTTACCCTTATTCCTTATTACGCATGGTCAAACAGAGGGAAAGGCAAAATGAAGGTATGGTTTCCTGAAGGGAAATAAGGAAGGTAAAAATGCATTTGACTCTACAGAAGGTATGAACAAAGCCCGAACGATGCACGAATAAGAATTATGTTTTAACCTGCCCAGTTATCTCTGTCAAGGCTTCGGTACTGAATGGCTTCAGCAAGGTGATGTGGTTGTATTAAATCGTACTCTTCAAGATCGGCTATGGTTCGGGACACTTTAAGAATACGGTCATAAGCGCGTGCCGAAAGGCCTAGTTTTTCCATGGCATTTTTCAGCAGGCTATGCCCTGATTCTGACAGTGTGCAGTACTCTTTCAGCATAGCAGTAGTCATCATTGCGTTACAATGAATGCCTGCATGATTATTGTATCTTTCCTGTTGTATTTTACGCGCTTTAATAACCCGTTGCCTTACTGTTTCACTTGTCTCTGACGCACGCTGTTCAGAGAGTTTTTCAAAAGGTACCGGCACAACTTCTATATGAATATCAATGCGGTCAAGCAGCGGGCCGGAAATTTTGTTGAGGTATTTCTGCACCACACCCGGGGTACATACACATTCTTTTTCAGGATGATTATAATATCCGCAGGGGCACGGATTCATTGAAGCCACAAGCATAAAACTGGCCGGATATTCAATTGAAAACCGCGAACGTGATATGGTTATCTTTCTGTCTTCAAGCGGCTGACGCATTACCTCAAGTACTGTTCTTTTAAATTCAGGCAGTTCGTCAAGAAATAATACGCCGTTGTGAGCCAGTGATATTTCTCCGGGCTGGGGAAATGACCCTCCTCCGACAAGGGCAACATCAGATATGGTGTGGTGCGGAGAACGAAATGGCCGGGTAGTCATAAGCGAAGCATCTTTCCCGGTTTTGCCGGCTACAGAATGAATTTTAGTGGTTTCAAGCGCTTCTGTCAGCGAAAGCGGCGGAAGTATCGTAGGAAGCCTTTTGGCAAGCATTGTCTTGCCAGCACCGGGCGGGCCAATCATTATAATATTATGCCCGCCTGCTGCAGCTATCTCCATGGCACGCTTTACATTTTCCTGACCTTTTACATCGCCGAAATCAACATCGTAATCATTGATATTGGCAAAAAACTCATTACGTGTATCAACAAATAAAGGTTCAATAGATTGTTCGCCTTTCAAAAAGGCAATCGCTTCGCTGATTGTATCAACACCATATACATCAAGGTCTTTAACAACTGCAGCCTCTCGCGCATTCTGCCTTGGCAGGATAAATCCTTCAAAACCTTTTTTCCGCGCTTCAATAGCTATTGGAAGAGCGCCTTTAATAGGCCTCACCCCTCCGTCAAGCGAAAGTTCACCCATAATAATGTACCGGTCAAGTTGTTTGCAGGAAATCTGCTCCGAAGCTGCCAGAATGCCAATTGCCAAAGGCAGGTCATACGACGAACCTTCTTTCTTGATATCGGCCGGAGCCATATTGATTATTACGCGCTTGCCCGGCATACGGTATCCGTTGGTCTTCAGAGCCGATTCAATTCGCTGCTGGCTCTCCTTAACAGCATTATCCGGCAGGCCTACCAAAAAAAATTTTGCGCCCTGAATAACATTAACTTCAATGGTAATTATGGCCGCATTAACGCCATAAACAGCACTGCCATAAGTTTTTATCAGCATGGTTATATAAAAAACAGATTGGGTTTAACATCTTATTGTCATATTACATAAATAACAAAGCCTCTAAAATAACAAATAATCCATGATTCGTCAATATAAATCAGTTGTTTTTCCTCTTCCCCTGCCCGAAATCAAGGCTTAATGCTTTATTCATGTTTAACCCAAAAAAATTACCAGACTTTTTCCCCGATAGCCAAGCGATTAAGTCATACGTTAGTCTCGTACCGGCAGGTTTCCTGACGACTAATCCGGGTCTAAAGTATTGCCATCAATCTGTTTTCACATTCTTTTCCTGATTTTTGCCTTCATCTCATTTTTCTCAATTTCCCGCTGAATCCAAGAACATCCGCATGCATCAATTTTTTCTTTCTTCTGACAGCCAAGGTGTATATTAAGTCCGAACCGTAGATTAATATTTTTCACATGCATTGGAATAAACGGTGCCAGTACGTTATCGCTTACCAGGTAAAACTGAAGCGGAGTTTTTCCATAGGCCATACCAAAACCAAGGTTTAACATGCTTCGGTTCATATATGACCAGCTCAGGCTTGTTTCAAGGTTTTTTGCCGGCCGTGATAGTACTGATAAAGTAATACCATTCTGATATTTCATTTTGTAGAACTTATTAAATAGAAGAGCATTAAAACTTAAACGCGGACCTTTCCTCAGGGATGCACCCAATAGCAATGTCGGACTCAGAAAATGAAGATAAGAATTATAAGAAAGCTTTTCATCCATAACAGCGTTCATGGAGTTAAACAGGTCTCTGAGGTAACTTTCACTAAAAATAGTATCGCCAAGCGGACCATTATAAAAATATTCTCCGCGAAGGCTGTAATTGGTTAAATTGCTGCCATAGTATATAAAACCAAGGTCGAGAATACTTCCTGACAGGGTTATATTATCGGTATAACGATAAATGAATCCGGCATCAAAGGCTATTCCGGGATTACGCCGGTTAAATACATATTTTATAACAGGTGCGTCATACCTGAGTACTGTATCATAGTTATAACCATCAGTTTCTATTGAATAAGGGAACGATGCATTAGCCTTAGCATTGATATCAAACAACAAATCAAAGGTGTTCCGCTCTGTAAACATCTTTATATTCATCCGGCTGGTTTCGATATTTAACTTACCAAACAGCAGTTTTGCCCTGATGCCAACTGTCTTATCACGATCGATTTTCTTTGATATCCCGATGGCAAATTCACGATAATGATTAAAAAGCAATCCGGTGCCGTTAAATGAAAGCCAGCGGCCTTCAAATTGTGTATTACCTTCAAGGCCAAAAACAACCAGATCACGGGGATAAAAGACTATGGCATTATTCTTTTCATTGATGGTAAAGGTGTAATAATAAGGATCGCGGTGCAGCCCGACAGCCAGAATAGTAGTATGAATTTCGGTACTCAGGTAATTACGCGGCGCAAGTTTTGTTTTCACGAAATCAGCGTCAATTCTGAAACTGTCATTTCCCTGATCTTCCAGAAGCTGGTTTAATGTAAAACCGCTGTTAGCAATATTTATATGAACAGATGATATAACGGGAAGCCCTATAAAAAGCCTGCAATCGTTTTGAACGGCCGGATTAAGAAAATTTGACTGCGGAACTGAGTGCATAAAAAATAACGTGTTGTTTTGCTGTGAAAACAATGGCCGGGATATAACCATTAACAGAAATACAAACCCGTAAAGCAGTATTTTTTTTTCATGATACATTTCTGGCCTGCATTTAATTTATTTTTCCTGCAGATCTTGAATATTATACCTCAGCCCCACACGAATGCCTATATGTACTTTTAACCTGTAATCAGTATAAAATCGGGTATGCAGCATATCATCACGGGTGGTATATACACGGTTATAAATGCTGACTTGCCCGATAGCTGCCATGTTATTGACAAAGCGCTCCGGCATGTAAACATCAAATATTTCATGATAAGGTTCGACAACTATTCCACGGTCATCAATTGTTGCAGGTTGAATAATATGCGGCCCCGATGAAAAAGCTGAATCAATATAGCTGGTCATAGGATTATCGGCGAAATATACCTGCGACATTGCCTGTGTAGGATAACCGTTATCGATTATAATTCTGAGCATGATGCTTTCAATCATATTGATGTTTTCTCCCAGCCGGCTGAAATCAAATTCTTTGATATCAAATTCTTCAACATATCCGAGATAATTTGGGTACAACGTGTCGTTGTAATAGAGTGAATCGGGCCATGGGAAAGGACTCAATTGCAGTGCACTGAGATATTCATTAATATCATATTCGGCATAGCCTATGGGGAGGGAATAGCTTGAAGTAATTTCAAGGTTTTCGGAAACATTGGTTATATTCTCATCAATGCATCCTGCGACAAATATGATTATAACCCAAACAGTGCAAAAAATATTTTTCATGTTCCGGTTTTTAATAAATAACGTAAACAACTTAAAAAAGATAAATCCTTTCAGGAAAATAAATTCTTTTCTATGTATAAAATTAATGCATGAATTATTTTAATGTGTATTTCCTGAGTACGGTCGGAATATAACGAGCGGGGCGCTCTTATTTCAACGTCGCACAGTGGCGAAAGCCTGCCACCGTCTTTGCCTGTCAGGCCAATTATTTTCATTTCTTTCTTTTTAGCTGCCAGAGAGGCTTTGATGACATTTTCAGAGTTGCCGCTTGTACTGATTGCCAGCAGCACATCGCCGGGGCGGCCAAAAGCTTCAATATAACGCGAAAAGATAGCTTCAAAACCATAATCATTTGCAGCACATGTAATATGAGAAGGGTCGGATATAGCAACAGCAGGAAGCGCCTGCCGTTCTTCCCTGAACAGGCCCGAAAGTTCTTCGGCAAAGTGCATGGCATCACACATCGACCCCCCGTTGCCACACGAAATTATCTTATGATTCGACCTGATGGCATCGACCATAATCTGACCCGCATTTTCAATTTGTGTAATATGGCTATCGTCTGCCAGAAATACATTCAGTATGTCTCTGGCTTCTTCAAACTGCTGTC
>FWPV01006156.1_pt1 | contig 23214 bp, 22 predicted proteins | sample 2228371 | NCBI WGS metagenome assembly FWPV01 (sample SAMEA103939776, study PRJEB20133) | metagenome | reverse complement strand
GTAAGACCCTGTTTTTATTACCTTCACAGTCACCACATTCAACGATACCAACTATTGCTGCATCTTCATCTTTATATCTGGCAAACTCACCATCTTTTCTATTAAATGCAACTAAACATTTTGCATCTGCAGGACATAAATTTTTACCTCGAATCATTTGACAGGAAACAATTGCTATTTTCTTCATTTTCTTTCCTCCTTTTCGTTGTTATTTAATCTGAATAATACATATATTGCTCAAAAATTTATTTAAACCGATACCTCCATCAATCCCCTCTTTCCAAAGGTGGAATTATATGGTATCGATTTCGACAATACATCGGACATCATTCAATTGCATTTTTGGGTTAACTCATAGAGCAATTTAAATTTGTGTATTACACAAAGCATTAAGGACTCATTTCAAATCAGAAGTGCAATGAGCACATCGGATTGCCTTTATTGGCACAGTAGATAAACAATATGGACACTCTTTGGTTGTCGGTATCGCTGGTGGAGCTTCCTTCTGTCTTCTGAGTCTGTTAATATTTCTAATAAGAATAAAAACTGCAAATGCAACAATAAGAAAATTAATAATAGTGTTTATAAATAGACCGAAATTAACTGTGACAGCACCAGCAGCTTTTGCTGCATCAGGTGAAGTATAAGGGCCAGGGACTGTTCCTTCTTTTAAGACTATTAAGAAACTTGAAAAATCAGTTTTACCGAGAAGAAGGCCAATAGGTGGCATTAAGATATCAGCCACGAGAGAATTAACTATTGTGCCAAAAGCAGCCCCAATAATTATTCCTACAGCCATATCAACAACATTCCCCTTCATTGCAAATTCTTTGAATTCTTTAAACATAATTCTATCCCCTCCTTTTTTATACTGATATTATAATCTATGCCATTCTGAAACAGTTTGAAATTTGCTAAAATGAATTAACATACTCAATATATTTTTTTATATCAAATTTTGCTTTACAACCATTATAACTCATATATCGGATTTTCCCAAAAACAGGACGCTCAGCCCAGGCCCTATCATGAACTCCACCAATACTCCATGCAATACCGGTATAGCCATTTGGATCTCTTCCATCAAGTTCATATCGGTCATTCAGGTAAATTGCGATTTCCATAGCCTTCTCTGGAGATTCTGACCATTCAAGTATTTTTTTGCCCAGTACATTCTCACATAGCCATGCATTTTTCCACGTTTGACCATCTCTAACTGGGCAGCATTCCATAAATCATCATGAGTTTGAGAATTTTCAAATTGTTCGAGAGAATATAAATATTTCCTTTCATCATTTCGATGTTTGTCCAAAGTTTTTTTAGCCCATTCAGGTAAGCCATTAAAATTATCATAGTTATTATTATAGAAACAGAAGTTTTCAGATAGTTCTCTGCGGACTATAATTTCCTCAAGGAAAGCTGTCTTTGTTATTTTGTTAGTGTTTGATTGCATTACTTTAAGTGCAACTCTCTGTGCTGAGATTTGCCCAAAATGAAGATATGGTGAAAGTTCTGATTGAGCATTTTTTGTGGGATCATTCCTATCACGATCATACCGTTTTATTTTATTCTCCAAGAAGTCATTAAGAGTTTTAAATGCTGCCCTTTCTCCGGGAATAATATTTTTAACTTCAGATACATTCTTATCTATAGATAATTTTTCTGATGTACCTTCCCAGTCTGTCACAAGGGTTTTACCATTCCAGTTATATGGATGTTTTTTTAATTCAGGAAATTCTTGTAAAAATTCACTGAGTAAACGGGAAATCTTTGGCCTCATTGTATATGCTGCATATTCCTGTTTTGATGATGCAATCCAGCATGGAATGATATTATGTGCGTCTACTTCATAAAACGGAATATTAATTCTGTCTGAGACTGAATCCTTCCATTGCCTTGTAATCATTAAGGGATTGAAATCTGTTATTAATATACTTATTTCATTATCAATAATAAACTTTGGAATTTCATTAGATGGATTACCATAAAGCATGAAAAAAGGTATATTCTTTTTTGCAAATTTTTCCTCTACCTCATGTAACCCCTTGAGCATAAAGCTATATTGCCTTAATGTTGCATTCAGAAATGTTGGAACAAGGCAGAAGACCACTCCTAAGGCTGTTTTTTGTTTAATTGCAATTTCTTGCGCATGTATGAGTGCCCAGTTATCGTTGGCCCGTTGATCACGACTCATCCAGTAAACAACCGGACCAGATTTAAAAACGTTTTCCTTCAATATTCTCAAACGCTTCATATTCATTTGAATAATATTCTATAATTATTTATAGAAAAAAGAAGATATTAGTTTATGTGTATTGATAAACACCCAAACTCAAGTGCCTTCAGGAATAACCTCAAGATACCTATGCCATTGCTTAAAAAGATCTGCTTCATTGTGAAGAATTTTACTCTCAAGATAATCAGGTTGAAAAGCTGCTGCGGTAATCCTGGTGAGCCTGGTTGTTGAATGAAATAAAATTCACCAGTTGGTGAGTGGCAATATTTTAAATGAAAGGTTAGAACAAATGAACATTGCAATACTTGGTGCACCAGGATGTGTAGGAAGGCATATTATACGAAAGCTCCTTGTAAATTCAGATTACAAAATTACTGCATCATATAGAATAGAAAAAGAAATACCTGAAGATTTAAGACATGAAAATCTTAAATGGAAACAGGTTGATTTATTTAACTCAAAAAGTGCTGAGAATTTTTTAGAAGGTTCTGCGATATTAATTTATCTGATACATTCCCTTGGAGCTAAAAATTTTGAAAAGCTTGACATAGAATTAGCCCAGAAAGCAGGTCGTGCGGCACTAAATGTCGGTATTAGGAAAATTATTTATCTTGGTGGAATAGTGCCTGTAGATAAAACTATCTCTCCACACCTCTTGAGTAGAATGAAAACAGGAGAAGCTCTTGCATCATATGGAATTCCAATCGCTGAAGTCCGTGCAAGTATACTGCTTGCGACATGCAGTCTTTCATACCTGATTGTTTATAATCTTGCAAAACGTCTCCCTGTTATGATAACACCCCGCTGGTTGAACTCCCTCTGCTCACCGATATCACTTGAGGATGCAGCAATTTTTATCGAAACACTGATATCTAAAGATATCCAAGGCCATGAAATTTTTGAGATAGGATCTGAAGTAATTAGGTATCGCGATCTTTTATCAAGATGTGGGGAAGCGATTCGTGGTCTTAAAAATATCATCATCCCTGTCCCACTTTTTGCAATTAAGTTGTCTGCTCTATGGATAGGTCTAATAACTGGGGTGCCAAACAGTATAGGAATAGCACTTGTCGAGGGTCTTAGGAGCAATACAATCCCTTACAAAAACCGCTTTAGGGAGATTACAGGAAAAGATCCAGCCCCTATCAATTTAGTTCTCCGACAACTTGCAGAAGAGATGAAAAAATCTACGAAAAAATTGAAAAAAATATATAAAAATTAGTAATATTAAATTCTGCAAATTTAACAAATTATATTTTCCCTGATTTTACTGGAAAGAATTTTATGGGTGAACTTGATAGATTAAGAAAAGAAATTGACGAGATTGATAACAAAATTCTCGATCTTTTGAATAAGAGAACCAATATTGTTATCGAGATTGCACAGATAAAAAGAAATGAAAACGCAAAATTTTATTCTCCTGAGCGCGAAAGTCAGATATTAGAACGTTTAATTCAGCTCAATAAAGGGCCGTTCCCAAATGATACTCTTAAAGTAATCTATAAAGAGATCCTGTCTGCTTCACTTTCTCTTGAAGAACCGTTGAAAGTCGCATGTCTTGGTCCTTTAGCTACATTTACCCATCTTGCTGCTTTAAGACATTTTGGGTCATCTGCTCTCTTTGTCCCAGTAGAAAGTATTAAGGGAGTATTCGATGCAGTTCTTTCTGGTGAGGCAGAATATGGAGTTGTTCCAATCGAGAATTCAAATGAAGGTGTAATCACACATACACTTGATCTTTTTATGGATTATGAATTAAAAGTATCAGCCGAAATTATGCTTGAGATAGTACATAATCTTATTTCAAAAAGTGGGGACAAGCTAAAAATAAAAAGAGTATATTCAAACCCTCACGCAGCTGCACAGTGCAGAAGATGGCTCGGAACAAATCTTCCAGGTATACCTATTCTTGAAGCCACCAGCACCGCAAAGGCTGCAGAGATTGTATCAAAAGATGAGGAAGCAGCAGCAATAGCAAGTGAACTTGCGGCAAAGTTGTACGATCTAAAATTTATTGAAAAAAATATTGGGGACAGTAAGTATAACATAACCCGTTTTCTTGTAATATCTAAAGATTTTCCGAGTAAAACAGGAAAAGATAAGACGTCTATTGTGTTTTCGATAAAAGACAAGCCGGGTGCTCTCTATGATATTCTTTACCCTTTTAAAAAAGCAAAAATTAATCTGACAAAGATTGAATCCAGGCCTTCCAAGCGAAAGGCATGGGAATACATTTTTTTTGTGGATATGGAAGGGCATATAGAAGATAAAAAATTGCGAAAGGCAATAGAATCCATAAAGGATAACTGTCTTTATCTTAAAATTTTAGGCTCTTATCCACATGGCGGAGTTTAATGATAAAACCTTCTGATTTCATTTCTGATTTAAAGCCATATATTCCGGGAAAACCACTTGAAGAACTCGAGCGTGAAACGGGCATTAAGAACTCTATTAAACTGGCATCAAACGAAAATCCTATTGGCCCTTCCCCTCTGGCGTTTAAAGCTATTTTAGAAAAATTGCAAGGTTCAAAGGGCATTAGTACTTTTAACAGATACCCGGATGGGAGTGGATATTATTTAAAGAAAGCTCTTTGTGAAAAGCTGTCTGTAGATGAAGATGAAATTATCCTTGGGAATGGATCAAACGAACTGATTGATATAGTTGTTAGAGCATTTCTGCAACCAGGTGATGAAGCAATAATGGCTAACCCTTCTTTTATTGTTTATCAAATTTCTGTTAAGTCTGTGGGTGCAATACCAATACAGATACCACTGAAGAATTACACACATGATCTTGATGCTATGATAAATGCTATTAGCACAAAGACAAAGATTGTTTTCATTGCAAATCCAAACAATCCAACAGGAACTATAAATAGAAAGCATGAATTTGACCATTTAATGGAGAAACTTCCTGATGGAATTTTAGTGGTTGTGGATGAAGCATACTATGAGTATGTTACAGACCCTGAATATGCTGACAGTATTAAACATTTTAGAGACGGAAGAGATATTTTGATATTAAGAACATTTTCTAAAATATATGGTTTAGCAGGTCTCCGAATAGGATACGGGATTGCGAGGGATTATATTATTTCTGAGATGAATAAGATCAGACCACCATTCAATACAGGAACTATCTCGCAGTATGCAGCTTTATGGGCTCTTAAAGATGATATGCATATTAAATCTTCAAGGGAAGTGAATGAATGTGGCAAAAGGTATCTATACAAACAGCTCGACCTTCTTAAAGTAAAATATATTCCGACAGAAGCAAATTTTATATTTATTGTATTAGACCGTAATGCAAATGAGGTATATAATAAATTATTGAAAAAAGGTGTAATTGTCAGACCTGTAAGTTCCCAGAACATTAGAGTAACTATAGGTCTGCCTAATGAAAATAGAAGATTTATAAAGGCACTGAAAGAAGTTATCAGTCAATAATTCGTAAAAAAAGAATTCTCATAAAACTATGATAGGTACTTATGCCTAAAATTTGGAGGAATGTATGGATATTATTGTTTTAAAACCAGGTGCAACTGATGAAAACATTAAGCGTATAGTCAGAAAGCTTGAACATCGTGGGCTCAAAGCGAACATTTCAAAGGGTACAGAGAGAACAATTATAGGCGTTATTGGTGATACTTCAAAGATAACAGAGGAAGAAGAAAATGCGATACGAGTAATGCCTGGTGTTGAAGATGTAATGAGAATATTGAAACCCTATAAACTTGCCAGTAGAGATTTTAAGGGGGAAAATACAACAATTGATGTAAAAGGAAATGTTATTGGAGGAAATAAAATACAGGTAATTGCTGGTCCCTGTGCAGTGGAAAACAAGACTATGCTTACCAGTATCGCAGAAAAGGTAAAAGATGCTGGGGCAACCTTTATCAGAGGGGGGGCGTATAAACCAAGAACATCTCCATATTCATTTCAGGGACTTGGAGAGGAAGGTCTTAAATATCTTGCATATGCCAGCAAAAAGACGGGGCTTCCTGTTGTAACTGAAGTAATGGATCCAAGAGATATAGATGTCATTTTAAAATATGCAGACATTCTACAGATTGGGGCGAGAAACATGCAGAACTTCAGATTACTTCTTGAGATTGGCAAATGCAAGAAACCTGTGTTGCTGAAAAGAGGGCTATCTGCGACTATTAAAGAATGGTTAATGGCTGCTGAATATATCATGTCAAAAGGGAATCAGATGGTAATCCTCTGTGAGAGAGGTATAAGGACTTTTGAAAATGCTACGAGGAACACGCTTGATCTGAGTGCAGTCCCCGTCCTAAGGCAATTGACACATCTTCCTGTTATTGTTGATCCAAGTCATGGGGTTGGGAAGTGGTCTCTCGTTGCACCAATGGCAAAGGCTGCAATTGCAGTAGGAGCAGATGGTCTCATGATTGAGGTTCATATAAATCCAGAAGAAGCAATGTCGGATGGTGAGCAATCTCTCAAGCCAGATGATTTTAAAAAACTTATGAATGAATTAAAACCTATTGCAAAAGCAATTGGAAGAGAAATATAGACAAATAATGTAGTATGCAAACGAAAAATTGGAGATTTTTAAATTATGCATTTTAATAAAGTAACGATACTCGGTGTTGGGCTTATTGGAGCTTCTTTTGCCCATGCAATTAGAGCTGCTAATCTTTGCAATCAGATTGTAGGGAATGGAAGAAATCTTGAAAATTTAAAGAAAGCAAAAAGTAAAAAAATTATCGATCATTTTGAAATTGACCCTTTGAAGGCCTGCAAAAATTCAGATTTAATAGTTCTGGCTACACCAGTTGGGATTTTTATCGATTTGACAAAAAGAATTAAGGGATCCCTTAAGAGAGGTGCAATAGTAACAGACGTTGGAAGCGTAAAAGGAAAGCTTGTGCGAGATCTGGAATCGCTTATGCCCGAAGGTGTATTTTTTATAGGCGCACATCCAATAGCAGGCAGTGACAGATCTGGCATTGAATCTGCCTCTGCGGATATATTCAAAGGTGCTAAGTGTATTGTAACACCTACTGAAAATTCGGAAAAAAGCATTCTTGAAAAGATCGTAAAGATATGGGAAACCTTTGGATCTTTAGTAAAAATAATCGATCCAGAAGAGCATGATAGAATATATGCAGCAGTAAGTCATCTTCCTCATCTCATTGCATATGAGATTGTAAATTCCGTAGCAGATATTAATAGTTCATATCTTAAATTTTCAGGACAGGGTTTCTTGGATACCACACGAATTGCTTCTAGTTCTCCAGAACTATGGCGTGATATATGTATTCTTAATAAGGATAATTTACTCAGATCTATAGAAAAGTTCCAGGAAAGTCTCGATAGGGTTATTCACTATCTCAGGGCGGGTGATTCAGAGTCCCTTGAAAGAGATTTTCAAAAGGCCAGGGCACTGAGGGAAAGTATTGGACAGAATTGAACTGCATAAGGCAAAGTGGTTTAAAGGAGAATTTACTCCACCACCTGATAAATCTATATCTCATAGAGCGATAATCTTTTCATCTTTATCAAAAGGCAAGAGCGTCATTAAAAAGATTCTCAGGGCACATGACCCTGAAAGCACTATGAATGCCTTCAGAGCATTAGGAGTGGATATAACAGAAATTAGTTCTCCCCCCCATTTAATAATCAATGGTAAAGGTCTATATGGTCTTAAAGAGCCCATTGATGTGATTGACTGTGGAAATTCAGGAACAACTATCAGGATGCTTTCAGGGGTTCTTTCTGGTAACCCTTTCTTCTCAGTGCTTTCAGGCGATGAATCATTGAGAAAAAGACCGATGGACAGGATAATTATACCTCTGAAACAGATGGGTGCGAGTATATATGCTCGTGATGAAAATAGATTTCCTCCTGTATCTATTAAAGGAGGCAAGTTGACGCCAATAAAATATCATACTCCGGTTGCCAGTGCTCAGATAAAATCTGCATTACTTCTTGCAGGACTTTATGCAGATGGTGAAACAGAGGTTATAGAACCTGCGCAATCAAGAGATCACACAGAAAGGATGTTGCCTGCTTTTGGGGCTGAGATAAAGGTTGAAGGACTGAATATTCGTATTAAAGGAGGCACAGAGTTAAGGGGTGTGGAAATGGAGGTGCCAGGAGATTTTTCTTCTGCTGCTTTTTTCATAGTAGGTGCATTATTGATAAAAGACTCAGATATAAAAATACAGAATGTAGGCATCAATCCTACAAGAATAGGGCTTCTAAATGTTTTGAAAGATATGGGAGCAGATATTGAAATTCAGAATAAAAGAGATTTATGCGGAGAACCGATTGCTGATATCCATTGCAGGGGAGGAATTGAGTTGAAAGCAACAGAAATAACGGGGGAGATGATACCTTCTTTGATTGACGAATTCCCAATAATCTGCGTTGCTGCTTCAATTGCCTCTGGTATTACAAGCATTCGCGGAGCAGAAGAACTAAGGGTTAAAGAATCAGACCGCATTAAGAGTATGGTAACTGAACTAAGAAAGATGGGTGTAGAGATTGAAGAATTCAGAGACGGTCTGAGTATAAAAGGGCAGAGTTTTCTAAGAGGTGCTAATTTGGAAAGTTATGGAGACCACAGAATCGCAATGTCATTATCAATTGCTGCTTTAGTTGCTGAAGGTACAACAATTATAAGTGGTGTTTCTTCAGTTAATATATCATTCCCGGGATTTTTTGAGATATTGAGGAGTTTAACAACTTGATTATAAGGAATGTTATAGCTATAGATGGGCCATCCGGGGCAGGGAAGACTACTATAGCAAAACTTATTGCAGAGAAACTTGGATTTGAATATCTTGACACTGGTGCACTATACAGAGCTGTTGCATTAGCACTTAGAAAGGAAGGTGTCGAGCAAACGGATTCTGATGATAAAATAATAAATGTTCTTTCTCATATTTCAGTAACTTTTCAGAACGGAAAAATATACATTAACGGGGAGGATGTTACAGGTGCTATAAGATCTGCTGAAATTGACCATTACTCTTCTGTTTTCTCAGCAAGGAAAATAGTACGAGAATTTCTATTTAATACTCAAAGGAATGCTGCTTTGAAGAATGATCTGGTGATCGAAGGAAGAGATACAACAACAATTGTATTTCCTGATGCGAAAAAAAAGATTTTTCTGGACGCATCTTTAGAAGAGAGGGCTAAAAGACGTTATAAACAATACAGAGCAAATGGGATTAATATCGAAATGGATGAGGCTTTAAAAAGTATAATAGAAAGAGACAGGAGGGATGCTAATAGGGATATAGCACCTCTTAAGATTGCAGAAGATGCTCTTGTAATAGATTCTTCGAATCTTACAGTTGAGCAGGTCTTGAAAAAAATTATTGATTTTATAAAAACTAATCATTGAATTCTTTTTTATACACTTTTTTTAAGATAATTCTTTATATTTTTTTCAAAGTCTTTTATAGACTGAAGGTTATTGGTTCTGAAAACGTTCCAATTAATGGTGGAGCTATAATCGCAGCAAATCATGTGAGTTATCTTGATCCTCCTGTTATCGGGGTTTCTTTAAAAAGAAGAGCAGTCTTTATGGCAAGAGAGGGGCTTTTCAGGATACCTTTGCTTGGTTTATTTATTGGGGCATTCTCTCTGTCAGTAAAACGGGGAAAACCACTTCCTTCAACTATTAAAGAGATAATCGGGAGGCTTAAGCAAGGAGAAGTTGTTGTGATATTTCCTGAGGGTGGTCGTAGCAGCGATGGAAAGATTGCAGATATAAAGAGAGGAATTGGGGTTATTACACAGTTAGCAAAAGTGCCGATTATTCCGACATATTTGAGCGGAACAGGGAAGGCACTACCAGTAGGAGCAAAGTTCTTGAGGCTGACAAAAATAACAGTAACGTTCGGACATCCTCTAAAGATAGAAAGGATAGAAGGAGAAAATGAAAAACAATTTCAGGAAAGGATCGGGAAAAGCATAAAAGAAGCAATAACGCTTTTAAGGGATGAATTTGAGCTAAGACAATCATAAAACAGGCAATTTCATCGCTCCATTATATTTCTAAATTAAAGAAGTGATGAAATCATGAAATTTTAATAAAACGATGAAGATATTTACGGCAAAAACAGCAGGCTTTTGTTTTGGGGTAAAAAGGGCTATTGATATTGCTTCCAATATAGCAAAAGAAAAAAGGAAAGGGGTCTATACACTTGGACCAATAATTCATAATCCACAGGTTGTAGAGATGCTCAAAGAGGAAGGCATTTTCCCACTTGCTGATATTAAAGAATTAAAGTCAGATAAAAATATAAAAGCGCTAATTATTAGAACACATGGGATCCCACTTCAACATTTACAGAGGATATCCTCAATGGGATATGAAATAATAGATGCGACCTGCCCATTTGTAAAAAAGGCTCAATATTATGCTAAACTCCTTAGAGATGAGGGATACCAGGTAATAATACTTGGGGAGAAAAATCATCCGGAGGTACAGAGTCTTTTGAGTTATGCTTATGATAATGCTATTGTAGTTGATGGGAAATCACCACTGCCAAAATTGAAACGAAAAGTAGGAATCGTTGTGCAGACAACACAACCAATTGATAAGCTGAAAAAAGTTCTATCTGATGCTATAAAGCAATCAAAAGAGATAAAAGTATATAATACAATATGTAACTCTACTGCTCATCGTTTGAAAGAGACCGAAAAGATGGCAAGTAGAGTGGATGTCATGATTGTTGTAGGAGGAAAGAACAGCGCTAATACTACCCAACTTGCAAAGTTATGTAATTCATTATTTGTCCCAACTTATCATATAGAAACAGCATCTGAAATAAAAGAAGAATGGATAAGGGGAGCAAAAATGATAGGCATAACAGCTGGGGCTTCAACCCCCAATTGGATTATAAGTGAAGTAGAAAAAAGAATTAGGGATATAGGAGGTTAAAGTTGTAGTGGAACCAAAGAATAATGAACTTGAAAAACTTTATGCTGAGACCTTTCACAGCATACAAGAAGGAATGATACTGAAAGGGAAAATATTAGCATTGAAGAATGATGGAGTAATCATTGATATAGGTTATAAGTCTGAGGGCATTATTCCTATACACGAGTTTTCTGAGGAAGAAGTTGCAAAGCTAAAACCTGGAAATAATATCGAGGTATTTGTGGAAGAATTGAGAGATTCTGATGGTACGATAACTCTTTCAAAGGAACGGGCTGCAAAAATCAAAGTCTGGGAGATACTTGAGTCCGCGCTTCGTGATGGTAGATCTGTGGAAGGAAAAATTATAGGAAAAACGAAGGGCGGATTTACAGTTGATATATGTGGTGTAAATGCATTTCTGCCCGGCTCCCAAGCAGATATCAAACCGATTAAAGATAGTGAAAGTCTCATAGGGAAAAAGACTACATTCAAGGTATTGAAACTTAACAATAAACTTTCTAACGTTATTGTATCAAGGCGAGTAATTCTTGAAAAGGAACTCGAAAACAAAAGGGCTGAAACTTTAGGAAAGCTCAAGGAAGGAAATCTTATAGAAGGGGTCGTAAAAAATATTACTGATTATGGGGTATTTGTTGACTTAGGAGGTATTGATGGGCTTCTCCATATATCCGATATCTCATGGGGCAGAATAAATCATCCAGCTGAATTTTTTACGATTGGTGATAAAATCGAAGTGATGGTTCTGAAATATGATTCAGAAAATGAGAAGGTTACTTTAGGTTATAAGCAGAAAAAGCCAGATCCATGGACAGTCGTAGATGAAAAATATTCAGTTGGAAAGACTATTAAAGGGAAAGTAGTAAGTATAACTGATTATGGAGCCTTTATAGAGATAGAAGATGGGCTTGAGGGTCTTGTTCATATATCAGAGATGGATTGGGTTTCGAGGCCAAAACATCCTTCTAAATATCTTTCTGTCGGAGAGATAGTAGAAGCTGTAATTTTGAAAGTTGATAAAGAAGAAAGAAGGCTTTCTTTGAGTATTAAACAGACAAAGCCAAGTCCCTGGGAACTTATAGCACAGCGTTATAAAGTAGGCCAGAGGATTTCTGGTAAAATCAAGACTATTACTGATTTTGGAGTTTTCGTTGGGTTGCCTGAAGGAGTTGATGCATTAATCCATATATCTGATCTTTCCTGGACGAAGCACATAAAACATCCATCAGAGCTTCTCAAGAAAGGGCAAAAAATTGAGGCAGTTATTCTAAGCATAGAACCTGAAGCAGAAAAAATGGCACTCGGGTTGAAGCAACTTGTGCCTGATCCATGGCTACAGGAAATACCTGAAAAATTCAAGCTCGGCAGTGAATGTGAAGGCAAAGTATTAATGATTACTGACTTTGGTATTTTTGTAGAACTTGAGGGAGGAGTTGAAGGTCTGATCTATTCATCTGAGATCGATAGGAAGACTGATGACTTTTTGAAACCAGGGGATAAGGTAGATGTACGAATCATAAAAGTTGACTGTCAGGAGAGAAAGATAGGTCTTAGTATGAAGAACTTAAAGAGGATGAAGGAATGAAGAAGGTTGTCTTTGTTTTTATCTTGATTTTTATATCGCTCATAGTTATAAGTATTATTTTTGTAGCTATTCAAAAGAATCTCCCCTTAGGTGAACGGATTGGTCTTGTTAGAATTGAAGGTCCTATTTTTGATTCTAAAGAGGCGATTGATGAGATCAAGAAATATTCAAAGGACCCATCTATAAGGGCTTTGGTTTTGCGTATTGACAGCCCAGGTGGCGCAGTTGCTCCAGCACAAGAAATATACGAAGAAATTAGAAAAGTGGTTGCGAAAAAGAAGGTTGTAGTATCTATGGGATCAGTTGCAGCTTCAGGTGGTTATTATATAGCATCTCCTGCTTCACGGATCATTGCAAATCCAGGGACATTGACTGGATCGATAGGAGTTATTATGGAAATACCAAATCTTGAAGGTCTCATGAACAAACTTGGGATACGAACTGAGGTAGTTAAAAGTGGCCAGCATAAGGATTTGGCGTCAATATTCAGAAAAAAAAAAAAAGAGGAAAGGGAAATTCTACAGGGTGTGCTTGACAATGTTCATGAACAATTTATCTCTGCTGTTGCTGAAGGTAGGAAAATGCTTAATGAAGATGTAAAAAAAATTGCTGATGGTAGGATATTTACAGGGGAACAGGCTCTTAAAATTGGACTCATAGATGAACTTGGCAATATTGAAGATGCTATAAAAGTTGCTGCCAAACTTTCTGGAATTAAGGGAGAGCCTGTTATTGTGACTAAAGAAGAGAAGTTCTCTATTTTAAATATCCTGAGAGGCTCTATGCCGAAAGAATTAACCGATATTTTCCCTACCGTGAAGGTTAAATATTTATTTACACCATGAAAAAAGTTAATAACCATACTTAAATTATAATAACCAAAAATATGGTACTTGGTTATCGGAATCTCGAAAGGGTAATGCCAAAAATTTTATGAAAAAGTTTTTAAAACATATTGAAATATAAATTAAACCCTCCCCCTTAAGGGGGAGGGCGAGGGTGGGGGTGAGAAGTTGGATAGAGGTTAACATTTTAATAGTACCCTCGAAAACATAAGGAGGTTATATGACTAAGTCAGTCCTGATAGAAAGAGTTGCGGAAAAAATTGGGAATCTTACCAGAAGACAAACCGAGATCGTTGTTGATACTGTTTTTGAAAGCATAAAAGAAGCAGTCATTAGAGGAGAAAAAATAGAAATAAGGGGTTTTGGAAATTTTAAACCAAAAAATAGAAGACCAAGAAGGGCAAGAAATCCAAAAACAGGTGAGAGAGTTGAAGTGCCAGCCAAGAGGGTCTTACATTTTAAAGTGGGCAAAGCCCTTCGTGAAGCAATAAATCAGAAATAATTTTAAATTAGAGGGTCAGCAATTTTTCTTTTGTTGATTACTTAATCTGCCGGCTGGGGTTATCGAGTTAAATAATTTTTTTTGGTTTAATACGTTCATATTTTCAGAGAGAGAATAATGCATGAAAGGAAAAGTCTATTTAGTAGGTGCAGGACCGGGCGATATAGGGCTTCTTACCATTAAAGGGTTATTATGTCTAAAAAAGGCAGAAGTTGTGATTTATGATTTTCATCTTAATGCACAGGTCCTTAATTATATAAATCATGATGCAGAGTTCATCTATGCAGGCAAACGCGGTGGACATCATACTTTAACACAGGAAGAAATAAATACTATTCTTGTGCAAAAGGCAAAGGAGGGCAAGATAATATGTAGGTTAAAAGGAGGTGATCCTTTTGTATTCGGTCGAGGAGGAGAAGAAGCAGAAGTGCTTTCAAAAGAAGGGATCCCATTCGAAGTGGTACCAGGCGTGAGCTCTGCAATCGCAGCTCCTGCTTATGCAGGTATCCCATTGACTCACAGGGCATACTCATCTTCATTTGCTGTACTCCCTGGATATGAGGATATATCGAAAAAGGAAAGTTCTATAGATTGGCCGAAGATAGCTACCGGTGTGGGGACACTTATATTCCTTATGGCTGTCAAGAATATTGATGTAATAAGTTCCAAATTGATAGAAAACGGTCGCTCTCCTGAGACGCCTGTAGCTGTTATAAGATGGGGGACGAGACCAGAGCAGACTACCATTATAAGTACGCTTAGAGATGTCCCAAGTGTTATAAAATCAAATGAGATAAAGCCGCCTGCTGTAATGGTGGTTGGTGAAGTCGTAAAGCTCAGAGACTGTCTGAGATGGTATGAAAAAAAACCTATGTTCGGTTGTCGGGTACTTGTAACAAGGGAGCATCTGGAAGGATTCAGTCTGCTCGAAGAACTCGGTGCAGAGATTATAGAATTTCCAACTATCAAGATTGTACCTCCATTGAATTATGATAGTCTTGATAAATCAATAGATCAAATAGAAACCTATCACTGGTTGATATTTACAAGTAGAAATGGAGTCAAGTATTTCTTTAGGAGATTCTTTGAAAAAGACAGAGATATAAGAGACCTGAAAGGGATAAGGATATGTGCTATAGGTACAAAGACTGCTGATGAGATAAAAAAATATGGTTTAAAAATTGAATTAATTCCAGAAGAATTTCAAGCTGAGGGACTTATTGAGGCATTCGTATCATTCCATTCCTCTCTTATTAATATTAAGGGCGATACTGTAGAGGGGATATCTTCAGCCTTACTGAAGGGTATAAGATTTTTACTTCCCAGAGCAGAACTTGCAAGAGAAATATTTCCTGATAAGATTAGAGAACTCGGGGGAGAAATAGATATACCGATCGCTTACAGGACAGTAAAGCCAGAGTCTCATGGTAAAAGATTAAGGAGGTTTTTAAAAGAAGGCAGAATCTCAATAGCTACATTTACAAGTGCTTCAACATTCAATAACTTTCTGGAAATAATGGGGACAGATGCGGAAGAACTTCTCAAAGGAGTTAAGATTGCAGTTATTGGCCCTATTACAAAAAAAGCAATAGAAAAGGTTGGTCTTAAAGTTCATATAATGCCTGAAAAAGCGACTGTTGAAGCAATGGTACAGGAGATAATAAAATGTTATACAAAGCATGAAGAAAGAGTAATAAGCGATGTGAGTGAAAGATTGAATGAATCTTCCTGAAGTAGATACCTTCATCTTTTTTTTCATCAACCATAATCTTCAGAATAGCTTTTTTGATATACTAATGCCTTTTATTACTAAACGTGCATATATTTTTTTTCTTCCTTTTGTTCTTTGGTTTTTCTGGAAAGATAAAAAGACAGCCCTCATAACATTTGTTATTGGTATAGCTTCTCTTTTAATTGCTGATTGGACTTCTCAAATATTAAAGGATTATTTCGGGAGGATGAGACCTTGCAATGTTTTTGAAAATGTCAGAATGTTGGTTGGATGTGGGAAATCCTTTTCAATGCCTTCAAACCATGCAACTAATGCTTTTGCATTCTCAACGCCATTTTTACTTCTTTTTAGAAACAAAATTCGATATGTCTTTCTGATAATTTCGATAATGGTAGGTTTTTCAAGAATTTACGTTGGCGTCCATTATATGTCAGATGTAGTTGTAGGGGCATGTTTGGGCACAATAGAATCAATTTGTCTTTTAAAATTATATCAATGGTCAACAGAGAAGTTTCAAGTAAGACCTTATTCTACTATACTATTTCTTTTCCTTTTTTCTCTAAGTCTGTTTCGTATTTATTATATTCTTAATGGGCCTTTTGATTTAAGTCCTGATGAAGCACACTACTGGGAGTGGTCGCGAAGGCTTGATTTGAGCTATTACTCAAAAGGTCCCATGATAGCATATCTTATATACCTTGGGACTTTTTTATTCGGAGATACTGTATTCGGCATCAGAATAATGGCTGTTATTTTTTCTGCGCTCAGCAGCTTAGTCCTTTATGCCCTTGGGAAAAAACTTTACGATGCAAAAGTAGGGCTTTCTGCAGCACTTCTGCTTCAAATCGTACCACTCTTTTCAGCATTTGGAATAATATTTACAATTGACTCACCCTTTATTTTTTTCTGGATATTATCATTGTATTTGTTCTGGATAGCAATTAAAAGTCAGGAATCAGGAGTTATGACTAAAATCTCAAATCTCAAATCTCAAGTGTTCTGGCGTTTACTTGGTCTTTCGATTGGGCTCGGTCTTCTTACTAAATATACCATGGCATTCTTTTATCCATCTGCATTTTTATTTCTTATAATGCGAAAAGAGAACAGGTGGTTATTAGCTACTAAAGGCCCTTACTTAGCTTTTATTATAAGTCTAATTGTCTTTAGCCCTGTTATTTTGTGGAATCACCAACATGACTGGATTACCTTAAAACATACAGCAGGACAGGCTCATATTGCAGAAGGTATTAGGCTGTCTCTGACAAGTTTTGTTGAATTCATTGGTTCACAAATAGGCGTAATAACACCACTTTTATTTTTACTTATAGCAATATCTGTATTTAAACTGAAAAAGCAAGGTTCTGGAAATTTCTTATTCTGGTTTTCTCTCCCGGTAATTGTTTTTTTTCTATTGAAAAGTTTTCATGCAAAAGTACAGGCAAACTGGGCACTGCCAGGATACATTACAGGGATTATTGCAGTTTCTGCATTTTATTTAAGAAGTTTACTCCATGCACATCCTTCTTCAGAAGAGCACTTTAAATCAGGATTTGATATTTCAGAAAATGATACAGTAGGAAATTTCAAAAAGAAACAAAGAGGCAAGATAATTCTTGCTGTAACTGCTATTATAATTTCAGCAATCATAACATCAGTTGCTCATTATCCTTCAATTCTTAATCTCCCTGCTGAAATGGATCCAACAATTAGACTGCGAAGTTGGGAAAAACTTGGTTCAGAGGTAACAAAAATATATGAAGAAATGTACAAAACAAGGCCAGTATTTATATTTTCAGACAGCTATCAAGTATCAAGTGAACTTGCATTTTATGTAAAAGGGCATCCAGTAACATATTGCGTAAATCTTGGTCGCAGAATGAATCAATACGATCTTTGGCCAAGTTTCCATCATCTTATTAATTATGATGCAATTTTTGTGAGGACAGGAGATAGAAACATACCAAATAAATTAGCAACAGCATTTCATAAGGTTGAGAAAAGGGTCTTTAAAGCTTATACTAATAGACAAGTTGATAAAAAGGAATATTCAATATTCCTTTGCTATGGTTTTAAAGGTTTAAGAGAAGAAAAGCCGGAGACCTATTAATGACACTTTCAATTGTAATACCTCTTTATAATGAAGAAGAAAATATACGTCTGCTCCATCAGAAACTTAAAGAAGCAATCGATCCCCTTAATATGGAGTATGAAATATTATTTGTTGATGATGGAAGCAATGATAGAACACTTTCCATTCTCGAAGAGATTCAGAAAGCAGATAAGCATGTGATTGTGTTGAGCTTGAGGAGAAACTTTGGTCAGACTGCTGCCTTTGCTGCAGGCTTCGATTTTGCGAGCGGTGATATTATTGTCACAATGGACGGTGATCTACAGAATGATCCTGCGGACATTCCAAAATTGCTGGAACTTATTAAGGATAATGATCTCGTGAGTGGATGGAGAAAAAAGCGGAAAGATCCTTTTTTCAGAAGAAGATTCCCTTCCTTAATAGCGAATTGGCTTATCAGCAATGTAACAGGTGTTAAACTGCATGATTACGGTTGCTCACTTAAAGCATATAGAAGGGATGTAATAAAAAACCTGAAACTTTACGGTGAGATGCACAGATTTATTCCAGCAGTTGCAAGCTGGTATGGAGTAAGGGTTGCAGAAGTAGAAACAGTCCATTACCCAAGACTTAAGGGTAAGTCAAAATATGGTATCTCACGAACAATAAAGGTTGTTTTAGACTTGATAACAGTGAAGTTCCTCCAGAGTTTTTCTACAAAACCCATACAATTCTTTGGGCCTCTCGGTGTTATAAGTGGAACTATTGGTTTTCTTGTATCTTTATATCTTACCTTGGATAAACTTATTTTTGGACGTGATATTGGAGGCAGGCCGCTTCTTTTACTCGGAGCACTTATGATTATAGTTGGAATCCAGCTAATTGGCATGGGTCTTTTAGGAGAGATGCTTGTAAGGGTTTATCACGAGAGTCAGAAAAAACCTATATACGTAATAAAGAAAATCCTTGGCCCTGAAAGTAAATAAGATACTCTTTTTCATATTCAAACTTGTAGTAAGCTCAATACTTCTTTATATTGTTTTATCGAAGACAGGGCTTGAACAGGTTTTTTTAATCCTCAAAAATATAAACCTATTCACATTCATTTCAGCAATTATTCTCTATATATTTGCACAATTTCTATCTGCTGTAAGGTGGAAACTTCTACTGCCGAAGATATTCAAATTGAAGAAGCTTTTTTCACTCTATATGATAGGTGCATTTTTTAATACACTTTTACCTGGAATTATTGGCGGCGATGCAGTAAAGGCTTTTTATTTATATCAGGCTACCGGGCAGAGCAACCTTACTCTCTCATCTATCTTTATGGATAGATATATTGGCTTCGCTGTACTAATAGCTATGGGCGCATTTGCGTATCCGTTTGGTTATAGGTATATTAAAAATTCAGAAATAACATTCCTTCTTCCCATTACCTTTTTATTATTTGTAGCTTTAAGTTACATAATATTTGGTCTGCATCTTGGAAGAAAAACAAGGATGTTGTCTGATTTTTATGATTATTTTCATTCTTATCTGAACAATAAAAAGGTCATTGTAAAGACTGTATTATTATCGATATTTATACAGTTTGCAGGAATACTTGCCGTATATTGTCTTGCAATCGGAATAGGACTGCATATCCCATTTGTTATTTATATGATATTTATACCACTAATAATTCTTTTTACTACACTTCCTATCTCTATTTCGGGTCTTGGAGTGAGGGAGGGTTCTTTCGTGCTTTTTTTTGGACTATTAGGAATCAAACCTGAGACCGCAACCGCTATCTCAATTTTATGGTTTACAACTATTACTGCAGGTAGTTTAATTGGCATTGTTGAATATATAAAATATAAAAAAGAGAAGATAAACATAGTTTGAATAATTAAGTTAAAGGAGGTTTACAATGCTTCTTTATCTTGTACAACATGCAGAGGCAAAAAAAGAAGAGATAGACCCAGCACGTCCTCTTTCTGAAAAAGGTATTCAGGATATTCAAAAGGTGGCTACTTATCTGTCACAACTGAATTTCGCATTGCATAAGATATTTCATAGCAAGAAATTGAGGGCAAAACAGACTGCTGAAGTCCTTGCAGGAAATCTCAAGCCATTAAAAGGAATATCAGAAGTAGAAGGACTATCTCCACTTGATGACCCCGATACTTGGGCAGGTCGTTTAAAAGATATTCCTGAAGATGTGATGCTTGTAGGGCATCTGCCACATCTCGGGAGGCTAACTTCACTTCTACTCAGCGGTGATGCTAATAAGAATATTGTATCATTCAAAATGGCAGGTGTTGTCTGTATAAAAAGAGATGAGGAAGGTGAATGGTCTTTGCAGTGGATGTTAACCCCAGAAATAATTATAGACACAGGTATAAGAACAGTGTGTGACAGCCTATAGGAGAAAAAACATTGAAACTTAAATTTCTTGGTGGTGCGAGAACTGTTACAGGTTCTTGTTTTCATATTGAATGTAATAAACATAAAATCCTTGTGGATTGTGGAATGTATCAGGGAGAGGGTGCTGATGAGATAAACAAATCGGTCTTTGATTTTCGCCCAGAAGAGATTGATTATATATTCATAACGCATGCACATCTTGACCATTCAGGGTTGCTTCCAAAGATTGTAAAAGATGGCTTTAAAGGTAAAATCATTACAACTTCTGCAACCAGGGATCTTCTCGACTTGATGCTTTATGATTCAGCTCATATTCAGGAAACTGATGCAGAATGGCTTACAAAAAAGGCTCTCAGAGCAGGCAAGCCGCCTGTTATTCCTCTATATACTTCAGAAAATGTAAGGGATGTTATCCCACTTATTGATGTAAAACAGTATGATCAGATATATCATCTCGGGAACATCATAAAATATAGATTTCTAGATGCGGGTCATATACTTGGTTCAGGTACACTCGAACTCTGGGCACAAGACGGTCAAAATGACAAGAAGATAGTATTTTCAGGAGATATAGGTAAAAAAGGAAATCCTATAGTAAAAGACCCTCTTGTACCTGCTGAGGCTAATTATATAGTTATGGAATCTACATATGGCAATAGATCGCACAAACCATTGAAAGGAAGCATTGATGAACTCGTTGACGCAATTAAAATAACATTCAAGAGAGGAGGTAATGTTTTTATTCCATCATTTGCGATAGGAAGAACACAAGACTTACTCTACATTTTCAATAATCTTGTTCGTGAAAAGAGATTATATAAAATAAATGTTTATCTGGATAGCCCTCTTGCAGAAGAAGTTACGAAGGTATATATTGCTCATCCCGAATGTTACGATGAAGAAGCAACAAAACTGTTTTCTCAGAAAGGGATAGATGACTCAGTCAGATTACATTTTGTTAAGAATACGCAGGAATCTATGGCCCTGAACAAAATAAAATCAAGCATAATAGTTATTGCTGGTAGCGGAATGTGCGAGGGCGGAAGGATTAGGCATCATCTTAAACACAATCTATGGAGACCTGAATGTAGTATTATCTTCGTCGGATATCAGGGAAAGGGAACTCTTGGAAGGAAGATTGTCGAAGGTGCAAAACTTGTTAATATACTCGGGGAAGAAATTGCAGTCAGGGCTTCTATCTATACAATAAATGGATTTTCAGCGCATGCAGATCAGACTGAACTTATTGAATGGCTCTCCTGCTTTAAAAACTCACCAGAGGTGTTTATAGTCCATGGCGAGGAAGAAGTGGCTCTGTCTTTCAGCGATTTGGTAAAAGAAAAATTTGGTTATACAACTCATGTTCCTGAAAAAGGTGAGATTTTTGAAATTTAATTAGGGTTTGTTTAATATGCTTATGAAAACTTCTACAAGATAAGGATCGAATTGTTTTCCAGAAAAATTAATCAGTTCTTTAATAGCTTCAAGCTCTGAAAGTGCATTTCGGTATGGTCTATGAGAAGTCATAGAATCGAAGGCATCAGCAATAGTTACAATAGATGCAAATAAAGGAATCCTATCTTTTTTTAACCCTTCTGGATAACCCTCTCCATTGTACCATTCATGATGGTATTTTACTGCAGGAATATATTTTTGAAGTGATAAGGCCATTCCTAAAATTTCGGCACCTTTTTGTGGATGATTAATTACTTCTCTGTATTCTGATGAATTAAGCTTTTCTCTCTTATTCAGAATGTTATCAGGTATTCTGATTTTTCCTATATCATGGAATAGGCATGTTATCTCAAGCTCTTCAAGCTCTTTTTCATTAAGACCGATTGCTTCCCCAAGTTTCATTGATAATTTAGAAACCCTTGTTGAGTGACCGACTGTATAAGGACTTCTGGCATCAATAGCAGACGCAAGTACCTTTACTGCAGATAGATATGCTTCTTTCATTTCTCTGGTATGGTTAATAAAATTCTGTTTTTGCAAATTAATAAGCATGGATATTTCATTAAACTCATCTGTAAATCTTTCAAGTTCATAATTTGAATAGATTCTGACAGTATTAATGCCTAATTCTTTTTTCATTTTATCCATACCCATAGAAAGTCTTTTTAGTGGTTCAGTTATTCGAGTGTAGAGCATAATTATTCCTATAATGCCAACAAGTACAATTGCGCCAAACCCAATGAGTAATCTCTTAAGAGTTTTATGCTTTATACTGGTAAATAATGATTTGTTCAAGCCGACAAAAATATTACCGACATGCCTTTCTTTAATATTGATTGCTTTTATAAACTCAAAATAATTACCAAATATATCCGATTTTTCATGTATTATCAAATCCTTATTTTTCTTCAATTGATTAAACTTTGCGAGTCTTATCCTCTGTCCTTTTTTGTTAAGATCAGTATGACTAATAATTTTACGAGTTATATCAATAAATGCAATATAATCTATATCATCATTTATATTTTTTAATTTCAGTAATGTATTGTCAATTTCTTCAAAATTACCAGAAAGAAGAATTTGATTTACAGATAAGGCAGTAATATTTGTCACAGATTCACCCCGTTTTAAAACCTCATTTAGAATGTGTTGATTCATTGACCTCACTACTAATGTATAAAAGATAAAGGTTGCAATTATCATTAGTGTGAGTATAAAAATACAAAGCTTAAATTTGATGCTTTCGAATATGTATTTTTTAAACCGGCTAATCACAAAATTAAAGGTTCTTCTCCAATTTAGTTGCTAAAAAGGGTTCAAGGATTGCAGGATTCAAGTGCTTATTTTCTAAGGACTTTATTAGTGCCTTAAGGATTTTTTCAACTTCTCCTATATTTGCCTAAAGTTTCTTGAATTCTACAGCTTTAATATAACCTAAATCTCCATTACCTCGAATCCTTGAC
>FWPV01006155.1_pt1 | contig 23215 bp, 20 predicted proteins | sample 2228371 | NCBI WGS metagenome assembly FWPV01 (sample SAMEA103939776, study PRJEB20133) | metagenome | reverse complement strand
GTTCCCTTAACCACCTGCGCCTCAAACTGGAGATGACCGGAAGCGGTGCTTGCCCGAGAAAGACCGTTGCCCGTCAGCCAACGTGTCCAATAGGTGCTTGGGATATTACCCGGACCAATCAGAGCCCGATAGATGACCGTATCCCTTGTTAGCCAGACAAACCAGTGGTTTCCTTCCGAAGAGTCGGTTGACCAGGTTCGGCTCAGGTTCTCATCTAAATAACAGCCAAATTGGTCATAATCCGCTCTTACGGTTATCGGTGGGCAGTCAACCGCCCAGTAGACATTGTTTGAGTCGTGCTTCACATAGAGGAAGACACTACCGGGTGGTCGGGCACCGCTTCCCTGCATATTCAAGACATCGGAGATGTCCCATCTTAAGGCATCGGTCCACTCACCAGGTTGGATATGACCATCAAGGGTTGGGGTCACAGTTCGGAAAGGAGCCACTAAGGTATCCCGGACTAAGAAGGAGTAAGTCGTCTGGCGCGAGGTGTCGTTTGCCCGGTTTGAGTCGCTGGCTAAGTCGGTAAACATCTTCACTTGATAAGCAATCCCTGCCGGACCAACCTGCCAGTTTGGGAAAGAGACTAGGGCGGTATCATTAGGATTGAGTGTCCCCGGAAAAGTGGTGTTCTGATTATATACCCTGGTTCCGGCGGAATCAATCCAGCAGTAGACCGGGATATTAGAAACCGGAGTGTTGCCAAAGTTTTTGATTCGGGCACGGGGTGTAATTAAGGCATTTGGGTCGACAAGCGCCAGTGGACTCCTTATCAGATCAACCCCGACATCAATTGGCGGCGGTGGTCCGAAATAGAGCCTCAGACAAACAACCTCATCTGGGCTCCCTTGATTGAGATAAAGGAGGAAGGTATCGCGCCACATCTCACAACCACCGGCAATACCAGTAATCTCCGGTATCACCTGTTGGTCTAATTTGACAATGTTGGGATAACTGAATTTGGCAATTTTGCCCTGACTCGCTGCGGTCTGGACCGACATCCATAAGAAACCGTGCCCATCATAAGCAAGACCATAAGAGGTGTCAATATTGGTATAGGAGTGAGGATTGTAGGGTGTATTCTTATAGAATTTCCAAATCGGGGTGTTAAAGTTGGCTGAAGTAAGGGAATCCAGTTGGTCGCTGGCTAAGGCACGATGGACACTGAGTCCGGTTCCCGGGCTGAAAGAACGGATTACCGTCCGGGTTGGGGCATGAATCGCTAAAACCGTGCTACTAAAGGACGCAAAGACGGTATCCCCACGAGTCGTCATATCTCGCCAGCCCCAACGGTCCGAGGGCGCCGGGTTTTGGTTAAAAGAGTCAACGAGAAGCCTCGTTCTTAAATTATAGATGTGAACCTCTTGGGGGTCCGGAGAGCCAACGACAGCGCAACCTTCGGATACCCATAATAAGGTATCATTCACGACCGTTAATCCCACATGGAAACTGTCCGGAAGAGGAATCCGCCACTCAATCGTATAGGGAATCTGTTCCAAAGGGGGAGACGCTTCCGAAGAAAAAATCTTGGGAATGAGCATATCCGTGGTATAGTTAATGACTTCATCCGTCTTGGGGGAGAGAGAAACCTCGGTAGCGAAAAGGAAAGCAAATAAACTAAGAACGAAATAGACTTTTGCACCTTTCATAAATCCTCCATTTTAACTGATATAGCCTAAGCCGTATCTTTTCTTTAAAACAGCAATAATAATATAAATGTTCCGTTTTGTCAAGGGCACCAAATCAACTTTTTTCCATTCCTTGACTTTGAGGTCACTTTTACTAAAATAGATTATGAAGAAAGAGATAAAGACAATCCTTGACACAATCCTTTGTCCGGGTTGAGCGTCTAAGTTATCTCACGCCCAGTTGGGGCAGGCACTAAAGTTTTTACCCCGGATAAAAAACAGAAGGGTTCTGGTTGGTTTTAATACCGCTGATGATGCCGGAGTCTACAAATTAGACAATAACCGGGCTTTGGTTCAAACGGTTGATCTCTTCACCCCGGTGGTTGAAGACCCTTACATTTTTGGACAAATCGCAGCCGCTAATTCTCTCAGTGATGTCTATGCGATGGGCGGGGAGCCAATTGTGGCGATGAATATCATTGGCTTTAACACCGTCCTTTCCATAGAAACCTTGGGAATGTTATTAAAGGGTGGGCAAGATAAAGCCCAAGAGGCAAAGTGTTTAATTATTGGCGGACATACCTTCCGCAATGAGCAAGTCTTTTATGGTCTGGCCGTAACTGGTTTTATCAACCCCAAAAGGATAATCACCAATGCTGGGGCAAAACCGGGTGACCTAATATTTTTGACCAAACCCTTAGGCACCGGCACAATCGCTCAAGCCTTACTCTTAAAAGGAGAGGTGCCAGAGAGGACAAAGGAGATCGCCATCGCCTCAATGACCAAATTGAACCGAGACCCAGCCCGAATTATGGGAAAGGTGGGGGTGAATGCCGCAACCGATATTACCGGTTTCGGCTTCTTGGGTCATCTCTCCGAAATCGCCTCGGCCAGCAAGGTTGGGATTAAGGTCTTCGCTCAAAATATCCCAATAATTGATGGTGTCAAAGAACTAATTGACCGAGGGGTAATTGACCCCGGAGTGATGATGAACAAATCTTCTTTCTCGGAAAATATCTCTTTTGCCGACAACCTGCCTCCTTTTTATCAGACCGTCCTCTTTGGCTCAGAATCATCCGGTGGGCTTTTACTCTCTTGCCCCAAAAAGAAAGCTGACCGCTTAGAGGAGAAATTAACCCAAAAGGGGATAATGGCCAAAATCGTCGGCGAGGTCGTTTTGGAAAACCCCGGTCAGATATTAGTTACCTAGGGAAAATCTGCTCTCCTTTCTTTTCTTATAGACCGCCACGACCTCGGTCTTTTCTTCCAATAAATCTCCGGAGAGAACGACAAAATCAGCCCAATAATTTTTTTTAAATACCCCAATCTCCTTCTCCTTAAAAATCCCATAGGCGCCCCATTTCGTAAAGAGAGAAAGAGCGGACTTTACATCTAAACGCTCACTCTCATTGGGATGATTAACCGCCGACCTTATCCCCAAGAACGGGTCGATCGGCGTAATCGGCGCATCCGAACCGCCAAAGGGAATTAAACCGAAATTGAGAAAACTCCGATAGGGGTTAGTAAATCTTATCCTCTCACCCAGACGAGAGTGATACACCTTTCCCTCCCCACCCCAAAAGGATTCAAAAGCCGGTTGGACCGAAGGGTAAATCTTTAGCCGCGCCAGCCTCGCCAATAAATCCGGTGGCACCAATTCACAATGCTCAATCCGATGGCGGAGTGGATTACCTTTATTAAGCCTTTCAAAGCCATTGAGGAGTTGCTCAATCGCCCGGTCACCAATGGCGTGGAATGCCATCTGGAGATTCTCTCGCTCTGCCTCTCTTTGAAAGCGAAATAACTCCTCATCGGTAAAATAGAGAACCCCCCTTTCTCCTTTCTTATCCGCATAATCCTCTCGCAAAGCCGCGGTATGAGAAGCAAAAGAGCCATCAATCAGAATACAACCACCAATCCTCTCTAAACCAAAGTCCTTAACCTTGGTGATGTTTAGGGATTGGCAAAAGACAATAACCTCAATTGGGAAACTTGATAACAAATCTAAGAGAATCGGTGTCTCCTCCTCTCGGGTCATTGAGACCAAAGTCGTTATCCCTTTCTTCACCGCCAAGGCAACCCCCTCTTGAAAAGCCAACTTCTTAATTGCGTCATCCAACCGGTTCTTAAAATAAGAACTGGCAATCTCATTTGCCTTACCGGTCAAAAGACCGGTCGGCTCTTTATCTTCCGCCAAGACCATCCCTTCTGGTATCTTATCGGAAAATACCTCCCTTAAACCCCTGGTATTTAATACACAACTATGTCCATCCCGCCGGAAGATTATTACCGGCTGGTTAAAGAGGACCCTATCCAACTCTTTTCGGGTCGGGAAACGTTTCTCTTTAATCTCATCCGGCTCAAAATTGAAACCGATGATTATTTCTAAACCAGAAAGTCTCTTACTGGCGGTGCTGATGATATCAAAAAGGTCTCCTAAATTACCAATCCCCCTTAAATTTGGAAAGAGCAGGGTCAAGCCGGTCTCAAAGAGGTGGCAGTGGTTATCAATAAAACCAGGGAAGATGAGATAATCACCATAATCAATTTTGGGTAACTCGCCAGAGAACTCCTTTTGGGCAAGAGAAACAACCTTTCCGTCCTTAATCAAAAGGTAATGATAAATCTCATCATCGGTTAAAGGATAGATATTTCCTTTCACTTGGCAGAGAGAAGACTTTATCACCGAGGCAGGATCTTGGCGAGGCACTCAATATGATAAGTCTGGGGAAACATATCAATCAAATCAATCTCCGCCACCTCATAGTGATAATCAGAAAATAACTTCAAATCCCGGGCTAAGGTGGCCGGATTACAAGAGACATAAACGATTACCTCTGGCTTTAAAGAAGCTACCTTCTGAATTAGGGTTGGGGAGAGTCCCTTGCGGGGTGGGTCAAAGATGACCTTATCCACTTTGGGGAAAGAATCAATCACCTCCTCGCAATCACCCAAGAGGAAATTGACATTTTTCACCTTATTCATCTTTTTATTATCCTGGGCATCCTTTACTGCTGAGGGAACGACCTCAACCGCAAAGACCTCACTAACAAAATCAGCAACGATAATGCTAAATGTCCCAACACCCGAGAATAAGTCCAAGACAATTTCATCCCCCTTTGGGGCTAAAAACTTCAGAACCTTCTTCACCAACCTCTCGGTCTCTGGGGTATTTATCTGAAAGAAAGAGCCAGCGGATATCTTAAACCTCTTATCCAAGATGTTTTCATAATAATAATCTCTTCCCAAGAGGATTCGGAAGTTATCGGTTAGAATCCGATTCTTCGGGAGGTCATTGATATTATTCAAAACCCCAACAACTCCCATCTCGCTATTTAGACCTTCATACAATCCCTTATCTCTAATCGGTTGGGCGCTGACAATAATCACCAAAACCTCTTTGGTCTTTTCCCCCCGTTTCAAAGCCAAATACCGAAGCCCCCCATCTCGTCTCGCTTCGGAATATATCTTCTCCGAACTTGCTAAGAGCCTATCGGCAAAAAAATCTCTTATTTGGTTAAAGACCTCAGGTTGGAGGAGACACCTCCCGACATCAACCAGAATATGACTTTTCTTCTGGTAATAACCAATCTTAGGCTTCTCACCGTTACCGATTACCATCTGAACCTTATTCCGATAGTCCCACGCCTTTGCCGGGAAGGGATTTTTTACCGGCAAAAAAACCTTCCCCATTCTCTTGAGGGCATCGTCAACCAGAAACTTCTTTATTACCAACTGCCCGTTATAATCAATATGTTGAAAGTCACATCCCCCGCACTTACCGAATAGGGGACAGGTCGGTTTAATCCGGAGCAGCGATGGTCTTAATATCTCCTTCACCTCACCAAACCAATAACCCTTCTTCTTCTCCTTAATCTCAACCCTCACCTTCTCTTCGGGGCAGGTATAAGGGACAAAGACCTTTATCCCATTATAACTGCCAAAACCATAACCACCATAAACGACCTTCTCAATCTCTAAATCAATTACCATTGGCTAAATGTCCTATGCACAATCTCCCGACAAATCTTACCAATTGCCTCATTTATCGCTGATCCCTCATCTTCCCGATTTGGGTCATAAGTACCAAATGCCGAAAATTCTCCTTCCCAGAGATTACTCTCCTTCAACCTCTCCTCACACTGGACCTGGCATTCAATCGTCACCTTCCAAAGAGAGATATTCTGGCTGGCATCATAAGAGAAAGGTGTCTTGGCAAAGTTTTTGATTGAAGACTGGATAATAATATCCGCATCCTCCAAATTCGCAACCTCCAGCCTCTTATCCTGACGGTAGGCAGAAATTAAACTGTCAGTCAGAATCTCTTCCAAACCAATCCGCAGAGTCTTATTCTCCGCTAATGGGATTGCCACCTTCCGGATATCCGAGCGGAGCCCAGAGAGACGAGTAGAATAACCACAACAATTGAGGAGAAGAAGCGAAAAGAGAAATAGCCAAAGAGACTTTAACATTAGGTATTATAAAAAGAGAAAGAGAAAAATCAAGCGAAGCGTCTCTTCAAAAAAATAAAAACTTGGGTGGTTGGCGGAAGCGGAAGAAATACAGTGAACTGACTAAAGAAAGGTAAAGTAGATCTTTAAATCTATTTTGGGAAGATCTTATTTTGATCAAAGACAGCAACAAAGCGTGGTTTATGGCTCGTAATATGTTTCGTGATTCGTGTCTCGGGCGATAAAGAATTGTCTAATTTTGTAAGCGTCTTGGCGATCCGCTCATAATTTCCAATAATTTTGGGAACTCCTCAATCGTATCAGACTTCCACCGGGCAAAGGGGGATGGTGTAAGATAGGGGATGGGTTATTCAAATTTCTCTAAGAAAGTTAGGAATTCGGCAAAGACGCTCTTATCCCACTGGGCTTCCTTAGCGATTTCAATTAACGAGTAGGTAAGGAGACGGTGATAGAAGTTGCGATAGGAGTTGCGGATTGACTTCGCCAGAAGGAGAATGTCCCAAAGTCCAGCCTCTTTTCTCATCATCGTGAGAAGTTCGCCAATCTGTCCGTCAATCTTTTCCAAATGCCTCTCTAAGTGAGCCTTCGTCATATTTTCCTCCGGGGCGATAGGGGGGAGGGTATAGGGGTAAGCCCTATCACTTCCCAGAGCTTGTTCCCCAATCAATTTCTAATGATACCTCCTATATCTTAAAATCTATCCCGGCAAGAGACGCACAAGAGACGCAATTCTCATCTCTATCCGAAAGGGTTTAGACGCCAGATGGCGAAGTTGAGGACGGTTGCCCAACTGACCCAGATGAGATAGGGGAGAAGGAGAAGACCGGCAATTTTTGATATCGGCAGAAAAAAAATTATTGTTAGGAGGATAAGAACCCAGAGGAGAATGATTTCAATAAATCCGAAAAGAGGAGATTTTAGACCAAAGAAGAGGAAAGACCAAAGGATGTTAAAGATGAGTTGAATGAAGAAGATGAGGAGTGCCCTTTTCACTAATGGATATCCTATCCCTTTCTGCCCGATGAGAAATAGAGAAATTCCCATTAAGAAGAATAGAAAGATCCAAACTGGGGCAAAGAGCCAGTTCGGCGGAGTGAAACTCGGTTTTTTTAACGAGGCATACCAAGTGGGGATTGATGGGGTAGTGAAGATAGAGCCCAAAATGCCGGCTAATTGGCAAATCACAAGACTGATTATTAGCCTTATAATTGTTTTTGCCATTGCTCACCTCAATCTATAACTTTAAGGATAAGGGAAGAATTGGGGAGTGTCAAGGTTGACAATAGATTTGTCCTTGGTAAAATTGGCTATGGGAAATAGGACCTTATCGGCGATTGGTTACCTACCCTTTTTCTTTCCTCTACCTCTATTTTTGGCTAAGGAGGATGAGTTCGCCCAATTCCACGGCAAACAGAGCCTGGTCTTGTTGCTCGCCTTGATTACGACCTGGTTCTTGATTTGGCTTTCGGGTCTAATCTTTGGGGGAATTTTGGGTCATATCTTTATTGTCGGGATATTTTTTAAGGTGGTAAATTGGTTAATAAAGAATATCATCGGTAATTTGGCGTCAATTGGTTATATCATCTTGGTTATCATCGGAATGGTGAATGCCGGGCAGGGAAAGTATTGGGAAATTCCCGGGATTTCCCTCATTGTCCGAAAGATAAGGATTTAAAAAGAAAGAGGGATATAAACTAGGTAAATAATCTGTTTTCCTTCTTTTCTTATGTCTGATAAGATACATTATGTATTCTTTTATTATGTTTTATAAGTTTCATTTTGTAAACTAATTTTTATTTATAGAAAAAGCTCTGTTTTTTTAAGGATTTTTTTTTTTTTTGCCCTTCTCCTCCCAAACTTAATGGGTATAACTTAAGGTTTTAATTAGGAAGGTGTTAGATCTCTTAAAACCACTCTGGTGGCTCGTAGTTGGGCGCCTCTTTTGTAATTGCGATATCGTGGGGATGGCTCTCTTTTAGCCCCTCGGCGCTAATTTTGACAAACCGTGCCTTCCTTTTTAACTCTCTAATGTTTTTTGCTCCACAATAGCCAAGACCAGCTCTTATTCCCCCAACAAGCTGATAAATGACCTCACTCACACTTCCCCGATAGGGAACACGTCCTTCAATTCCCTCCGGAACCAATTTCTTCGCCTCTTCTTGGAAATACCTATCCCTTGAGCCCCGCTTCATCGCCTCAATTGAGCCCATCGCCCGATACATCTTATATCGGCGACCTTCAAAGAGGATTTCCTCCCCTGGGCTCTCGTCGGTTCCGGCGAAGAGATTGCCGATCATTACGGTATCGGCACCAAAGGCGAGCGCCTTCACAATATCCCCCGAATATCTAATGCCACCATCGGCACAAAGGGGTATTTTCGCTTCCTTCAAAACTTGGTAAGAGTCAATTATGGCAGTGATTTGGGGAACACCAACCCCAGCCACAACCCGGGTTGTGCAGATTGAACCCGGTCCAATCCCAACCTTAATGCCGTCAACATCTAATTTAATCAATTCCCGACAGGCCTTACTGGTTGCCACATTACCAACGACGAGGTCAACATCCTTATATCTCTTTCTTAAAATCTTTGCCGTCTTGATAACCAATTCCGAGTGGGCGTGGGCAGTATCAATGACCAAGGCGTCACAACCAGCGGAAATCAAAGCCTCGGCCCTGGCCTCGGCATCTTTCCCAACTCCAACCGCGGCGGCAACCCGGAGCCGACCCAACGAATCAACAGTGGCATAGGGATGCTCCAATTTCTTTAAGATGTCTTTTGCGGTAATTAGTCCCCTTAATCGCCCTTTATTATCAACAATTGGCAACTTCTCAATCTTCTCCTCTTTGAGAATTTTTTGTGCTTCCTCAATTTTTATCCCCTCGGGCGCGGTTACTAAATTCTCTTTGGTCATCACTTCCGAAAGTCTCTTGTTTAGGTCATTCTCAAAAAGGATGTCCCGCCTGGTGACGATACCGAGAAGGTGACCCTCCTCATCAACGATCGGCACCCCGGAGATGCCGTATCTCTCCATCAGCTCACGGCAATTCCTTATCGTGTCATTCGGTTTTAAAGTGAAGGGTGAAATGATCATCCCGCTTTCCGCCCTCTTCACCCGCACAACCTCTTCTGCCTCTTCTTGAATGGAGAGGTTCTTATGGATGACACCAATTCCACCAGCGGTCGCTAAGGCAATCGCCATTCTCGCCTCCGTAACCGTATCCATCGCCGCGCTCACCAATGGAATGTGAAGAGAGATGGAACGGGAGAATTTAGTCTTTAACGAGACATCCCTGGGTAAGACCTTGGAGCGATTTGGGACCAAAAGGATGTCATCAAAGGTTAACGCCTCTCTTATCTTATTTCTCATCCAAATAACTTATTTGATCGCGATGAGTTCCTCAATTTTACCCTTGATCTCCCCCATCCCCTCTTCACTGAACCCCACTTTTTTTAACTGGATTTTGCCCTTCCTGTCTAAAAGGATAAGAGTCGGAATTGCCTCAATCTCGTAATTCTTTGCCACCTTCTCATCACCGATTAGAACTGGATAATTAATCGCCAACTCCTCCTGAACTTTTAAAAGGGCGGTCTTCTCATCCAGACCAATTCCTAAGACTAAAACCCCTTTCTCTTTATACGCTTCGTATATCTCTTTCAGTTCCGGAATTGCCAGACGGCAGGGCGAACACCAAGTCGCCCAGAAATCCAAAAGGACAACCTTTCCTTTCAATTTTGAGAGGGTTATATTCTCCCCACTCAAAGTGGGCAAGGTGAAGTCTAAGGAGGATTTCAAACCGTTTTTCTCTTTGACCCCACAATGGGTAAGAATTGCCATCAAGGCAGTGATGAGCAATTTTTTCATTTTATCCCTCCAAGAGATATTTCTTTATCTTCTCAGTTAAATACTCTTTGGGACAGGCGCCAATCACCTTATCCACCACTTTCCCCTTAGAGAAGAAAAGAATCGCTGGGATACTCATTATTGAGTATCTCTCCGCTAATTCGGGCTCAGCATCAACATTCACCTTAGATCTCAAATTTTGCCTTCCCTTCGTATTCCTTAGCCAATTCCTCCATTATCGGCATCATCATCTGGCAGGGCGGACACCACTCCGCCCAAAAGTCAATCACGGTTAGGGGCGACTCAATTACCTCGGAAAAATTGTTCTTATTGATTTCAAGCATTGACAATTATAAATCAAAAAATTAAAAAGTCAACTATCGAATCTTTATCTTCTCCTCTAAGGTTGTGATGTAGGAGAGCCCAGCCTTGGCTTCTTCTCGGGCTGGGTCATTGGGATAATCCTTGATAACTTTTCCGTAGATTTCCTTCGCCTTCTTGTAGTTTGCCAAGTTTTTGTAACAACGAGCCGCGGAAAGGAGGGCGGGTGGGGCAAAAGGTGATTTTTTATATTTTTGCGCAACTTGCTCATAGGTCTCGGCTGCCTTCTTATACTCCTTCACCTCTTCATAACAGTTCGCCACTCCCAAAAGGGCACTCGGGGAAAGGATTGGGTCTTTCTTATTCTTGTTATAAAAATTGGCAAAGGCGCGTCTCGCCTCATCGTATCGGGCGGTGTGAAAATAGATGTTCCCTAAATAGAATTGCGCCTTTATGCCCAATTTCTGGTTCGGGAAGCGTCGGGTAATTTCTAAAAACCTTTCTTCGGCCTGGTCAAATTGCCTTCCGGAATATAATCCCAAGGCTTCGGTAAAGCGAACGGAAACTTCGGGATTTTCTTTTGGCCTAGAAGTGAAAACGAAGATGAGGAGGACGATGACCGCCAGCGCCCCACCAACAGTCATTAGAAATTTTTGGCGGTTATGATAATAAAACGAGAAGAACTTTGTTATATACTCCTCTAACTTATCCTCTTTTATGTCCTTCATCCCAAGATACCCCTGGTGAGAGTCGAACTCACGACCTACGGTTTAGGAAACCGTCGCTCTATCCAGCTGAGCTACAGGGGCGTATCTTGATTATAGAAGAGAAAATAATTTTGTCAAGGCTTGACATCTCTGGCAAAATATATTAAATTTGAAGATATGAGAAAATATAAGAAGTGGTCAAGAGAAGAAGTGATTAAGACGATTAGAGAATTCCGCCGCCAAGGTCTCCCCCTCAACTTGGGCTATGTCGCTCGGAGAAATTATTCCTTAGCCTACGCCGCCCGAAAATACATCGGCAGCTGGGAAGAAGCAATCAGAATGGCTGGGCTTGATTATGAGGAGATAAAGAGAAAAAACATCTGGCAGCCGGAGGCGATAAAAAAGAAGATAAGGGAACTGGCCAGGGAGAAGAAACCATTAAATGTCTCTTATGCGGAACACCACTACGGTGGTCTGGTTGGCGCCGCTGTCAACTTCTTTGGCTCTTGGAGGAAGGCGATTGAGAGTGCTGGATTTAACTATGACAAAATCAAGAAACAAAGAAATTGGTCAGAAGAGAAGGTTATAAAGGAGATAAGGAAACTTCATCGGCAAGGCGTCAATCTAAAAACGACCCGGGAGGTGAGAAGGATATTCCGGACACTTCACGCCGCGGCCATCCGTTACTTCCGCTCTTGGCGAGCCGCGGTGGCGGCGAGTGGTATAAAGATTAAAGATAAAAATTAATCGTCTTCTCTCATCGGGGTTCTTCTATGCGGGTCTTAGTCGTCGGTGGTGGTGGTCGGGAGCATGCGCTTATCTATTCTCTCGCCCAATCACCAAATATTGAGCTGTTTGCTTGCCCCGGTAACGGTGGCATCGCCGCTATCGCCCAATGCCGTCCAATCCCGGCGAATGACATTCCCTCACTTTTGAAATTCGCTAAAGAAGAGAGGGTTGATTTAACGGTGGTCGGACCAGAACTACCGCTCGCCTTAGGGATTGTTGACGCCTTTGAAAAAGAAGAATTGTTAATCTTCGGACCGAATAAAAAGGCGACGCAATTGGAAGCGGATAAAGGATTTGCCCGGGAATTTATGCGCAAGTACAATATCCCCACACCAAACTTTTTGGTCACCGAAAACCCGAAAACAGCAAAAGAGTATGCCTTAAGCCTCTGGCAAAAAAGTGAATTTCGTTCTTGTGTCATTAAGGCAAGCGGTTTGGCTAGTGGTAAAGGAGCATTTGTTATCCATTCCGAAGAAGCGATTGATAAGATAGTCAACGATTTAATGGTGAAAAAGACGCTCGGTGAGGCCGGTAATAAGGTGGTAGTTGAGGAGTTTATCTATGGGGAAGAGGCGTCGCTAATCGCCTTCACCGACAGCGAGACCATTCTCCCCTGTCTTCCCTCCCAAGACCACAAACGGCTGTTTGATAACGACGAAGGACCGAATACCGGAGGAATGGGCGCCTACGCCCCGGCGCCGCTCGTTAATGAGAGACTAATTGAAAAGGTCGGCCGAGAGATTTTTCTCAAATTCCTTAGAGGTCTAAAAACGGAGGGGATTATCTATAAAGGAATAATCTACGCCGGAATTATTGTCGCGGAAGGAGAACCCTACGTTTTAGAGTTTAATTGCCGCTTCGGTGACCCGGAGACCCAAGCAATTCTTCCCCTTTTGAAGACCAACATAAAAGAGATAATTCTAAAGACGATTGCGGGAAAACTAAAAGATGTTACCTTAGACTGGAAAGAAGGCTATGCCTTAAATGTCGTCCTTGCCGCACGGGGTTATCCCTTCACTTTTGAAAAAGGGAAATTAATAAAAATTCCCAAAGATTACGAAAATGCGCTAATCTTCCATTCCGGCACAGAGAGAAGAGGAAATAATTTCTATACCGCCGGCGGACGGGTAATCTCGGTCACCGGTTTGGGAAAGACATTAAGGGAAGCGAAAGAGAATGCTTATCAAGTCTGTGAAGAGATTGAGTTTGAAGGGAGGCATTTTAGAAAGGACATCGGCGATAAAGGGATAAAGAGGTTAGATGAAAAAGATAAAGTGGGATGATAAGCCAAAGACAATTGATTTAATAAGAAAAGCGGTGGAGTCCGGGGTCGTCCTCTTCCCTTACCGGAATAGCGAAATCCTTCTCAGCAAAAGAAAAGAAAATCTTCCTCTTCCCTATTGCCTCCTCTTTTCCCAAAAACGGATGATTGAGGAGGTAGCCAAAAAAAATCGGCCGGTGGATTTGATTGAGAAACTCTTAGAAAAAATTTTCCCCGCCGCCCTCGTTCTCCATTTGGGGAGTGAAGAATATCTAACCCTCGCCTCTGAGCCAAAACTCAAAAAAATCTTTTTGGCCGAGGAAGACCTCTATTTTTCTGAATTAGGCGAAGCGGAAATTAACGAGAGAGAAATTGCCTTGGTCGTAGAAAGCGAGAGGCAAAAGAAAGAACCTTTTACCATTCTAAGAGTGGAAGATAATCCATTTCTTTTAGAAAAAAAGGGCGAAGTTGGGCGAAGTTGGCATTTATGCGATTGAAGAGGCAATTGGGGAAAAGATTAAAATTTCAAAAGAATTATTCTTCTCCGTTTTGATTGTCTGCACCGGGAATACCTGTCGGAGTCCAATGGCCAAAGGAATCTTGGAGACGATGTTAAAAGAAGAGAGGGTCTTTATCTATTCCGGGGGGAGCAATGGTTTGAAAAACTCGCCCGCTTCAGAGAATGCCCAGAGGGTAGTAAAGACTTTTGGGGGTGATATCTCCCGACATCTTTCCCAACCCCTCACTCCAGAAATGATTCAAGGAGCAGACTTAATTTTGACAATGGAGAAGAGACACCTTTTAAAGGTGAGAGAGATGGTGCCAAAGGCGGTGTATAAAACCTTTATGCTTTCTTCCTATCCGGAAAGGGAAGGTAAGGATATTATTGACCCAATTGGTCTTTCTTACGAAACATTTTTTGAGATTGGGAAAGAAATGGCAGTGTATTTAAAAAAGGTTGCCCAAGAGATAAAGGAGAGATTATGATGACAATGTTTTTGACCGAAGAACAGAAGGTGATAAAAGAGTTGGCTCGGAGAATCGCCGAAGAGAAGGTAAAACCCGTGCGTCAGAAATTGGATGAAACCGGGGAATACCCATTTGAAATAATGAAAGAGTTGGCAAAGGCGGACCTATTCCGCATCTATATTCCCCAGGAATACGAAGGGATGGGAGGTGGGGTCTTTGAAATGTGTCTGGCGGTAGAAGAGATTTCCCGGATTTGTGGTGGGGTGGGTGTCTCTTACGCCGCCTGTGGCTTGGCCGCCTTTCCAATAATTATGTTTGGCTCCGAAGAGCAAAAGAAGAGATACTTGCCAAGAATTGCCAGTGGTGAAATCTGTGCTTTCGCTTTGACCGAAGCCCAGGCTGGTTCAGATGCCTCAAATGTCCAAACCCAGGCGAAAAAAGATGCTAAACACTACATTTTAAATGGCACGAAACAGTTTATCACCAATGGCAGTGTGGCTAATATCTACGTCGTTATTGCCGCCACTGATCGAACCAAAGGAGCACGCGGACTCTCCGCCTTCATCGTGGAAAAAGGCACCCCGGGTCTTGCCTTTGGAAAAGAGGAAAATAAGATGGGGATAAGATGCTCAAAGACGACTGAGGTCATCTTTCAAGATTGTAAAATTCCGGAGGAGAACCGCCTCGGGAAAGAAGGGATGGGTTTTATCATTACGATGCGGACATTTGACAAAACAAGACCTGGAGTCGGTGCCCAGGCTTTGGGAATTGCTCAGGGTGCCTTAGAAGAAGCTTTGGATTACGCCCAAACTCGAGTCCAGTTTAAACAACCGATTGCCTCCTTCCAAACAATTCAGAATTATCTCGCCGATATCGCGACAGAGATTGAAGCCGCTCGGCAACTTGTCTATTATGCCGCCCGGGTCGCTGACTCCGGAGCAAAAAATATCTCGGCACTCTCAGCAATGGCAAAACTCTTTGCCTCAGATGTGGCGATGCGGACAACAATTAAAGCGGTCCAAATCTTTGGCGGCTACGGTTATATGAAAGACTACCCGGTAGAGAAGATGCTCCGGGATGCCAAAATCACCCAGATTTATGAAGGAACAAATGAAATCCAGAGATTGGTCATCGCTTCGGAATTGTTGAAGGGAACCGCTTACCCGATTAGTCCAGAAAAATGAAAAGGCTAATTCTCTTCTTCTTTGGAGCAATCATCTATTCTTTTCAAATCTCTTTTGCGGATAACCCCTATTTAACAAAAATAAGGTGTGAATCACTTATAAAGGCAATACCGGATAATCCTGAAGTCCTCACTCAATTGGGTATCGCCAATTTTAAGTTGCACGAGTTCAGAAAGGCAAAAGAATATTTAAGAAAATCACTCAGCCTCTCCCCTACTTTTGAAACGAGACTCTGGTATTATAAAAGCTGGGCAAAGTTATCGGGAGATAATCCAAAGGAGAAAGAAAGGCTAAAAAAAGAGATTGACCAAATGATCAAAGCGAGAAGCGAAGAGAACTTGACGGTAGCCTACGAGGTCTTTGCCGTCCTTGATACCAATTTGGCAAAATCGCTGGCGACAGAGATTGTGGAAAAATTCCCGGAGAGTCCAATCGGGTACGCAATTATCGGGCATAACATTTTATACGACAGCCTTTATCCAATTTGGTCTAACGATACGCTAAAAGTGGAATATCTAAAGAGGTTTCTGGCGCGCTATCCAAAGACGGAGTGGCGGTTCACCGCCTACCAATTCCTATTGAGTTCTCTATTTTCGCTAAAAGACCACTCGGAATTAATTACCCAAATTGAAAGGATGGTTGAGGAAGAAAAAGGAAACCCCTTCGCTTACAACTTAGGAAGTTCCGTTCTCTTACGAACGGAGACTTTATCGGTCCAAGCGAAAGAGTATGCCCAAAAGGCAATTGAATTGGAACCGAATTTTGAAAAATTCAAAAATCTTCCTGAAAAACAGTGGCAACTCATAAAACCGCGCCTCTGGTTTGATTCCCGATTCAACTACGCTCATGCTCTCTTTCGTTTGGGAAATTCCGATTCAGCAAAAAGCTACCTCCTATCTTTAACTAAGGCGAAAAATTTTGATTTAGATAACGATGCCACCAAATGCCCCTATTTTTATCTTTTGGGACTGATTGAAGAAAAGAAAGGAAATTGGCGTCAAGCGATTGATGCCTACATGGAGAGCTTAATTTTGGGCGATGTGAATAATTACTGGTCGGCAAAAGCCAACTCGGGGTTGCGCCGCACCTTAACAAAAAAATTTGGAAAAGAGTTAAATGATGAGAACGAAATTTTAGCGCTGGTAAGAAAATGGCGGAAATATCAAGGTCCAATCTTCTGCGACGTTACTGAAGAAGTCGGTTTGAAAGGAAGGAGGGAAACTCGAGTTGCCTTCGGGGACTATGATAATGACGGTTACGAGGATTTGCTCCTTAATGGCTGTCGTCTATTCCGAAATGTTAAGGGTGAGAAGTTTATTGAAATAACCAAAAAGGCGGGACTGAATGACTTTACCACTAATGGTGGTCTATTCGCCGATTTTGACAACGACGGCTTCTTAGATATCTTAGCTATTGGTTCCAGAATTAAAGGGGATAGGATTTTCAAAAATAACGGCGACGGGACATTTCTCGACATCACCGAAAAGGCGAATATCGCTGATGACTTTCCCACCGAAGGTGCCGGTGTGGGTGATTTTGATAATGACGGATTTTTAGACATCTACCTGGCGAATTACGAGGACTGGGCAACCCATCGCTACTTCCCCGACTTCCTTTATCAAAATAACGGCGATTTAACATTTAGAGATGTAACCAGGGAGGCGGGAATAATTCCTCCTTTCAACGAAGACCGGGCGGGCCGAGGTGTGAACTGGGGGGATTATAATGACGATGGCTTAATAGACATCTATGTCTCAAACTACCGCCTCCAAGAGAATTTTCTTTGGCATAATACCGGGAAAGGAAAATTTCTTAATTTAGCACCAGCTTCAGACCTGGCTGGAGACGAGACCTTAGGTTATTATGGACACACAATCGGTTCCGTGTGGGCGGATTATGATAACGATGGTGATTTTGATTTGCTCACCAGCAATCTCGCTCACCCTCGTTATATTGAGTTTTCCAACCGGACAAAATTATACCAAAATCAGGGACCGCCGGAATATAAATTCGTTGACCAAAGAAAGGAAGCGGGGATAAAATACGAGGAGACCCACTCCGAACCCGCTTTTGGCGATGTTGACAATGACGGTGACTTAGATCTATACATCACCTCAGTTTATGAAAATCGGCGGAGTTTCCTCTACCAAAACGATGGTCACGGCAATTTCCGAGATATTACCTATCTCAGCGGAACGAGGGTATTTAATGGTTGGGGGTGTGCCTTTGCCGACTTTGATAATGACGGTGATTTAGACTTGGTCGTGGGCTCCGGTTCCGGATTAAAATTCTTCCGAAACAAGACGAGGAATAAAAATCATTACTTAAAGGTGAAACTAATCGGTCGGGAGTCAAATCGCTTTTGCATCGGGGCGAAAATCATCGCTCACTGCGAAGGTGGGAAAATGGCAAGGCAAATTGAAGGTGGTAAGGGAACAACGAACCAAAATTCCTTAATTGCCCATTTTGGTTTTGGTCAACATAATGATTTGCCCCGCATAGAGATAAAGTTCCCTCTTGGGAAAAAGAAAATTTTAGAGAGGGTGCGACTAAATCAATTATTAATTGTTAACGAGTGAAGAAGCTACCAGCGAAAGTGGGCAAAGGCTCTATTCGCCTCAGCCATCTTGTGAGTATCCTCTTTCTTCTTAACCGCTGTCCCCTGCCCCTTTGCCGCATCAATTAATTCCGCCGCTAATCTCTCAACCATCTGATATTTGCCTTGGGCTCGGGCCGCTTGAATTATCCATTTTATTGCCAAGGAATCACGACGCCGAGGCGGAACTTCCACCGGAATTTGATAGGTTGCCCCACCAACCCGCCGCGGTCTAACCTCTAATGACGGACGAACATTGTTAATTGCCTTCTGAAAAACTGCAAACCCATCTTCTTTTGTCTTCTTCTCGATCAACTTTAAGGCAGAGTAGAAAATATTCTGGGCAATTGTCTTTTTTCCTTCCCACATTAGATTATTGATAAATTTAGTAACGAGGCTGGAATTATACACTGGGTCCGGAGAGACAGACCTCACTACTGCCCTTTTTCGTCTCGCCATAATTCCTCCTAACTTCCCTTTTCCTTTGGTCGCTTCGCACCATATAAAGAACGACCCTTTTTCCTTCCTTCCACTCCAGCGCAGTCATAAACACCTCTTATCACGTGGTAGCGAACACCGGGCAAATCTTTAACCCGACCGCCGCGGATAAGGACGATTGAATGCTCTTGGAGATTATGCCCTTCTCCCGGGATATAGGCAATTACCTCATAACCACTCGTCAATCTCACCTTACAAACCTTGCGTAAGGCCGAGTTCGGTTTCTTAGGAGTGGTAGTATAAACTCGGGTGCAGACACCTCGTCTTTGTGGTGAACGACAAAGAGCCGGTGTCTTTGCCACTTTTCTCACTCTTTCCCTCTTTTTTCTCACTAATTGATTAATTGTAGGCATATCTTATCCTGCCTCCCTCTTCTCTCTATCTTCTTTTGATTCTAACGCCTTAGTTATAAATTCACGGAAACCGGTACCAGCTGGAATTAATCGGCCAACGATTACATTTTCTTTTAATCCGCGGAGATAATCAACTCGTTGGGCAATAGCGGCATCAGAGAGAATGCGTGTTGTTTCTTGGAAAGAGGCCGCCGAAAGAAAACTCTCGGTCAAAAGAGCCGCTCGGGTTATACCCAAAAGGATAGGTTGATGGGTTATGGGCGTTTTGTTTTCCATTCTCAGCCGCTTATTCTCCTCTAAAACCCTTTTTCTTTCAACAATTTCATTCTCCGAGAAATTAGAATCACCAGGATTTTCAATCTTCACTTTGCGCAACATCTGGCGAACAATTATGGAAATATGTTTATCATCAATCCTAACATTCTGGACCCGGTAAACCGCCATTATCTGATTGGCTAAAAATTCCTGCACGGCCAACCAACCTTTTACTTTCAAAATATCGTGAGGGTCAACTTCTCCCTCACAGAGTTTATCGCCCGCTTTAACCTTATAACCAGTTCTTACTAAAAGATATTTCCCATAAGGCACCCGATAGATTTTTTCTGTGCCTTCATCCGAAATTACTTTCAAGGTTCTTATTCCTAAATGAGGTTCTCCGACCTCTACTTTTCCATCGATCTCCGAAATTATTGCCGGGTCTTTTATTCTTTTGGCTTCAAATAATTCGGCTACTTTTGGTAAACCGCCGGTGATATCCTTAATCTTTGCCACCTCTTTTAAAAACCGAGCCAAGGTATCACCAGCCATTACCCTCTGACCATTCTCCACGACCAAATAGGCTTCATTCGGCAAATCGTGTCTTTCCAAAACATTGTTCCGTTCATCAATTATCTCAATACGAGGATGTTTCTTTTTTTCTGGGTCTTCCGTGATAATCTTTTCTCTCCTTTCGGTTCGCTCATCAATATCTTCCCGTAAGGTAATACCAAGTTCAATATCCTCAAATCTTACTTTCCCCGATTTCTTTGGCATAATCGTTATTGAATAAGGTTCCCATTCGAAAAGGACCATCCCTTCTCTCACGGCTTCTTTATTTTTTACTTTAATAATTGCTCCTTCCGGTACTTCGTAATGAATGGTGCGATGGTCCGATGAAAGAATCATCTTCCCCGGTGCAGTTGCAACCGTTTCTCCGTCAGACCTAACCGCAACCAGGAGTTTCTCAAAATTTACATTGCCGTCAAATTTCGCTAATGCCTTATTCTCTTCTGAAATACCAGTAGCCGCGCCTCCCATATGGAAAGTCTTTAGAGTAAGTTGAGTTCCTGGCTCCCCAATTGATTGGGCCGCGATTACACCAACCGCCTCTCCGACTTCCACCAATCGACCAGTTGCTGGATTTCGTCCGTAACATTTAACACAAAGTCCCTGTGGCGCTTCACAGGTCAAAACGGACCGAACCTTAACACTAAGAATACCTGAGTTCTCTATCTCCTCAGCGGCTTCTTCCGTAATCTCTTCTCCGGCTTTGACAATTACTTCTTTTGTAACCGGGTTAATGATATCCTCTATGGGAATTCGTCCTAAGATTCTCTCGGAAAGAGGCTCAATGATGTCACCACCTTCCCTCAAAGCCGACACTTCTTGTCCTAATATTGTTCCACAATCTTCTACCGTAATTACCACATCCTGAGCGACATCAACCAAACGACGAGTCAAATAACCTGCTTCCGAAGTCTTTAAGGCGGTATCCGTCAAACCTTTACGAGCCCCGTGGGTTGAGATAAAGTATTCCCAAACGGAAAGACCTTCCTTAAAAGAACTTTTAATTGGTGTCTCAATGATCTCTTCACCAACAACCTTCCTTTGCGGTTTAGACATTAACCCGCGCATCCCACCAATTTGAACCGCTTGACTCTTGGAACCTCTAGCCCCGGAGTCCAAAAGGAGAAAAAGTGGATTGAAACCATCCCTGTCTGCTTCTAAGGTTTTCATTAATGCTGTTTCTACTTTAGCCGCTGCCTGTGTCCAGGTGGTTACGACTAAATTATACTTTTCACTTTCTGAGACGAGACCTCGTCGATAACTGGTATAGTGACGTTTTAATTCTTCCTCGCTCTCTTTTAAAATCCTGGACTTCTCTTTGGGAACAATGACATCATCCATTCCGATTGATATTCCAGAAATCGTAGCGATCTCAAAACCTAAATCCTTAATATCATCAAGGAGCTTTGCCGCCTTCTCACTTCCTAATTTCCGATAACAAAGATAGATGAGCGAAACAAGTTTTTCTTTATTTAGAAGTTCGTTAATAAAACGAAGTGATTCAGGGATGATTTCATTGAAAATAACCCGACCAACCGTTGTCTCATAAGTTGAACCTTTATAGCGGAACTTTATCTGGGTGTGCAATTCCATTTCCCCCAATTCAAAAGCGGAATGGATCTCATTAAAATCATCATAAACCATTTCCAACTTCTTGGCGGTAGGATTAATTTTCGTCAAATAATAAATTCCCGCAACTATATCCTGCGTCGGGGTTATTAATGGCTTCCCATGAGCAAGAGAAAGAATATTGAAAGGAGCGAGTAAAAGCATAATTGATTCCAAAATTGCTTCGGGGAGTAAAGGAAGGTGGACCGCCATCGTATCACCGTCAAAATCCGCATTAAAAGGTGGGCAGACACAGGGATGGATACCAATTGCCCGGTGTTCAACTAAAACTGGGAAAAATGCTTCAATTGAGGGGCGATGTAGGGTTGGAGCACGGTTCAACAACACGGGGTGATTTCGAGTTACTTCTTCCAAAATTTCCCAAACCTCGGGGGGACACTTTTTATGAAGAAGCCTTGCCGCATTTTCCCCTTCAGTTAATTTTCGTTCCTCAAATTTCCGCATAATAAATGGTTTAAATAATTCATAAGCAATTTCTTTTGGTAGAGCGCACTGGTGAAGACGAAGTGTTGGATCAACCACAATCACCGAGCGTCCAGAGTAATCAACCCGCTTACCTAAAAGATTTCTTCGAAATCGACCCTGTTTGCCGCGCAAATTTTCGCATAAAGACTTAAGGATCTTCCCCCCAGCTCCTTTCGCTGGTCGAGCCCGGGTTTCATTTGAAAAAAGTGCGTCAACCGCATCTTGTAACATCCGTTTCTCATTTCGTAAAATAATACTCGGCGTTTTAATACTGAGGAGGTGCTTTAAACGGTTATTTCTCATTATTACTCTTTTATAAAGGTCGTTCAAATCAGAAGTAGCAAAACGACCGCCTTCCAGAGGAACTAATGGCCTCAAATCTGGTGGAATCACCGGAATTGCTTCTAATATCATCCATTCGGGTTTTACATCCGAGTTGCGAAATGCCTCAACTATTCTTAATCGCCGGAGAAGAGAAAACCTTTGGGACGGTTCTCTTTTTATTCTAACGCGCAAATGGCTTGACAAATCATCCAAATCAAGTTTTTCTAAAAGATATTTCAAGGCTGGTGCTCCGGTATCGGCAAAGAATTTTTCATATTTATCCTTTATTGCTAAATAATCCTCTTCCTCTAAGAGGTCTCCTCGATTATACGGAGAAGCACCGGGTTCTAAAACAACATACACTTCGTAATTTAAAATACTTTCAATCTCATTAATCGTTAGATCTAAAAGCAATCCAATTTTGGAAGGAGGAACCTGATAAAAAAGAATGTGAGCAACCGGAACAACTAACTTAATGTGTCCCATCCGTTCCCTTCGTACCCGGGAAAGGGTTACTTCCACCCCACAGCGATCACAGACTATGCCCTTGTAGCGAATCTTCTTATATTTTCCACAAGAACATTCGTAATCTCTTACCGGACCAAAAATCCTTTCACAGAAAAGTCCATCCCTTTCTGGTTTCTGGGTTCGATAACTAATCGTCTCCGGTTTTGTTACTTCGCCCCATGACCATCCTCTCTCTTTAACCGATTTTTGAATTATATCTGGTGAAACTAAGGTAAGTCGCAAAGCATCGAAATTTTTATATATCTCCCCCATCACTTTTTCTCCTTCTCTTTAACTTTTTCTGGCATTAAATCTAAACAAAGTCCCTGCAGTTCTTTGGTCAAAACGGAAAAAGATGCCGGCACCTTTGGTTCAGGAAGAGGCTTCCCCTTAAAAAGCGATTCAAAAAGTTCGCTTCGTCCTTCAACATCATCCGATTTTATTGTTAGCATCTCTTGAAGGGTATAAGCCGCGCCGTACGCCTCTAATGCCCAGACCTCCATTTCACCAAAACGCTGACCACCAAATTGTGCCTTCCCACCGAGAGGTTGTTGAGTAATTAAAGAATATCGACCAACCGCTCGCGCGTGAATCTTATCATCAACCATATGGATAAGTTTCATCATATACACGTACCCCACTACCACCTTATCCTTAAATGGCAAACCAGTTCGTCCGTCGAAAAGGACAACTTTTCCATCTGATGGTAATCCGGCTTTCTTTAATTCTTCTTTTATTTCTTCTATTGACGGACCTTCAAATGGTGGAGAAATTGCCTGGTAGCCCAGCTTCCTTGCGGCCCAACCTAAAACCGCCTCTAAAATCTGACCGATGTTCATTCT
>FWPV01006154.1_pt1 | contig 23221 bp, 21 predicted proteins | sample 2228371 | NCBI WGS metagenome assembly FWPV01 (sample SAMEA103939776, study PRJEB20133) | metagenome | reverse complement strand
CTCCTTCCCTTTTTGGAAGGAGATTGTATCGGATAAGGGGGGTCAATTTTAAATGACGATCAGGGGTCAATTCTATTTTACGATCTACACTTTTAGGAGGATCAATAGATTTTTCAGAGATCTTCATTGATACCCAATTATCTACGAAGACCATATAAAATGAATTCCATAATATCATTAGATAGTTTCGAAGAAAGCTTTGCTTTGAAGGAAGGGTTCCAGATGACCCAGCGAAGGGCGATGAAATGAGTAATACCCATGAGAGAGTAGGCTAACAACTCGGGATCCAATTTTCGGATTTCTCCTGCTTGAATTCCCTTTCTCAAGCCTTTGATATATCCGTTAGCAATTTTTTGGTAATACCAGTTACCGGCCTCTGCATTGACCATTTCTGTTTCTGGAATTAAACGATAGATGGCCCTATGTTTTCGAACAAATTCAAAAAATTTTAAGATTCCCACTCTTTCCACCTCACGACGATCCTCAATGGAGAAGACCGCCATCTGAATTTCCTTTCTCATCTGGTGACAGATATGCTTGACCAAAGACTCTAAGATATCTTCCTTACTTTTAAAATATATATAGAATGTGCCTAAGGCTACATTGGCTCTACGAGTGATTTCTGCAATACTTGCTCGATTGAAACCATACTGCCCAAAAACCTCTTCGGCTGCTTGAAATAGATTGTTTTTTGTTTGATCGCCTCTGCTGATTTTCCTTTCAACTATTGGTTGAAGAAGTTTATCAGGAGTAGGAGAGGACAATATGGTCATCGACCTTTTTATTGGTGTGGGGCCGTTGATCCCGTTTAAAATGAAATCGATCAGAAGATCAATAGTCTTTTCAGTTGTCTTTCTCCTTTTCCATTTTAGCCATTCGAAAGCATTAAAATAAGAGATACCCATCAGACCATAGGCCAGAGCCAAGGGATCCAATTTTTTAATCTTTCCTTCCCGGATCTCTTTCTGGATATATTTCTTGTAATACTTCGCAATATTTTCATAGAATGAGATCGTCACACGGTCGACCAACTCGGACTCTCCAAGAATCTTATGGAAGTGGAAATTCTCCTTTATATAATTGAAAAGAAAGGAAAAATATTGTCTGAATCTTTCCTCAAAATCCTGGGGATAGACTTCTATCTTTTCAAATTTATCTTTAAAATCTTGCATAATAGAATAGGTGAGTTGATAAAAGATGTCCTCCTTATTTTTGAAATATTTATAGAAAGCTCCTATCGTTAGGCAGGAGCGATGGCATATCTCTGAAATGGATGAAGCATAATATCCTTTCTCTTTAAAAAGGGTGTGGGCATTGTGAAGGAGGAAGAGTCGGGTAGATCTCCCTTTTGGTGATGGAGGTAGTTTCACTTTTTTTTGAAAATCTCGATGGAGGTTCATACGGGGTAGTCTATTTTTGTCCAACTCCCTTTCGGAAAAGAGTCTTCATTATGTAAGATTTGAATCAACTATCACCTTATGAATCGACTGAAAATATAGATCGATAAATTTAAACTCATGATACTACATATGATTAAGTTTGTCAAAATGCATCAAACCCGCAAAACGGAAACGAACCTTACTGAGTTGGGTTTTTTTAGGCAGGCCATAGGTGGTGAGGAGATGATTCAGGAGATTAATCCGAGCAAAAAGGGTCCATGAGGATTCTTCCTTAAATTATCGACCATCTCATCGGTGATGGCGGTTGTGATGTAAGCCACATCACCGATCCTGAGCTCTTGTATCGATTTCCCTTGGGCCATAGAAGTAGAAGGCCTTCACATACCATAGGGGGATATAACATTCTTGGAGTTTCTTTGCCAGGGAGAGGGAGATTCAGACCATAAGATATTTTTTTCGGACTTCTTCATTTTTCTTCAGATCATCGATGGTTCCTTGAAACCGGATCATTCCCTTGTCCATGACATAACAACGATCACTGAGGGCCATCGAAAGGCCAACATTGTGCTCACAGATCAGCATGGTGATGCCCGTTTTTTTGATCTCTGCCAGTTGTTCTCCCATAGCCTTGACAACCAGGGGTGCCAGTCCTTCTCCGGGTTCGTCAAGGAGGATCAGCTGAGGATTGGTCATCAGGGTTCGAGCGACTGTAAGCATCTGTTGCTCCCCACCGCTCAACTGATTCCCCATGTGGCTTTCGAGTTCTTTCAGTTTTGGGAAGAGGTGATAGATACGATCGAGATTCCAGATTGCTCCCTCTATTTCCCGGCGGGCAACCAGAATGTTTTGCCGGACCGTCAGGTCGGGAAAGATTCTGCGATCGTCAGGAACAAACCCGATTCCCATCCGGGCAATCACGAAAGGAGGTTTTCCAACAATCTCCTGACCAAGAAACTTGATGCTTCCAGATTTAGGAGGGGTGAGTCCGATTATGCTTCTGAAGGTGGTGGTTTTTCCGGCTCCGTTTCTTCCAAGAAGGCAGACCGCTTCTCCCTTCTCCACGGCAAGAGAGATTCCGAAGAGGATATGGCTTGTTCCATAATAGGTGTGGATCTCTTTGATCTCAAGCATTAAGCGACTCCGCCCAGATAAACTCTCTGAACCTCCTCACTATTTCTGACTTCCTCAGGTTTTCCATCCGCAATCAGCGTGCCTTGATGGAGTACGGAGATCCTTTTGGCAATTCCAAACACCACACTCATATCATGCTCGGTGAAGAGGATGGTCAACCCCTTTTCTTCGACCAATCTGCGAATAAAAATCATGGTATTCTCTGTCTCTTCGGGAGACATGCCACAGGTGGGCTCATCGAGAAGAAGGATTTCAGGTTCGGTTCCAAGGGTAATGGCCAGCTCGAGTCTTTTCTTGTCCCCGTGGGAGATGGATTCCCCTAACACATGGGCTTGATTGGAAAGCCCCACATCTTCAAGGATTTTCCACACCTCCTCCTGAAAGTATTTCTTTGCAGAAGGGAGAAAGGTCAGAGTCATCTTCCGATGGGCAAGCAATCCCATCAACACGCTCTCATAGACGGTGAGTTTTGGGTAGATACTGGTGATCTGGAAAGAACGGGTGATGCCCTGCTTACAACGTTGATAGGCTGGCAGTTGTGTAATTTCTGTTCCCTTGAAGAATACTTTTCCTTGAGTCGCTTTATGATATCCGGTAATCAGATTGAAAAAAGTGGATTTGCCTGCGCCATTTGGTCCGATAATGGCATGAATGTCCCCTTTTTTGACGTCAAGGCTGACCTGATTGACCGCTCGGAGTTTTCCGAAGTCTTTCGTGATGTTTAAGGTGTGTAGTATCGTTTCAGCCACTGCCTGCCCCTGCTTGGTCTCTCATGCTAATTTCTCTTCTTTCTTTTAACTTTTCCTGGGCAAATCCAAGGATCCCGCCTGGCAGAACAAAGATGATGATCAGAATGATGGTTCCCATGATAATGGGCCAGAAATGAGTGAATCCTAAAATGTAAGCATGGATAAAGGTCATGATAAACATTCCCAATACAGGCCCCAAAAAGACATTCGGCCCTCCTAAGATAGCCGCCATCACCGGTTCGCCTGATTTGATCCAGGTCAAATAGGAAGGAGCGACCGATCTGTAAAAAGGCACCCAGATGGCTCCAGCCAATCCGGCAAAAGCGGCCGCGATCACAAAGGCGATCAGTTGATATCGAGCGATGTTAATCCCCAAAAATTCTGTCCTTTCAGAATTTTCACGCATTGCCTTGAGGGTTTGGCCAAAAGGAGAATTGACGACCCTCCATAACACAAAGGTAGAGAGGGCAAAAACAATAAAGATGAGATAATAATAGGCTTCAATGGTCTTTAAAAAATCGGGCGGAAAGACTCCTTGAATGCCATCGTCACCACCGGTGAAGTCGTGCCATTTGAAGATGATGACAAAGATTAACTGTCCAAACGCAAGGGTTAAGACAGCGAAATAGATACCTCTTAATCGGACACAGAAGTAACCGACAATCAGGCCTACCAGACTGGCGAGCCCAACTCCTGCGATGAGGCTGAGCCAGAAGTTGAACTGTAGTTTGGTCATGAGCATGGCAACGGCATATCCACCGAGCCCATAGAAGGCAGCCTGACCGAAGGAGAGTTGTCCCATGTATCCAAAGAGCAGGTTAAAACTGAGCGCAAAAAGGCTCATCACCATGGCTTCACACAGGATCGTCAGGTAGAACTTTGAAATGATGAAAGGAGCGATCACGAAGGCAACGATGAAGAGGATGATCCACCCCATTTTTTTTACTCCTAAGCGATCATCTGCTATATCAGAATGGTGTTTCATCATTTTCAACATTCCACCGTTTTGTGATTTGAGTTTTTCTTACCTCTCGGGCCTTCCAAAAATGCCCCAGGGCCGGATAATCAGAACGGCCGCCATCACCATAAAGATGAAAGCCAGAGCCAGTTCGGGTTTAAACATGATGCCAAAGGCATAGACCTGTCCGACGATGAATGAACCAAGAAGGGTTCCCGGCAGGCTTCCCATACCTCCGATGACCACGACGGCAAAACACTCTACAATAATCTCGATATCCATGCCAAGAGCGATTGACCCAAAGGGAGCGGTGACCGCTCCACTCAAACCAGCAATGACCGATCCAAGGACGAAAATCCATGTGAACAACCATGGGATCGGAATGCCAAGGGCGGAGACCATCTCCCGATCATGAGCTGCCGCCCGGATAATATCTCCCAGGCGTGTTTTATAAACAAGCCACCAGAGGACAACCACAAGGATTAATCCTAAAAGGATGACGAAAAAATTATACGAAGGGAATGGAAAACCAAAAAGAAAGACGGCTCCCTTGAAGGGCGGAGGTCTGGGTATGGAGAGGAATTCTCCTCCCCACCCCCATTTGACAATGTCCGTAATAATCAGGACAATGGCGTAAGTTGCCAGTAGCTGTTCCGGCCATCCTCTCGCATAAAGGCGTCTTAACAGAAAATATTCAATCAAGATGCCTATCCCTCCCATGATGAGAGCGGCCAGAAACGTAGCAACGTAAAATCCGACGACCGGGATTAGTAAAATTTTCCAGATGGTATAGGTGATAAAAGCCCCCAGCATATATAGAGAGCCGTGAGAGAAGTTTAATACCCTCAGCACACCAAAGGTAAGCGAGAGGCCCGAAGCGACCAGAAAGAGCAGAGACGCCCGGGCAATTCCGCTCATAAATTGATTAAAAAGAACATCGAAAGACATCATCAACACCGAAACAACTATGGAATATCGGAAGAGTGGAATATTGGAATAATGGGTTTATCAAACAGCAGGTTTTTCATTCTTCCATCATTCCAACATTCCATTATTCCTTTTTGTCATTAACGGGTGACACCTGTTTTCTTCCAGATCTCTCTGACGCTTGGTTCTGGACGCATCACCTGCTCTCCAGGAACCCTTGAAATATCTTTCCAGATTTTAAATGGATAGGCAGGGTCTTTCGTTATGGTTCCCTGATAGCAGGGGACTGTTCCCATATGATCGAGCGGGCGTATGCTAAAGGTTCCTCTTAAACTATCGATCGAAATTCCCTCCAGCGCCTTAATGACCGCCTCGGTTTCAATGGTCTTTGCTTTTTCAACACCTGCCTTTAAGAGATAGACTGCATCATAGTTCATTACAGCCCAACCGTCAGGGTAAGCACCACGAGCCTTTCTGAATTTATCGACAAAGGCCATCATTTTCGGGTTGGGATCCTGGAAGAAGTCCCCCCGAGCAAAGGCAAAGGTGCCTTCCGGTGCATCGGGGCCTAAGGCAATCAGAACAGGCAGGTCATACAGGGCAATGAAGGGTATTTTCTCAAAGAAACCATAGGGAGCAGCTTGTTTCGTAAAGGCGACTAAGTCACCTCCAAAAAGAGAACTGTGAACAGCATCCGGTTTTTTTGCCATGATGGCGGTGATGAATGCCGTGAAGTCTTTCTCACCGAACTTTGGCCAGGCTTCGTATAAGATTTCGGCATCAGGGACTAATCTCTTTATTTCTTCTGTGAAGGCAGCTGCTTCGCGGCGGCCAAATTCATAGTCGGGGTTGATGGTGCAGAATTTTTTGGCGGTGGGGACCTTTTTATGCAGATATCGGGTTGCCGCGGTGGCTTCCATATAAGTATTTGGGACGACTTGGAAGAAGTAAGGTGAGAATTTATCCACGGTCTGGGCTTCGGTATTGGCAATAGCCGAAATTCGAATGGTCTTATATTCGGTATGAACCACCTGCATCGCAAGGCCTGTGCCACTGCTGCAGGGACCAATGAGGAAGTTGACCTTCTCTCTGAGAAGAAGATCTTTTACTTCTCTGACGGCTACATCCACTTTCCCTTCGGTATCCCGGACAATGACTTCGATCGGCCTGCCTAAAAAACCCCCTTTGGCATTAATCTCTTCCACGGCAATGCGAAGGCCATGCATCCCGGTTTCAGAATACATGTAACAGGGACCGGCAAAATCGTAGATAGCCCCAATTTTGACTGGCTCCCTAACGACGGCCTTTTTCGCCGGGGCAGGTTTGGTCTGGCCACTGACGATCGGAACGGTGAATAGGCTGATGGCACAAAGCATTACGATCAAGATGATAACTTTCTTCATAATATGCCTCCTTTCTTGGTTCATTCTAAAAGATGGAACCTTCCCTTTTTTTATCTGTATCGTTCAGGACGAGACTGCACTTCCTTGATAAAATCTTCGACCGTCTCACGAAGAAAATATTTTGTCTCCCAACCCCACTCTTCACGAGCTCTCGATTCATCGAGATATTTGGGCCAACTTCTGACGATCTCGGTTAATTCCCGATCCGGTTTAAACTGTATCTCTGCTGAGGGAATCACTCGTTTTACTTCATTCGCTATCTCTCCGGCAGTCGGTGAGAAACCAGCGATACAGTAAACTCTCCGCTTCAATTTGGTATTGTCCGCTTCATATAAACGAATGAGGCAGTTCACACAATCTTTGATGTAAAGGAGCGGCATGATGACGTCTTCTTCAACCGTTACCTGATAAGGCCTTTTGAGTGCAGGTTCTGAGATCATGAGGGTGCTGTAAGCCGATGCTCCGCCGCCTCCCCTTCCGGGCCCAATGATCGAAGGAAGCCTCACCGCTCTAAAATCAACTCCAAATTTCCTATGATAGTATTCTCCAAGCCTTTCAGAGAAGACTTTGGTCACTCCATACATCGAAATGGGCATCTGGAGCGTATCTTCATTTACCGTCTCAAGTCCCAGACCATAACTGGCGATCGTGCTGGTAAAGACGACTCGCTCTACATTAAATAATCTCGCCGCTTCAAGGACATTGAATGTTCCACCGGCATTGACTTCATAAGCGGTAATGGGTTTTTCTTCTGCGGAGGCAGAGAGGAGGGCTCCTGTGTGATAGATCCCATCAATGTGATACTGTTTGACAACCTCCAGAACCTCTGCCCAAGAAGCAAGATTACCTTGAACAATTTTTACTCTATCTTTGATATCATGGATGAGAGGGGAAGAGGTCATAATATCAAATAGAACGACTTCCTCGCCTTTTTGAATAAGAGCATGAGCAAGGTAGGTTCCGATAAACCCTAACCCCCCAGTAATTAGTTTTGGCATGAGTTTCTACCCCGAAAGTATGAATTGGAATTAAAAGGAGAGATATTATTCAAAGTAAAATAGCAAAAATTGAGCCAGAAGGCTTCTTCTATAAAAATGATATTAATATATTAAAATTATTGAATATTTTTACAAAAAGCGATACCATGAGATAATGAAACTGTAGAAAAACTTCTACAACAATAGATGCTTTAAACCAATTCATGATATCTTATAAATGGTTACAGAAATTGTAGAATATAGTCTATATGTAGAAATTATTCTACATAAAATTTGAAGAGACGGCTTGATCAACTTTTTCAATTCTTAATGGGGTCCCGTGATTAGGGTATTGTTATTTGCAGAGATATTCAATTTTTTCAATTTCTTATAGATGGCTGTCCTGTGTATTCCAAGTATTTTTGCGGCTTTATTTTTATTATTATTTGAGATTCGGATAGCATGAAGCAAAGCCTCTTTTTCCATATCTTCACGCAGTCTTCTGAGATGGGAGGGATGAGGTTTGATTAATCCATTTTTCATTCTTTGGAGAAAGAAAGGGAGGTGGTGGACTTGGATCGTATCTCCCTCCACTGAATAGATCGTCCTTTCAAGAATATTTGAAAGTTCCCTCACATTTCCAGGCCAGTCATAATTTTCAAAGAGAGTCCATACTTCAGGTGAGACCTTGAACATTCCCGTTCCAAGTTCTCTATTCATCGTTTCGATCAGGTGATGGACAATTTCAGGGATATCCTCCTTGCGCTCTCGAAGAGGGGGAATATAAATAGGAATAACATTTAATCGATAATAGAGATCCTTCCGAAAGGTGCCCCGGTCAATACACTCTTCAAGGTTTTCATGGGTTGCAGCGATCAACCGGAAATTGCTCCTGGTGATCCGTGTTCCCCCCAATCGTTCCGTCTCTTTTTCTTCAAGGACTCGAAGAAGCTTGGGCTGCATTTCGAGAGGAAGGTCGCTGATCTCATCGAGAAAGATGGTTCCTCGATGGGCCAGTTCAAATTTTCCGGGTTTCCCTCGGCTGCCAGCTCCTGTAAATGCTCCGGGTTCGTATCCGAAGAGCTCTGCCTCAAGAAGATCCTTGGGGATCGCGGCGCAGTTCAATCGTATAAAAGGATGGAGTCTCCGTTCGCTCGCATGGTGAATCGCATGAGCAAAAAGTTCTTTGCCTGTTCCACTCTCTCCAATGAGCAACACAGGGGAGTTGGACTGGGCTGCTTTTAATGCCAATTTTTTTAATTCAATCATTCGGTTACTTTTTCCCACAATATTATTGATGGTATATTTAGAAGACCTTAAGCTTTCGAGTTCCTTTTCGTAGAACTCCACCTTCGATTCCAGAACGTTCAATTTCTTCGAAAGGGCGTGGACATCCCGGACATCTTTAAACATGACCTGCCCATAGACCGCGATGATCTCTCCGTTCATCTCAATGGGAATGCGTTGCACCACCATATCCTGTCCTTTGATCCGATGGGTTTGGTTGATTTCAGCAATTCCCGTCTTTGCCACAATATGCATCCGGGTGTTTTCCAAGACTTCGGTGCAATGTTTACCAACCATCCGGACCGGATCCACACCAAGAAAATGTCCATAGGTCTTACTGAAAAAGATGATTTTTCCTTCCCGGTCGGTGATCATGACGCCATTGTAAATATTGTCGAGAATGGCTTCATAAAATTTAACCTTCTCCTGAAGCTCGTTGATCTCTCTGGATTCCATGATGTCCCTCCACATCCCCTCTGCCAACAATCTACCACAACCGAAAAGATTGTCAACCTTTCTCTCCTTCGATGGAAAGTGTCTTCAAAGAGCTGAGCTTCAGGGTTTTGATGGCCGTTATGTCTTGAAGAGGGGTCAATACTCTGATTTCCTTTTTTTCGGGAAGATAATTTCTAACAAGCCCCAGAGCCCGCGTTTCTTCATGGCTATCCAAGAGTCCCACCAGAAGGCCATTGACCCGCAATGCCCAATCGAGAGGGAGTCGTTCGCCATTTGGGTCAAGGACGTCTCCCTCGAACCGGAGCTGTTCCATAGGCAATGCCTGTAGGGTGGCATGTTGAAAATAGTCCCGAAATTTATGGGTTCTGTATTCTCTCCGCTCCTCCATAGACCTCGTTCTGGCGCGACTGGATAGGGGAAGGCGAAAGACCTGAACGTGAGGGTTCTGATCGTATCCTTTTAGAATAGATTCGACCTCATCAAGCTTCTGAAGGGCAAGGATGAAATGAGGAGAGAGAAGGTCGATCTTTCTTCTTTTGAGGTCTCTTCCACCCTCTCCAGAAATGTAGCCTGTGGTATCAATGAGAATGATTTCAGGACCCAAGGAAATAGCTTTATCAACCATTCTTCTCGTTCCTTCCAGATGGTCCTGGAAGTGGCCTTCGGGTGTGATCGAGCCAACGAAGAAGATCTCGGGTGCTGTATGGATCATTCCCCAATCAGGGTGCGATTTGAAGAGGGCTAACCCAATTGTTGAAGGAGGCCCGAGGAAAGATTGTCCAATGTCTGCATCCACCAAAGCCACCAAGAACCCTTTCTGGCAAAGGTTAAAGATGAGAAATTTTGTCAGGCTGGACTTTCCTGAATCCGGCGCTCCGAGGATAAGGACAATGCCTCTCTCCATGCTGATGACGTCGAGGATTGTTTGCCATTCTCTGGGGGCGTCGATCTCCAAAAAATCTCTCATAGTTCCGAACCTTCTTAATCCCGGACTGCTCTATGGTGTCCTCGTTGATTGGCAGGCATCGATTGGATGATAGTGATTTCCAATCCATTACCCTTTGAAGGCTTGTAGGGTTGACCCAAGATCATTAAAAAACGGGACAGAACAAGTTATAGGGGATTTGGGAGGAGATGTCAAAACAAAAGAAAGAGGGGATACGGTTTCATCTATTGGAGGAAAGGTTCTGTGAGCCCCGAACGCAACGAACATGGTAATAATTACTCTTGTAGTAGCTGAGAAGGTAGGCGCCATCAAACATCAAAATCCAGGCGCATGTCGTATTATTCTCAAAAGTGGTCGAGGACCAGTAGGACCGTTCATCGCGGAAAGGAACATCCTCTCTCATCGGAGCCCTTCCATCGGATCGGGCTCTGGACCTATCCAGGAGGGATTCGAGCTCAGCGAGGGTAGGCAATCTCCAATCTCGCTTTCCATTCAGGACGAGGGAAGCAGCATACTCGATGGCTTGATGCCAGGTCATCTCCCCCGGTGATTGAACCTGCCACTCCAAACCTGTTTCAGGATCCTGCCAGGTCAACAAAGTCTGTTTTTCATGCCCTGTTTTATTATGAGTAAAAGAAAGAAGACTCATTTTGATACAAATAATAAGAGTTTTGGGTGAAGGCCAGGGTTAGGAAGCCGGTTTAGCCTATAGGTTTGGGCAATGGGTTTAAATCATCAGCCATAGCCCTTGAACCTTAAACCAAACAGGCTCCCTCGCCTTTACCCCAACCGGTTCCATTTATGGGCTTGCATAGACCTCTTTGGGAAACTTCCTGGGATTTCCCCAGAAGATGCACCGAGTCGGACAGATCGCAAAGCATGCGGGCACTTCTTTGCGGCCTCTCTTTTCAACGCAAAGGTCACATTTAACAGCCTTAGTGGCTTCATGATTAAATTGCATCACGTCATAAGGGCAGGCCTGGACACAACAGGTTCCACATGAAATACATCTCTTGGCCTCCTGCATGACCAACCGTTTTGTCAGTCCCTTCTGAACCTCATTGAAATTCTTAATTCGTTTTTGTGGATCGAGATAAGCCATTTGAACCCGAGGCGTTCGATCTATTTTCCCTTTTTGAGGTTGCTCGATCGCTTTTAAGGGGATATCTCTACCTAATCGGAGATTTTCACCCTTGAGGTAACGGCTGATGGAGATGGCTGCTTGCCTTCCATCCGCAATGGCTTCGATGACCGTCTTGGGTCCTCTTGCCGCATCTCCTCCGGTGAAGATATCTGGATCCTCGCTCTGAAGGGTCAGGGGATCGACTTTCAAAGTTCCCCATTCGGTCAATGTGCAGGCACATTCAGGCGTCAAACAGCACCAATCTGACTCCTGTCCAAGGGCGGTGATGACCGCATCCACTTTAATTCTGAATTCAGAGCCCGAAATAGGTTCGGGTTTTTTCCGTCCACTTTCATCGGGTTCCGTCAGGCGCATCTTGACGCATTCGATAGCCTGGACACGTCCATTATTGCTGAGAAATCTGACTGGCTGGGTCAAGGTTTTTATCGGGATCTTCTCTTCGCGACATTGTTTGATCTCTTCTGGCGAGGATGGCATCTCTTCCAGTCCACGGCGATAAAGGATAAATGCCTTTTCAGACCCTAACCTTCGGGCAGACCGTACCGCATCCATGGCAACGTTTCCTCCACCGATGACCGCCACTTTGTCCCCCAGTTTAATCGGTTTGCCAAGGTTGAGCTGGCGCAGATAATCCAGCCCGCGGTAAACCCCTTCGAGATCTTCTCCTGGGATGCCCATCCGGAGGCTTTCCTGGGCACCGATCGCCAGAAAGAAAGCTTGATATCCTTCCTGACGCAGTTGAGCGATTGTCTTATCTTTACCTACTTCTATTCCGGTCTTCATGGTAACACCCATATCGCGTATCAATTTGATCTCGGCTTCAGCGACATGACGGGGCAGCCGGTAGGAAGGGATTCCTGTGGTCAGCATTCCTCCCAGAACCTTTGACTTCTCGAAAAGGGTCACTCGATATCCTTCCTGAGCAAGATAGTAGGCGCAGGTCAAACCAGCAGGACCCGATCCAACAATCGCCACCTTTTCTTTCTTCTTTGGTTTCATCTCTGGCATAAAGCGTTTCTTGGAAAGGAGGTCCATATCTCCCAGAAAGCGCTCGATTGCATGGATGGCTACGGGTTTATCGATCTGGTCACGATAACATTCGGATTCACAGGGATGGGGGCAGACCCTGCCACAGATGGAAGGAAATGGACTTGCCAGCTTAATAAGCTGAAGGGCTTCTTGAAATTTTCCCTTGCCGGCGAGACTTACAAATCCCTGAACGTCGATATGGGCAGGGCATCCTGTTTTACACAAGGAGGTGTCCTGTTTTTCAGGACCTGATTTTCCAACGACCGCATGACACCCGTTACATTTATCATTGTTCACCAATACCACACTGGTTTTGGGATCCTTGGTGATGGCTCCTTCTGGACACGCCAGGGCGCAGGGTGCATCCTCGCAATGATGACAGAAGAGAGGTTTAAAATAGGGCGCTCTCTCGATCACCTTTATCACTTTTGGGCTAACGCCAAGGCCATGCTCTTGTTTGCAGGCAACCTCGCAGGCATGGCAACCCATACATTCTGTTTCTTTGAGCATCAAGGATACTTTTGACATTGTCTTCCTCCTATATATGATGACACCGATTCATCTATGAAATGATCGTTCAATCCTCACAGGGTGCGATATTACAGAGACAGACCCGTAAATTGGTGGAGCCCATGGCTGGATCCAGCGTTTCGTAGGCATTGTCTGTCAGGATATTGACATTTGATATGTTCCAGCCGTGGCTCGGATCTTTCTGCTCCGGGAACCACCATCCATGCTCAGCCACGACCACTCTTGGATCGATGTTTTCATTCAGTTTAGCACGTTGTTTGATGCGACCTCTCGGAGAGGAGATATAGACCCATTGACCATTCTTGATATGATGCTTCTTCGCGGTTTCCGGATGAATCTCCACTGTTGGATCAGGCCTAATCTCTCTCAGCCAGGGTATCTGTCGGTTGGCTGAATGGAAGAAGGTCGGCGTCCTCAGTCCTGCATTCAGAATGTAGGGATAATCCTTCAGAAGGTGAGGGGTCGAATAGGGGCTTTCCGGTACTTCCACATATTTCGGAAGGGGATCGTATCCCCACTTCTCCAGTACCGTTGAGTAGATCTCTACTTTCTTGGTCGGAGTTGAGAATCCGCGCTGTTTATATTTGTAATAGACCATCTCACCCCGAAGATAGCCTTTCTCCTTAAACTGCTCCCAGGTGAGACCAGATGGTTCCAGAAGATAGTTCAGGGCATCCTCAACTGTGGGCCACCACTCCTGTCCCATTCTTTTACCCAATTCGAGGAAGATCTTATGATCCTGCCAGCACTCACCGATCTCAACGCATTTCTGCCTGGCTAACACATACCCATGCCTCTTCCAGTTGTCCGCAACATGATTCTGCTCCAGCCAGGTTCCTGAAGGAAGGAAGATATCTGCCAGTTCTGCCGTCGGAGTCAGGAAGAAATCGATAACCGCCAGAAACTCCAGTTGTTTTAATGCGGCATACGCCTCTTTTGCATTTGCCCTGGTGATGACAGGATTGCTTCCACAGAGGATTCCAGCTTTCAGAGGATAGGGTTTGCCCGTAAGGATTGCATCCCATGCTTTTTTGGGGTTGATGAGAGCCACACGTGCTCCCAATTTGAACTGGTCTCCTCCGAGCTTCTTTGCCTGCTGTTCAGGAGGAAGATCACGGTGCCGGGCAAATTCAGCCACCGTCCGTGTAGGTGGGTTGACGAAGAGGGCATTTCCCCCGGGCGCGTCGAGGTTGCCTGTAATCGCCATCAGCCCGGTGGTGGCTCGCGTATAATTGACACAATTGATCGTCTGCTCCGTTGGAACACCCCAATGGATGCACGCCGGTTTGGTGGTGGCATACATCCTTGCCGCCTGTCGGATCAGGTCCTTATCCACCCAGGTGATCTCCTCGACCTTTTCCAGGGGATAGTCCTTCATCACCCTTTCTTTAAAAGGTTCCCATCCATGGACATAATGCTCGACAAACTCTTTTTCATAAAGTTCTTCTTCAATGATCACCCGGTGGAAACCAAGGGACATGGCGGCATCCGTCCCAGGTCGAATCTGAAGCCAGAGATCCGCCTTATTGGCAATAAAGCCTTTTCTGGGATCGATGCAGATCAATTTAACGCCCTTTTTATAAGCCCTCCAGAAGGCTTCCCCTTTATACTCATCCGGGTTGGTCCACTGGGGATTACATCCCCACATCACAATACATTTAGGACCTCCGTCATAATCGGCAATGGGCAGGGTGCCGCAGGTGATCAATGTAGAACCAACCCTTGAGACGTAACACATATGGCCTGCTGTGAGGACATTAGGCGTTCCTAAAAGATTGGCAAACCGATAGAGATGACTTTCATAATCCCTTCCCGTTCCCTGTCCCACGACGATCGATTCGGGTCCGTATTCTGCAATCACCTTTTTGAACTTTTCGACGATGGTGTTGAGAGCCTCATCCCATGAGATCCGTTCCCATTTCCCTTCGCCTTTGGCTCCGACTCGCTTCATGGGGTAAAGTATCCGATCCGGATGGTAAGCCAGTTGTGTGATCGCCAAACCCTTGCTGCAAAGGGTTCCATGGCTAATCGGAGAGTCCGGGTCTCCCTCCACTTTGATGACCTTGCCGTCCTTCACATGGGCAATCACACCGCATCCTCCATGACAACTACGGCAAGCCGTTCGAATCTTTTTTACCTCTTCCATCAGTTCTCCTCCTTACCCCAGGCTGGGGTGATAAACTTTAGGATATAGACAAAAGTCAGAAGAATCTCCGCATTCCTGAGAAGGGCGGGATTCCCCTGAGCCAGCCCCTGAATCCTTTTGGCGCTCTCTTCAATCTTCTCAATTTCTGTTCTGATCTGGTTATCCATTCTTGCCTCCTTCCCTCAGGTCTTTAAATCTTTTCGCTTTGAGGGTGTAGCGGGGAAGCGATCCAGGAGGTTCCATGATCACGTTAAAGGTCAGGTTGGTTGCAATTTTAAGACTCTCCTGGAGACGGGATTTTGTCTGCTCAATCGAGCCAATTGGGAGCGAAGGATTGACTTCGGCCCTCAGGGTGATGACATCCATCAAGCCTCTTCTCTCGACAATGATTTCGAACTCCTCGATCTCCTGAAACTCTTTCCGGATCACCTCCTCTACGGTCTTGGGCGAGAAAAGAACGCCCCGCACTTTGCGTAGATCGTCGATCCTGCCCACGACCTCCTTGATCTTTTTAGAGGTTCTTCCACAGGGGCAGGAGCTTTTTCCCTTCACCACAAGATCTTTTGTGTTAAACCGAATGAGAGGGAATGACCTTCTGCCCAGAGGGGTCACAACGGCTACCCCCATCTCACCCTCCTCCACCTCTCTCTGGAGGGTTTCTCGATCGAGGATTTCCACCAGGAAGAAGGGTTCGATAATGTGAAGACCCTCTTTGGCTTCACACATCCCTGCCCAGGCACAGGGCTCAGTGCCACCGATATGGTCGAAGACATGGCACTGGTACAGTTCTTCCAATCTCTTTCTCGTGGAAGAGGGCATTGGCTCTCCGGCACAGAGCATCCTTTCGATGCCGAGGGAGGCAGGGTCAATTCCCATCGATTTGGCTTCTTCAGCAATATGCAAGCCGTAGGTAGGTGTGTTCATCATTCCATTGGCCTTGATTTCGAGAATCTTATGAATCCTTCCTTTGGTGTCCAGGGCTCCTCCTGGAATCAACTCGCACCCGACCTTCTCTGAAGCAAAGTGGGCTTCCCAGAAAGCCACGTAAACATTATAGCCAAAGGGAAGAAAGACCCGATGACGAGGTCTGAAGCCTGCCATATAAAGGATGTGGCACCATGCCTCCACCCTCCATTGCCAGCTTTCATAGGTCTCAGGAACATAGATTGGTTTTCCAGTGGTGCCACTGGTCTGCCTAAAGGTGGTTACCTTCTCGATATCCACTCCAAGCAGACCACCATAGGGAAAGGGTTCCATTTCCTGATATTTTCTCATCTCCTCCTTTTCGGTAAGGGGAATCTTCTTCACATCATCGAGCGTGCGGATCTCCTGTGCCTCTATCCCCTTCATCTTTTCCCGATAGAGAGCAGAGTGTTGCTTTGCGTAGGAAAAAATATTTCGGAAGTAGGAGAGTTCAATCTGATCATATGCTTCCCTGGGTAGCGTCTCCAGGTATGGATTCCAGTAGTTCATTGTCCCTCCTTTCACTCGTCAGGTTTGTAATCTGGGATATACGGTTTCTACATCAGCCCCTAATTTCTTCGAGATCTGGGCGGCCATATCCGCCACCTTTGGTCCGTATTCCTCAATTCTCTTTTCCTGAAATGTTCCGATCAGAATGAGGCAGCCAATCAGTTTGTCGTGATGGGCGAACAACGGTGCACTGACCACATTCACTCCCGGCGTGATTCCACCCACATCCTTCGCATAACCCAAGGCTCGACATTCATTTAATTCTTTACGAAGTCGTTCTGCATCCATCATGGGTGGATCCCAGTAAAAATAGACTTTCTTTCTGGACAATATCTTCTCCCTCTCTGCCTCTGGAAGAAAGGCGACGATCGCTTTTCCATGGGCGCCAAGGGTGAGGTGAAACCTGTGGCCAAGACGGACGGTAAAGCCTATGTTCTGGTTTCCTTCATGTTTACCCAGGACAATGACATAATCCCCATTGATGAGACCGAAGAGGGCGGTTCCGTTAGTTTCGGTGGCAAGGTGTTGCAGAAATGGGGAGACGACTTCTGGGTATCGAATATTATCGAGCACGTGTCGCGACAGACCGAGAAGAGCCGGGCCAAGGGAGTAAGTTTTGGTTTTGGGATCTTTTTCTACAAACCCGAACTGACTGAGGGTGTTGAGGATGGCAAAACCCTTGCTCTTATGGATGCCAACTTCCTTCACGATTTCGGTCAACCCCATCTTGAAGTTTGAATTCTTGCTTAAACAGAGTAAGATGCGGGAAGCCTGCTCCACGGCGGGAACGATTGGTTTGTAAGAAGAAGTTCCCGAGTTTTTCTTTTCTGGACTGGATTTCGCCAAAGGAGCGTTCCTTTAAATAGGTTCTACATATAGAACGTAGTTATTATATTTGAAACAATATTACTGGAGAGGAAATGTCTTGTCAAGAGAAATTTTCGACGATGAAGAGGATCCCTCATGATAGGAGAAGAAAGAGTCAGGAGATCCTGTCTGAAAACCTCGAAGTGAAATCAATTGCCGTTCAGAAAAAACTCATTAAGAAAGGACTATTCACAATGGGGATGAGGGAAGATTATATCTCCATCTCTTCTTCTGTAATACATTCATTCAGGATTCGAATCGCCTCATCTATCTCCCCTTTTTGGATTATCAGAGGGGGAGCGAATTCAAGAGCCTGTCCCATCGTCTTAATGATCAGTCCCTTCCTTTTTGCACGATCGGTCAAACGAACCACGCGCTGAGGAGGAAAAGGCGATCTTTTCTTTTTGTCAAGCGTAAAATCGATACCTGCCCAGAGACCGGTTCCTCTCACTTCTCCAACAATGGGGTGGGATTCAAGGGCCCTCAACTTCTCTAAAAAATAGGCCCCCATCTCTCCAGAACGATCAATGAGTTTTTTATTCTTCATGATTTCGAGGTTCGCCAGGGCAACGGCGCAAGCCACAGGGTGATTCGAATAAGTATGAAGATGGTGGAAGATTTCAATCGGCTCCATGACACGATCCGTACATCCCACCGCGCCAAGAGGAACATAACCACTCGAGATCCCCTTTGCCATGGTCAGCAAGTCCGGTTGAATATCAAAATGGTCGATCCCGAACCATTTACCGGTCCTTCCAAAACCGCAAATCACCTCGTCGATGATGAGAAGGATGCCATAGCGGTCGCAGATCTCGCGAATGATCTTCCAATATTCTTTTGGAGGAGCATAAGCCCCAAATCCCTGCTGGATAGGCTCACCGATGAAGGCGGAGATCTGTTCGGGGTCTTCAAACTGGATGATTCGCTCGACATCCCTGGCGCAGGCAAGGTCGCAAGCAGGATAGGTCAGGTGTAAGGGGCAGCGGTAACAGTAAGGCGATTCCACAAAGATCGTTCCAGGGGCGAGAGGTTCCATCACCTGCCGCATGGGTAGAACTGTTCCCAGAACATTTAAAGCTCCCCCTGTGACACCATGATAGGCTCCCCGCCTGGAAATGATCTTATACCTTTTTTTATCTCCCCTGAAAAAATGGTAGTGTTTGGCTAATTTGATGGCTGACTCAACGGCTTCAGAGCCACTCGAGACAAAGAAGAATCGGTTGATCTTCTGGGGGGCGATTTCAGTTAAGACCTCTGCCAGGCGAAGGGCTGGCATATTGGCAAATTCCATGGGAGTAAAATAACAGAGCTTCACCATCTGATCATACGCCGCTTGGGCAATCTCTTTCCGCCCATAACCCACGTGGACAGGTCTGGTCATTCCTGCTTCCAGGTCGAGATAACGTTTTCCATCCTGATCATAGACCCAGACGCCTTCTCCTTTCACCATTACGGTCAGGCCCTCCCGGATTCTGTCTCTGTGCGTCCTTGCCAGGATAAGATGAGAATAGTCTATAGGGTTTGATTTGTTGTCCATCGAGTAAGCTCCTTAGTCATTTTATTTCACTCCAGATACCCGGGATTTTTTCATTGCAGGTAGGGCAACGACCATTTTTAAGATGGTTCTTTAACATAATGAAGTGAGAACGTTCAATCAACTTTTTATTGCATGTCGGGCAGTAGGTACTGTTGGCTGGGTGGCCCATCACATTTCCAATATAAACATATTTCATTCCTTCGGATCTGGCTATTTTCATAGCTTCTTCAAGGGTTTTGACAGGCGTATGCGGAAGATGGGTCATCTTATATTGTGGGGAGAAACGGGTAAAATGAATGGGCGTCTCACTTCCGAGGTGTGCCATTATCCACTGGCACATCTTCCTGATATCGTTCAGGTCGTCATTGAGGGTGGGAATGATGAGGTTGACGATCTCAAGATGTTTGCCCGATTCCCGGATGGTTTTGAGGGTCTCAAGCACCGGTTCCAGTTTTGCCTCAGAGATCTCCTGATAGAATTTAGGATCGAAAGATTTCAGATCCACCGTCACGCCATCAAGGAATTTTAAGAGTTCGATCAGCGGCGCCTTGGCAATTCCTCCATTCGTATGGCAGAGGGTAAGGAGGCCTTTCTGCTTGGCAAGTTGTGCCACCTCAATCATCATCTCAAAAAAGACCGTTGGTTCATTAATGCTGTGGGAGATGGATTGGCAGCCCTGCTTCAGGGTCTCCTGGATGATCTCCTTCGGCGTCAACCGCATCGAGCGGATCTGTTCAGGAGCGGATTGGGAGATGGACCAGTTCTGACAATGCTTGCATCTGAAATTGCAGGAGGCTGTATAGACGCAGAGGTTCCTATGTCCGGGAACCATATGATACATCGGTTCCAGCTCAATGGGATCGATCTGGAGTCCTACCGGCTTCCCGTAGACCAGACTCCTAAGCTCTCCCTTCTGGTTTTCCCGCACGCGGCAAAACCCCCTCTTTCCTTCAGGGATGGTGCACCTCCGAAAGCAGAGCTCACATTGAACCAAATTACCTTGTAATCTCTTATAAAACATGGCTTTTGAGCCGGAACCACTGCCGGTCTGGGCGTTAGAATCATAAATGTCTGACAAGGCTCCCATGGATGCGCAAAAGAGAAAAGATCTTTTTAAAAAGGATCGACGATTCAACGCTATTCCCAAAACCCTGCTATCGGAGTATTGCAAAAGTAACACCTGCTGTTGCTCATATGCATGTCGAGGATCTCAAAATGACTTCGATGAATGATCCTCTTGCTGCAGGACGGACAGAAGGTCGAATTTCTTAAATGGCCTGGAACATTTCCAATATAAACATACCGCAAACCGTGTCTTATGGCAATCTCATAGGCTTTCTCAAGGGTGGAAAGGGGGGTAGGGGGAAGATGAGACAATTTGTAATTGGGAAAGAAACGGGTGAAATGAATCGGAGTATCCACACCAAGGTTCTCATGAATCCATTGGCACATCTCATCGATCATCACTAGATCGTCGTTTAACGTGGGGACGATAAGGTTGACCATCTCAAGCCAGGTCCCGCTCTTTTTCACGGTCATGAGGGACTCAAGCACCGGCTTAAGGGAAGCAGAGCAGACCTCTGAATAAAATGTTTCGCTAAACCCCTTGAGGTCGATTTTGACTGCGTCGAGGACCTTGAGGAGATTTTTCAAAGGTTCTTCCTTGATATATCCGTTTGAGACGATGGAGGTCTTGATTCTGTTCTGTCTGGCAATGACAGAGATGTCGTAAAGATATTCATAATAAACCGTAGGCTCGGTATAGGTGAAGGAGACAGAGTCGAGTCCACGCTTTATTGCTTCCTTTATGATTTCTTCAGGTGAACAAAAAGATAGGGGTAACTCTTCCAGGCTTTTCTGGGACAAGTGCCAGTTCTGGCAGTGTTTGCATCTCAAGTTGCAACTGGCGCAGGTGAGACAGAGTCTGAAATGGCCTGGCAAACAATGGTAGAGCGGTGCTTTTTCTATGGGTCCGATGTCCACAACAGCCGGTTTTCCGTAAACGAGGCTATATAGTTTCCCGTTTCTGTTTTCCCGGTTCCTGCAGAACCCCCTCTTGCCCTCCCCCATTACACATTCCCTCGGACAGAGCAGACACTGAATGGTTTGAGCATCAAGATTCGTATAAAACATCGCTTCCTTTGGAGTAATAACTTTCTCCAAAGTTTCCTTAGAAAAGCGGGTTGGACTTTTTGGTCCAGAAATCATTGGGGTGATCACTTAAGGTTCCTTACCAATGTGTTCGTTTGACAAAATTTCCTTTAGAGGGCAACATTATTTATATAATCTCAATAGAAAGGAGATTTCAATCATGAAAAGATTTATATTTTCAATTACCTTGATTTTGTTGTTTTCAGGAACAGTTTTTTCGGAACAGTCTCCCCAATTGCCTTTGCCGGGAAGTGCAATACCACAATTCATGCAACCACTACCATTATTGAGCACCCAGGGTGGAAGTATAAAAACTGTATTTGGGAATGGTTCTCTAACGATAAGGATGTGCGAATTTCAGGCAAATATATTGCCACCGGGCACGATCACTCCAGGGGTTCAGACTCCCACATGGGTTTGGGGTTATCTCGTTGACCCCACAGGTTCATCTTCATGTTCTCAACTTGTGGATCTTTATTATGATGGCTCAATAAATGGTAAATCAGGACCGCTTGACACATCTATAGGACCGGTCATTGTCAATCAAAGAAATGGTGGCACGACGGATATAACATGGATAAATAACCTCGGGGATTCTATGACAACAAACCTACTTGCCTATAAATATTCCACTGACCAGACCCTTCACTGGGCAGACCCTTTAAACTTAGGATGTATTGATCAACTTATGGGCATGTATCCAATGTTTGGCGATCCATGTGCAGAGAATTATTCAGGTCCTGTTCCTGCTGTTGTGCACCTTCATGGTGGTGAGCAACCTGCGGAAATCGATGGCTCACCTGATTCATGGTTTACAAGTGATGGAATGTACAGAGGGCACAAGTATTACACATTTGGTATGTCAGAAGTGAATCCACCAGAGGCACCCACAAATTACTCAGTTTATAAATATCCTAATTTTCAGGAAGCAGCACCTCTATGGTTTCATGACCATACACTCGGTGCAACCAGACTGAATGTTTATGCTGGTATGGCAGGAGGTTACTATATCTATGATCCTGGACAGAATTTGCCACCCAATCTTCAGCCCCTTACAGAGGTGATACCGATAATTATTCAGGATAGGATGTTCGATACTAATGGTCAACTTTTCTTTCCTGCAGACAGTGCAGGTGGTGTTCTTTGGAGTCCCAATCCAGAACATCCCTACTGGGTACCAGAATTTGTTGGTGATGCCATAATGGTTAATGGTAAGGTATGGCCATATCTCAATGTGATGCCCAAGAGGTATCGTTTCCTCGTACTCAATGGTTCGAATGCAAGGACATATGAATTATCTCTTCCCGGCCTACCAATGTGGGTGATAGGAACAGACGGAGGTTATCTCGATAACCCCGTGAAGGTTAATACCTTAATTATTCAGCCTGGAGAAAGGTATGAGGTGATTATAGACTTCGCTGGATACAATGGCAAGAGCCTTATACTGAGAAATACTGGCAGAACACCATATCCTAAAGGAGCTCCACCGAATGGCAATACGGTCGGAAAAATAATGCAGTTCAGGGTGGAGACGCAGAATGTTGTAGATACGAGTTATAACCCTGCAGGTGGTTTACCTCTTAGATCAGGAAACCAGAAGATCGTCAGGCTTGCTGATCCATTGACAGGCAATGTGGCACCAGGGGTTACAGTGTCAAAGATACGCCAGTTAACGCTCAATGAGGTCATGGGCATGCCGATGACGGTCATAGACCCTGTTACAGGTCTGTTGACTAAGTACCCAGGTGGTCCACTGGAAATACTTCTGAACAATACAAAGTGGTCAGGTGCGCATCATGGTGGTATGGGGAGGGATGATTTTGTCCCCATTACGGTCAATGGAGTAACAACCTATTATTCAGAAATTCCCCGGGAAGGTGATACGGAGATATGGGAAATTGTCAATCTGACAGCAGATGCCCATCCGATACACCTCCACCTTGTTCAATTTCAGTTGTTGAACAGACAGAATTTCAATCTCAATAAATATACAAGAGCGTATGATGCCTCCTTCCCAGGTGGTCTTTTCATCCCCGCCTACGGACCACCTCTTGATTATAATACCGGTAATCCCCGTGCACTGGGTGGTAATCCTGATATAACTCCGTA
>FWPV01006153.1_pt1 | contig 23221 bp, 20 predicted proteins | sample 2228371 | NCBI WGS metagenome assembly FWPV01 (sample SAMEA103939776, study PRJEB20133) | metagenome | reverse complement strand
GGAGATCGACGCAGCGCTCGGCGAGGTCGCGGCTGCGGCGCGCCGGGCCGCCATCGCCGCGGTCGTCGGGGCGGAGCGGCCGACGCCGGCGGGACGCGAGCTCGTCGCCGTGGTGATCGGCACCGACGGCGCCACGGTCGGCGTCCAGGCCAAGACCCAGATCGACCCGACCGAGGAGCGCGACTACGTTCCCGGTGCCGGGCGGCGCACCTTCACCGTCGGCGGCCTGACGTTCGGGATCGCGATCTGCCACGAGGCGTTCCGCTACCCGGAGATCAGCCGGTCGCTCGTGCTCGCCGGGGCGCAGGTCGTCTTCGTCCCGCACTACGTCACGACCGACGACGACTCGCTCCCGGGGCGCTGGTGCGACGCGGCGAACCCCTACAACGAGCAGGCGCTCCGCTGTCGCGCGCTCGAGAACACCGTCTACGTCGCCCAGGCCAACAACGCCCTCCCCAACCAGGGGTCGATCACCGGCATCATCGCCCCCGACGGCTCTCTCGTCGCCGGCCTGCCATACGGCGAGGTCGGCGTGGTGGCGGCGGATCTCGACCTCGCGCTCGCCGACCAGAGACTTGCCCGGCGCTGGGCACCCGAGCGGAGCCTTGTCGACGCGACCCGCCCGGGCGATCCCGCCGCGCGACTGGCCTGATCCATGTCCACCCGATCGCGCTACCCTGCGGGAAGGAGGTTCGAATGGCCAAGGCAGATCGGATCGTCGAGATCCTCGGGGGCGGCAAGCCGGTTGGCTCCCTGGTAACGGTCCAGGGCTGGATCCGCACCCGGCGGGACTCCAAGGCCGGGCTCTCGTTCCTCCACGTGCATGACGGCTCGTGCTTCGACGCCCTCCAGGTCGTGGCCCCGGGAACGCTCCCGAACTACGAGTCGGAGGTGGCCCGCCTGACCGCCGGCTGCGCGGTCACCGTCCGGGGCGCGATCGCCGAGTCCCAGGGGGCCGGGCAGGCCATCGAGGTGCTGGCCGATTCCGTCGAGGTCGTCGGCTGGGTCGACAACCCGGAGACCTACCCGATCCAGCCCAAGCGCCACACGTTCGAATACCTCCGCGAGGTCGGCCATCTGCGGGTCCGCACGAACACGATCGGCGCGGTCGCCCGCGTCCGGCACACCCTCGCCATGGCGATCCACCGCTTCTTCGACGAGCGCGGCTTCTTCTGGGTGCATACGCCGATCGTGACCGCCAGCGACGCGGAGGGGGCCGGCGAGCTCTTCAGGGTCTCGACGCTCGACCTGGCGAACCCGCCCCGCCGCCCGGACGGCGCGATCGACTTCGAGCAGGACTTCTTCGGACGAGCCACGTTCCTGACCGTCTCGGGCCAGCTGAACGTCGAGACCTACTGCCTGGCGCTCACGCGGGTGTACACGTTCGGCCCCACCTTTCGGGCCGAGAACTCCAACACGAGCCGGCACCTGTCCGAGTTCTGGATGGTGGAGCCCGAGATCGCCTTCGCCGACCTCGGCGACAACGCCGACCTCGCCGAGGACCTCCTGAAGTACGCATTCCGCGCCCTGCTCGACGAGCGTGCCGACGACATGGCCTTCTTCGCCGAGCGGATCGACAGGCAGGCCGTCTCGCGCCTCGAGGAGCTCGTCGCCTCGAGCTTCGCTCGCATGGAGTACACGGAGGCGATCGACGTGCTCCAGCGCTCCGGCCGGTCGTTCGAGTTCCCGGTCGCCTGGGGGCTCGCCCTGCAGGCCGAGCACGAGCGCTACCTGTGCGAGGAGTACGCCAGGCGACCGGTCATCGTCGTGAACTACCCGAAGGAGATCAAGGCGTTCTACATGCGCCTCAACGACGACGGCCGCACCGTCGCGGCGATGGACGTCCTCGCGCCCGGCATCGGCGAGATCGTCGGCGGAAGCCAGCGCGAGGAGCGGCTCGAGGTGCTCGACGCCCGGATGGTCGAGCTCGGGATCGACCCGGCCGTCTACTGGTGGTACCGCGACCTGCGCCGCTACGGGACGGTGCCCCACGCCGGCTTCGGGCTCGGTTTCGACCGTGCCGTCGCCTACGCCACCGGAATGGCGAACATCCGCGACGTCATCCCCTTCCCGCGCACGCCGGGCAGCGCCGACTTCTAGGGCACGAGGCGCACCGGCAGGGCGGTGACTCGCCGGCCGACGGCGTGCGCGATCGCGTTCACGATGGCCGGGGCGACGACCATGTTCGAGCACTCGGCGATGCCCTTGAGGCGCAGCTCCGCCGGCTCGTCGCCGGTTCCCCCGACGAGGATCGTCTCGATCGCCGGCATGTCCCGCGTTCGCGGGATGCGGTATTCGCGGAAGCCCCGAGTCATGCCGGGCACGAAGGCCTCCGTCAGGGCGAAGCCGAGGCCCATCGCGATCCCGCCCTCGATCTGCCCGACGAGGCCGGCCGGGAAGACCGGCTGCCCGACATCGTGGGCGGCCACGACGCGCAGCACGCGGACCTCGCCGGAGGCCGTGTCCACCTCGACCTCGGCCAGCTGGGTTCCGGTCACGTACATCGCGTAGGGCTCACCGAGGCCGGTCGCCGGGTCGTAGGCCGGCACGCCGGCGTCGAAGAAGCCCTCGAAGCTCAGCGAGCGACGGGCGGCAGAGCGCGCCCGCGCAACGTCCGCGATCGCGAGCCCTGCGTCGGTCCCGCGGGCGACGACGCGCCCGTCCCGGAGCTCGAGGTCGCGCACCGGGCGCTCGAGCAGGCCGGCTGCGGTGCCGAGGAGCGCCTCGCGCAGGTCGGCGGCGGCGTTCCGGACCGCGTTGCCGACGAAGAACGTCAGGCGGCTGCCGACCGACGGGCCGGCATCCGGCGTGGTCGCGGTGTCGCCGGCCTCGACCACGACCAGCGCGGGAGGGAGGCCCAGCTCCTCGGCAGCGATCTGCCGCATCACGGCAGCAGAGCCCTGGCCGAGGTCCATCGCGCCGGTGCGGACCACGACGGTGCCGTCCTCGTGCAGGTCGAGCTCCGCGCGTCCGGGGCCCCGCCCGACCGTCAGGGCCGGGTCCTGACCCGGAACGGGACCCCCTCCCCCACCACCGATCCCGTACCAGACCGAGGCGACGCCGACGCCGCGACGAACGCGCCCGTCGTGAGGGTCCGCCGACGCGGCGGCAGCGCGGGCTCGCGCTGCCTCCCAGTGCGGCCGGACGGCGTCGATCGTTGCCTCGTAGGCAATGTCCCGTTCGAGGATCTGGCCGGACAGGAGCCGGTCGCCGGCCCGGAGGCGGTTCCGGCGGCGGAGCTCGAGCGGGTCGATCGCGAGCCGATCCGCGAGCAGGTCCAGGTGCGCCTCGAGAGCGAAGGCGACCTGCGTGGTGCCGGGGCCGCGCATGGCCCCGGCGGTCGGGTTGTTCGTGAAGGCGACGCGACCGTGCAAGTCCACGGCTCGCCAGCGGTAGGGCCCGGCGGCCGAGGCGAACGCCTTGACGAGGATTCCCGGCCCGAACGAGGCGTACGCACCGGTGTCGGCGAGGATGTCCATCTCGAGCGCGACGAGGTCGCCGGCCCGGGTGGCGCCCGCCCTGACGCGCATCGTGAACGGGTGGCGCTTCGTGGTGGTCGCGAACGATTCCGCCCGGTCGTAGACGATCTTCACGGGGCGCCCCGTCCGCAGGGCCGCGAGCGCCGCGAGGCACTGGCAGGAGATCTCGGTCTTGCCGCCGAATGCTCCGCCGACGACGGTCGGCGCCAGGCGCACGCGCTCCTTCGGCAGACCGAGCACGCGGGCGATCTCCGCCTGCTGGTAGTGGCTGTACTGGGTCGCCGTTCGGACGGTCAGCGTGTCGCCGTCCCACTCGGCCAGCACCGCCTCCGGCTCGAGGTAGGCGTGCTCGTTCCACGTGGTCGTGTACGTCTCCTCGACCACCACATCGGCCACCGCCAGCGCCGCCGCCGTGTCGCCGGTCCGGAGCCGGTGCTCAGAGAGGAGGTTGCCGCCGGGGTGAATCCGCGGCGCGTCGTCGGCGAGTGCCTCCGCCGGCGAGTGGACCGCTGCCAGGGGCCGGTAGGTCACCTCGATCGCCTCGAGGGCAGCCGCTGCCGCCGTGGGCGACTCGGCGACCACGAGCGCGACCGGGTCGCCCACCTGGCGGACCTGCTTGCCCGCGAGCACCGGCTGGTCCTTGAGCTTGCGGCCGTACGTCCGGGCGCCGGGGATGTCGTCGGCGACCAGGACCGCGACGACGCCGGGCACGGCGCGCGCGCGGTCGGCGTCGATCCGTTCGATCACGGCGTGCGGGTGCGGGCTGCGCAGCGCGCGGCCATGGAGCATCCCCGGCACCGCGAGGTCGGCCGCGTAGACGGCCCGGCCGGTCGCCTTGGCCATGGCGTCCGGGCGACCACTGGCGGGGTTCGCCGGCCGGGCGAGCGGAGGGCGTGCCGCCGGCCCGGTCGGCTCGGGCCACCGGCGCGGCAGACTCTCGGCGCCCTTCGACACCCAGAGAACGGCGTCGATGACGGCCTGGTAGCCAGTGCAGCGACAGAGGTTGCTACCGAGCCAGCGCTCCACCTGGCCGCGGTCGGGCGCCGGGTTGCGCGCGAGCAGCGCGGCGGCGGCCATCACGAGACCGGGCGTGCAGAAGCCGCACTGCACGGCGTCGGCGGCCACGAATGCCTCCTGCAGCGGGTGCGGCCGCTCGGGCGTCCCGAGGCCCTCGATCGTCACGACCGCGCGTCCCGCGACCTCGGCCGCCGCCACCCGGCAGGCCCGCGCCATCCGCCCGTCGACGAGCACCGTGCACGTCCCACAGGTGCCGTCGTCGCAGCCCACCTTCGTGCCCGTGAGCCCGAGATTGTCGCGGAGGAGATCGACGAGCCGTGCACCGGCCGGCGCGTCGAGGCATCGGCGTTCGCCGTTGACGACGACGTCGAAGGCGGCGCTCTCGGCCGCGGCACCGACCATGTCGGACCGCGGGGTGGCCGGATCAGCCGCCAAGGGTCGCGCCGACGCGGATCGTCGGCGGGTGCTCGAAGTGCTTCTTGACGGCGCACTGGTCAGCGGCCCGGACCACGGCCTCACGGTACTTCTCGGGGAAGCCGGCCGGCAGCTCGATCGTGACCTCGACATCGGTCACCAGGCGGGTCATCGGGTCCGTTCGCATCCGCTGGACGAGACGGATTCCCTCGGTGGAGATCCCGCGCTGGCGGCAGAAGCCGAGGACATAGATGCCGGCGCAGGTTCCGATCGTCGAGAGGAAGATCGCGAACGGCGTCGGGGCGGAGCCCTCACCGCCGCCGGCCGGGGGCTGGTCGGTGGGCACGGTGTACGGCCCGAAGTGGGCGTCCACGCGCGCGCCCCCGGGGAAGTCGACGATCATCTCCATGGCTCGATCCTCGCTCTCACGGCTGGCAACCGCATGTATTCACGGGCCCATGATCCTACGGCGGCCGGCGGCCACCCTGATCGGCCATTCGGCAGACAGGCCGGGACCGAACGGCCCACCGTGCGCGTCGGCTCGGCAGGCGCCACCGCGAGCCGCCATGATCTGGCCGCACGGGTCCGCCGGCGGTCGGCGTCCGAACAGTGGATGGGTGGTCGATGTCCGACGGCGCGATCGACAGCATCACGGCCGCGCGTGCCGCGGCCCGCCTCTTCATCGCCGCCATCGCCCTCGGAGCGCTCGCCGGATTCGCAACCTGGCTCTTCATTGTTGCCAGCCACTACGGGACGCAGGTCCTGTGGCACGACCTTCCGGCGCTGGTGCCGGACGCGCCCGGGTGGGCCGTCCCCGTGGCCGTGGTTGCGGCGATGACCCTGCTCGCGACGGTCATCGTCGTGGCCGCCGGGCGCCGCCCCGCGGACATGGGCCGCGTCGAGACGGAGTTCGACAAGGAGGGCCGCATCGAGTACCGGCAGCTGCCGGCGACGATCGGGTTCTCCCTCACCTCGCTCTGGTCGGGGGCGGCGATCGGTCCGGAGGCGCCACTCGTCGACATCAACGGCGCCCTTGGGACGTGGCTGGGCGAGCGACTTCGGCTCACGCCCGAGCAGGTCAAGACGATGGCCTACGCCGGCGTCGCCGGTGCGTTCGCCGCGTTCTTCGGCGCCGCGCCGGTCGGTGCGCTCCTGGCGGCCGAGCTCATCAGCCCAAAGGCCGTGAGCATCGACCGCACCCGCATCGTCGCCGGCCTGACGGCCGGCGCGGTCGGGTGGGTTGTGTACGCGACCCTCGGCGGCGACCGCATCGCGCCGATCTTCAGCTTCCCGGACACTACCGTCCGGCCGATCGACCTCGGCATCGCGGTGATCCTCGGCGTCGGCGGCTGCCTCGTAGGCCTCGTGTACGGCGGGGCGCTCCTGAAGGTCCGCGTGGCGACGCAGCCACTGCGAGCCCGGCCGTGGGCGGCGGCGGTGGCCGGCGGCGCCGTCATCGCAGCGGCGTCCATCGTGAGTCCGGTCCTCCTGTTCTCCGGCCAGGAGCAGATCCCCGAGCTGTTGAGCGAGGCAGCGTCGATCGGGGCGCTCGGCTTGATCGGGCTCGGCCTCGCGAAGCTCGCCCTCAACACCTGGACGCTCTCGACCGCCTACTTCGGCGGACCGATCTTCCCGGCGATCTTTGCCGGCACCTGCTTTGGACTGGCGGTCAACCTTCTCGTGCCGGCGATCCCGCAGGACGTGGCCGTCGTGGCGACGGTTGCCGGGCTCGTCACGGCGGCAGCCGTGGCCCCCCTGAGCGTGACGGTCTTCCTCGCCCTGATCGTCAGCCCCTCGCTCACTTCGGTCATCGCGATCGCTGCCGTCGCCGCTTTCATCGTCCGCCAGCTCGTCGCGCCGACGCTGCCCGGCATCTACCGGGCGACAAGGGCCCGCGAGGCCTAGGTGGAGGCGACGCAGGCGACGGACCGCCGGGCCCCGACGAGCGCGGGCTGAGCCCGACGGTCAGGCCGAGAGGCGCTTGTACCGGATGCGGTGCGGCTGGTCGGCCGCGGCGCCGAGCTCCTTCCGCCGGAACGCCTCGTAGTCGCTGACGTTCCCCTGGAAGAAGCGGACCTGGCTGTCGCCCTCGAAGGCGAGGACGTGGGTCGCGATCCGGTCGAGGAACCACCGGTCGTGGCTGATGACGACGACGCAGCCCGGGAACGACTCGAGCCCGGCCTCGAGCGCCCGCAGGGTGTCGACATCGAGGTCGTTCGTTGGCTCGTCGAGGAGCAGGACGTTGCCGTTTGCTTGGAGGAGCTTCGCCAGGTGGACCCGGTTGCGCTCGCCGCCCGAGAGGTCGCCGACGAGCTTCTGCTGGTCGGGACCTCGGAAGTTGAAGCTCGAGACGTACGCCCGGGCCGGGACCTCGCGCCTCCCGGCCTTCACGACCTCGACGCCGTCCGTGATCTCCTCGAAGACGGTCTTCTCCGGGCGCAGCGCGTCGCGGGACTGGTCCACGTAGCTCAGGACGACGGTGTCGCCGATCCGGATCGTCCCGGCGTCGGGCTGCTCCTGCCCGACGAGCATGCGGAAGAGCGTCGTCTTGCCGGCCCCGTTCGGCCCGATGATGCCGACGATCCCGGAGCGCGGCAGCGAGAAGGTGAGGTCCTCGATGAGGAGCCGGTCACCGTAGCCCTTGCGGAGACCCTCGACGTCGATGACCTGGTCGCCGAGCCGCGGCCCCGGCGGGATCGCGATCTCCAGCTCGCGGGCGACGACCTTCTCGTCCTGGGCCCGCTCGAGGAGCTGCTCATAGGCGGTCAGACGGGCCTGGCCCTTGGCCTGGCGGGCCCTGGGCGACAGGCGGACCCACTCGAGCTCCCGGGCGAGCGTACGAGCTCGCGCATCGGCGGCCTTCTGCTCGATGGCGAGGCGCGCCAGCTTCTGCTCGAGCCAGCCGGAGTAGTTGCCGTGGAACGGGTAGCCGCGGCCGCGGTCGAGCTCGAGGATCCACTGGGCGACGTTGTCGAGGAAGTAGCGGTCGTGGGTGATCGCCACGACCGTTCCCGCGTATTCCTGGAGAAACCGCTCAAGCCACTCGATCGACTCGGCGTCGAGGTGGTTCGTCGGCTCGTCGAGGAGGAGCAGGTCGGGGTGGGCGATGAGGAGCCGGGCGAGCGCCACGCGCCGGCGCTCGCCGCCGGAGAGCGTGGCGACGTCGGCGTCGTCGGGCGGGCAGCGCAGGGCGTCCATCGCGATCTCGACGTTCCGCTCGAGGTTCCAGGCGTCGGCCGCGACGATCCGGTCCTCCAGCTCGGCCTGCTCGGCGCCGATCGCCTCGTAGTCGGCGTCGGGGTCGGACCACTTCGCCATGACCGCCTGGTAGCGGTCCAGAAGGTCCTGGACCGGTCGGACGCCGTCGAGGATGTTGCCCTTGACATCCTTCGAAGGGTCCAGGCGGGGCTCCTGCTCGAGGTAGCCGACCGTGAAGCCGGGTGTCAGGCGGGCCTCGCCGACGAACCCGTCGTCGAGCCCGGCCATGATCCGCAGGAGGCTCGACTTGCCGGCGCCGTTCGGGCCGATGACCCCGATCTTGGCGCCGGGGAAGAACGAGATGGAGATGTCCTCGAGGACTGTCCGGTCCGGCGGGTAGTGCCGCGAGAGGCGGTAGGTCGTGTAGATGAACTCGGCGGGCATGGACGAAGGGTACCCGTGCTCGCGCGCTGTCGGACGCCGATTCGGCGTTGCGCATCGGCGCCGTCTGCCTGCTACGGTGCCCGGCGCATCCCTCCGACTACGTCGCCTGAAGGAGCCAGTCGCCATGCCCGAGTCGCCCTACCCCGCACCGCTCGACCTCGACCCCGCCTGGTCGGCCGACACGGTTGCCGTGCAGGCCGGCCGTCCGGCCCGCGACCCCGGCGCGCCGATGAACGCGCCGATCACGCTGAGCTCGACCTACGTCCACGACGCCGCGGTGGAGTACGGCCGCGACGGCAACGCCGGCTGGGGCGCGCTCGAGGCGGCGCTGGGTGCGCTCGATGGAGGTCACGCGGTGACGTTCGCGTCCGGCCTCGCGGCCGCGACCGCGATCGCGTCGCTCGTGCCGGTGGGCGGGACCGTCGTGCTCTCGTCGGTCACCTACTTCGGCGTCCGCAACATCTTCGACCGGCTCCAGGCGCAGGGCCGCCTCCAGGTCCGCTTCGCGCCGGCCGACGACACGGCCGCCGTCCTCGCCGCGGCGGAAGACGCGGCGATGGTCTGGGTGGAGTCGATCGCGAACCCGCTCATGGTCGTGGCCGACGTACCGGCGATCGCCGCCGGCGCCCGCGAGCTGGGTGCGCTCACGGTGGTCGACGCCACGTTCGCCACGCCGCTTCGCCAGCGCCCGCTCGATCTCGGCGCGGACGTCGTCCTGCACTCGGCGACGAAGCTGCTCGGCGGCCACTCCGACCTGCTCCTGGGCGCCGCCGTCTGCCGCGACGCCGCGCACGCGGCGACCCTCGCCACGTATCGCCACGACCACGGCGCGGTCCCCGGCGGTCTCGAGGCGTTCCTGGCGCTGCGGGGCCTGCGCACGCTGGCCGTCCGGCTCGACCGGTCCGAGGCGTCCGCTTCCGAGCTCGCCCGACGCCTGGCGTTGCACCCCCATGTCTCGGCCGTGCACTACCCCGGCCTGGCCGGCGATCCCCACCACGAGCGCGCCTCGCGCGTGCTCCCACGCGGCGCTGGCCCGCTGCTCTCGTTCGAGGTGGCCGGCACCGTCGAGCAGACCGAGGCGTTCCTGGCGCGCCTGCGCCTGTTGACCCACGCCACGAGCCTCGGCGGCGTCGAGTCGCTCATCGAGCGCCGCGCCCGCTACGCCGGCGACGCCGCGGTCGTCGGGCCGACGCTCTGCCGCCTCTCCGTCGGCATCGAGAACGTCGAGGACCTCTGGGCCGACCTCGACGGGGCGCTGCGCGCCTCGCTCGGCTGAACGGGGCGCGGCGCGCTGCCGTGCTCGGCGGAGCGTCCGATCCCCAGTCCGATCTCGGACGAGTCCAGGTCGGCGACGCAGCGAGGTGCGACCCAGCGCCCGACGGTCGGCGTTGCACGCGTTCGTGGCGAAGGGTCGACGGTCGAGGGGCCGGACCGACCGCCCGGGGAGCCGATCGCGGCCAGATCGGGCCATCTGCCTCTGGCCGAGCGCACCGGGGCCGCGGATGCTGGGCGGCCGAAGAGGGCTCCAGCGCGTGATCGGCCCCGGGGGTGGCAACGAGGCGACCGACGGCAGCACCTCGAGAAGCGACTCGGAGGACGGTGCGGTGATGACACAGGTGAGTCGCGCCGGACGGCGCCCCCGAACCTGGCTCGCGGCGGTGGCCCTCATCGCACTCGCGCTCGTCGCGACATCCGGCCTGACCGCCCCGACGGCGGAGGCCGGCAAGCCGCCCCGCCCGACGCCGACCGCCTCCCCCACCCCGACCCCGACGCCACTGCCGGCCCCGCGCGCCGAGGTCTCGATCCTGGGGGCCTGGCACTGCTCGGACGACTACTGCACCTGGGGGCGCGTCCGCGGCGTCGCCGAGTTCGACGCCATGAACCACTGGCTCGTCGACCGCGACGGCGACGGCCCGAGCACCCAGCCGTCCGTGAACCTCGTCGTGCTCTCCTTCGTCAACCCGCTCACGCTGCAGACGCGCGTCGGCGTGGAGGGCGGCGTCGTCGTCGGGGATCCGCTCGCCGGGATCCCGGCGGGCATGACCCCGGCGATCGTCGACTACTTCACCAGTCACGGCGTGCGGGTGATGCTCTCGATCGGCGGGATCACGTACACCGACGACTGGAACGCCGCCCTGGCGATGGGCGGCCACGACCTCGGCCTCAAGGCGGCCGCGGTGGCGAACGCGCTCGGCGTGGGGATCGAGATCGACTACGAGGAGAACACGAACCCGAACCTCGCCCAGCTCGAGCAGTTCATCCGCGCCTATCGCTCGGTGCACCCCTTCGATCCGTCCGACCCGGCGATGCCGCACCGCCTCACGATCGACACGGCCGCCGGGGACCGCTGGCTCATCGCCCTCAACCGGAAGGCGACGGCTGACTGGCTGCGGACCACCGATCACCCCACCGGCCAGGACCCCGCGATCGCGCTCGACTGGGCCAACGCGATGGTCCCCGCCCGCCAGCCGAGCGTCGACAAGGCGATCGCGAACTGGCAGGAGCACGTCGACGGCAAGCCCCAATACGCGCCGCCCGTGCCGCCGCTGGCCCCGGCCAAGTTCACTGGCGGCCTGTACCTCGCCGAGGGAAGCAGCGTCCGCCCCGAGTGCACCGACTTCGCGCGGTCGCTCCTCGCCGCCACGGAGAGCTTCGTGCGGACCGTCCCGCCGAAGGGCGCGGGAACGACCACCGGCATGCTCGGCTGGATGCTGTGGGCGGCCGAGGAGCCCTCCACGCGCGGCGTCGGCACGCAGCCGCCGAACACCTGCGAGGGCGGGATGGGCGTCGCAGCGTCGAGGTTCAATATCCCGATCCCCATGTCACCGCTGCGCCAGGAGTAGCGAGCAGGCGATCGGCTGGACCCGGCCCGCGGCCATCGGGCCGTGCGCGCGCTACAGCAGGCGCTCGATCGCTTCCCGGGTCAGCGGCCGCTCCAGGAACTCGCGCACCCAGGCTTCGTTGTCGTCGCGGTCGTCGTCCGTGCTCGCCGCGAGCCACTGGCGGCAGCCAGTCTCGACGATGTGGCACAGCGCGGCTACCGGCATCGCGAAGTCGGTCGGACCCAGGATCCGGCCGGGGCCGCCGGCCTCCGCGTAGGCCTCCCGGATGACCCGCGCCCGGGTGGGATCGGGGTCGGCGAACTCGACGAGGATGAGCGCGAGCTCCTGGCTGGGGTCCGCCAGGCCGGCGTCGTCGAAGTCGATCAGGCGGAGCCCGCCACCCGGGGTCGCCCGCAGGTTGTCGGCCCAGAGGTCCCGATGCGAGGTGCGAACGTCGCGCGGCGGCCGGCCGAGCAGCGATTCGAGCCCTACCAGCTCGGGCGCCAGCGCCTCGATCTCGTCCGCGAACGGCGCCCGGCGGCGCTGCAGCTCGCCGACGAGCTCTCGCCATGTCGCCGCGCCGACAGGCTCCGAGTACCAGGGGTGGAGCCCGAGCGTCCCCGCGTACTCGACCCGGTGCAGTCGCGCGAGCAGGCGCCCGAGCGCCACCGGTTCCAGGGCGCGATTTGGCCCGAGCAGGTCCACCCAGGACAGGACTGTGACGCGGACGTCGCCCAGGTCCCCGACCACGTCGCCCGCCCGCGTACGGCGGACCGCCGGCGTCGGGACCCCGTCGCGCAGGGCGGCCTCCTGGAAGGCGGTCGTGTCCTCGAGCGCCGCCAGGGCCTCCGGGCGAAGGTCGCCAGGGACGGGCTTGACGACCCAGCTGCCGAGATCAGTGTCCAGCCGCCAGATGGACCCGACGCGACCCTCGGCGACGGGGCCGGCCGACAGCTGGCCCGTCGTGCCGAGCCCGAACGTCTCGAGCAGCCCCGGAACGTGGCGGTCCTCGACCCCGACCTGCGCTCGCATCGGCTCAGGACCCGGCCGACGCCGCACGAGGCGCCGGGGTCCCACCGCCGACGTCGGTCGCCCCCGCGCGGATGAGCAGAAGGCTGACGACGACGACCCAGGCCGGGAAGATCAGCGCGATCTGCTGCATGAGCGGGTCCTCGATGGCCTCGACTCGCACCCCGCAGATCACCCCGGTGATCAGCTCGGCGTTGGGATTCAGGCGCGCCCCGGCGAAGAAGTCCGCGAAGGTCGTGCCGGCGGCGAGGTGCTGGCGCACCTCGGCGTCGTCGTAGCCCGTGAGCCAGCCGATCACGGTGTCGAGCTCGTCCCGGGTGCGGCCCTTCTTCTCGACCTTCGCGAGGTAGAGCGGGTAGACCGACGCCAGGGTCATCGTGAAGGTCCGTTGTCCCGCCGTTCCACTCATCAGGGGCCCCCCAGAACGTGCGGTTGGTGGATGAACCGATGCGCAGCGACCCGGGCTCGTGACTGCGGTCACGACGGGCCGCGGCGGGAGCGCGCCGACCGCCAGCATGGCCGTGACCTGCAACGCGGACGGCTCCGCAGCCTGCCGGCGTTCGCCGCGGCGACAGGCGCCCGTTGTCGACTCGATCGCGCCGGATGGTCCGCCAGGCTCACCCCGTGAACGGGTTCTCCACCCTGACCCCGTCGTAGTCCGTCCCGGAGCCGAGATCCTCGGACAGGACCACCGCGCAGCCAAGCGCCCGGGCGGACTCGATCACGGCCGCGTCCCAGTAGGAGATCCCGAACCGGTCTCGCGTCCCGAAGGCGGCCATCGCCACCTCGACGGTCATCTCCTGGACGGGGAACCGGCACCAGGACTCGACGAGCCCAACCGCCTGCTCGTGGGTGATGGCGTCGTCGCGGCTCGAGCGCGTCGCCTGGACGTAGAACTCCTGGAGCACCTGAACCGACAGCCCGACCTCGCCGGCGTCGAGGATCTCGTTGGCCCGCTGGGCCTTCGGGGCCTCGGACTCCGCCGTCGAGATGGCGTACAGCAGGACGTTCGTGTCAACGAACATCACGGGCGTGCACCTCGTCGCGGCCGAGACGGTCGCCGGCACGGAACCCGGTGATCTCGCGCTGGATCGCCTGCTGTTGCGCCTGCAGCCGCGCGAACGTGGCGCTCTCGCTCGAAAGTGAGCGGAGATATGCGGCGACGAGCGCGCTCACGGAGCTACCGCGCTCTGCCGCGCGGATCCGCGCCGCGCGGTAGACGTCGTCGGGAACGGACACGGTGACGTTCTTCACGGACTCACAGTATCACAGCTACACAACCGACTCGCAACGCACGGGCGCGGGGCCTGCAGACTCGTCGGATCGTGGCAAGGCCCGATCGAGGGCCGCCTAAGGTCCGGCCTGGCGCTCAGCCCTCGGCGGCCCGGCGAAGCCGCTCCAGCTCGCGGCGGAGGCGCTTGCTCGGCCGGCCCTCGCCGCGGACGGCCATGATCCCCGGCCGGACCTCCGTCGCCACCGGCGCCGGGCTGTGATCCACGTAGCAGGTGACGGCGACCGGTGCACCCACCCGCGACTCGATCGGGCGCACGACCTCGAGGATCCGCTCGCGGCCGGCGATCACTGCGTCGACCCGGTCACCGGCTCTGACCCTGGTCGACGGCTTCGCCTGGTTCCCGTTCACGCGGACGTGGCCAGCGTCGCACAGCTGCGTCGCCGCCGGGCGCGTCTTCACGAGGCGCACCGCGCAGAGCCAGCGGTCGATGCGGGTCGCCTCGTTCTCGGGTGAGCCGGACATGTCCGGTAGGATCGCACGAGGACGTGCCGGCTCGTCGGGAGCGAACCCGGAACGCCGGCTGTCGGCCCTGCGCGCGCGGCGCGCCGCGGTCGGTCCGTCGGGCACGATCGTGAGGGAGGACGTCGGATGCGCAGCGTGACCTACTCGATGAGCGCCTCGCTCGACGGCTACATCGTCGGGCCGGACGGCCGCTTCGACTGTACGGCGCCCGACCCGGAGGTCTTTCGCTTCAGGTCGCAGACGACCTCGCGCGCCCGTGCGGTCTCGCGGCGGCGGGCCGAGCGGGCCCTGCTCGCGGTCGTCCAGGAGGCGTACGTGTCCGGGGTCAGCACGCGCCGGGTCGACGATCTCGTCCGGGCCCTGGGCATCGAGGGCATCAGCAAGAGCGAGGTGAGCCGGATTTGCGCGGCCCTCGACGCCGAGGTCGAGGCGTTCCGAACCCGGCCGCTGGCGGACACGGCGTACCCGTACCTCTGGCTCGATGCGACGTACCTCAAGGTCCGCGAGGGAGGGCGCGTCGTCTCGATGGCGGCGCTGGTCGCGGTCGGGGTCGCCTTGACCGGGGAGCGCCGCGTGCTGGGGCTCGAGCTGTCCCCCGGCAACGACGAGGGCAGCGCCTGGCCCGCCTTCGTCCGGCGCCTCGTCGAGCGCGGCCTGCGGGGCGTCCGCCTGTTCATCAGCGACGACCACCCCGGGCTCGTCAAGGCCGTCCGCGAGCAACTCCTCGGCTCGTCCTGGCAGCGCTGCCGGGTCCACTTCACCCGCAACGCCCAGGACCTGGTGCCCCGGTCGGCCCGGAGCATGGTCGCCAGTGCGATCCGCCTGGTGTTCGAGCAGCCCGACGAGCGGGCGGCCCGAAGCCAGGTCGACGCGGTCCTCGAGGGCCTCCGGCCCCGCTTCGCCGCGGTCGCCGACCTCCTCGCCGACGCCGAGCCGGACCTGCTCGCCCACATGGCCTTCCCCGAGACGCACCGGACCATGATCCGCAGCACGAACCCGCTCGAGCGGCTCAACAAGGAGATCAAGCGCCGGAGCGCGGTCGTGGGGATCTTCCCCAACCGGGCCTCAGTCATCCGCCTCGTCGGGATGATCCTCGCCGAGCAGGACGACGAGTGGCAGGACGGCCGGCGCTACTTCCGGCCCGAGACCATGGCGGCGATCGACGCCGTCACCACGACCGAGGAGGCGAGCCAGCCGCTGCTCATGGCGAGTTGAAGAGGCGCGAGGTGTGACACCACGTGCTGGGACTTGACCTTGGCCAGTGAGATCGCGCACGTGAAGTCCCGTAGGCATTCTTCCAGTACCACCCCTATCGGCTGACGCGATGCTTCGAGGCAACACCCATGGGTCGGAACCGGGCTCCTCGGATCCGAAGGACCCTAGACAGCCACCAGGCTTGCTGCTATTCGTATCAGGAACCGCAGCGGGGGGCGCTAACGCGCAGCCCATGTTTCGGTTGCCTGAGCTGCGCCGAGCCAGTGGCGAGACCGACCCGCTTCCAGTCGGCGCGCGCCCCAGAGGGTGCGAGGAGGTCTTGAGCGCGATGAGACGTTCGGTCTTGATGGCAACCATCCTGGCGATGGCCTTGGCCTTGCCCGCCAACGCGTTGGCGTACACGTCGCCGACGTGGAACTTGAATGGCACCTACACCATCGCCTTCACTTGTACATCCGGTTGCTCCGGCGACTACATCCACTCGATGACCATCACCACCACGAGTGACGCCGACGGCACCGTGTCGGGCAACGGCTCCTACAATGCCGACCCCGGCTACACCTGGACCGTCTCCGGGAAGGTCACCGGATGGGACGTTGAGCTCCATGTCCTGTACACCGGCAAGAACCCCGGCTATACCGTTGATCTCACGGGCGAGATCAACCAGTACGGCGGCATGTCCGGCACGGCTACCAACGCAACGCAGACCTTCACCTGGAAGACGACCTCCGGCTCCGTCGGCGTCTTCGCGCCGCGCTGCGAGTACGGGACGGTCGCCGGCTACACCCGGGTCTGGGAAGGGTTCGTGCCGGCGAACGGCGCCGTCGTGACCACGCCGCAGCTCGATCCTGGGCGCAACTGGAAGATCGAGGCCTCGGGTACCTACTTCGCCGGCGGCAGCGGACTCTTCGACATCCAGGCGGACGCGAAGTACAGCCAGGACGCCTACCAGCGGGGCAGCAGCCTCCCCTGGACCGACACCGTCCGCAACTACGAGTCCTACGGCCCGGGCCTGCTCGACCTCAAGATTGACGGCGCCGTCGTCGACTGGGGCCCCTACAACCCGAGTCATCGCTACGTGATCCCGGTGAAGCCCACGGGCAGCCCGCTCCAGATCACCGCCAACATCTACGACATCTACGCGGCCAATAACACCGGCGGCCTTTGCATCGCGCTGTTTGCCGATGTCATCCCCACCGGTGAGATCGTGTCGCCGGTCAACGGCGCGTCATACGAGATCGGAGCCCCGTTGCCGATCGAGGCGAACTACTACGACGACAACCCGGGGGCGGCCGTGTTCTGGGCCGTGCGGGTCGACGAGAACACGTCCTGCACCAACGTCGGCAACAACCAGGTCTGGGCCAACGTCGACGGTGACGACGACCCCTACACGTGGCTGCCCATCGCCGGCGGCAAGCAGCTCCTCTCGACCGCGCCCACTGCGGGCTGGGCCGCTGGTGACTACTGCTTCGTGTTCAACCCGGGTGCCGGCGACTCCGTGCCCGCGGGCGAGTACGACGTCCGACTGATCTCGCGGTTTACGATGGTCGACACCGTCGACCCGGTCATCACCTTCGTCTCCGCAGAGCCGGCTCCGAACGAGGACGGGTGGAACAGCTCCGAGGTCACGCTGACCTGGTCCTGCACCGACACCGGGTCCGGCGTCGTCGCAGCGAAGGTCACCCAGACCATCTCCACCGAGGGCGCCAACCAGAGCGCCACCGGCACGTGCGAGGACAAGGCGGGCAATTCCGCGTCCGACACGCAGTCCGGAATCGACATCGACCTGACCGCTCCCGGCATCACCTGGAACGGCGGGATTGCCGACGGAGACTCGTTCTTCTTCGGCTTCGTCCCGGCCGCCCCGACGTGCGATGCGACCGACGCCCTCTCCGGGCCCAAGTCGTGCGTCGTGACGGGCTACAGTGACGCGCTCGGCAGCCACACCCTGACGGCGACGGCGTACGACGTCGCCGGCAATATGAGCGTCGAGACCCGTTCCTACACCGTCAAGGCGTGGACGCTGAGCGGCTTCTACCAGCCGGTGGAGATGGGCGGCGTCTGGAACGTCATCAAGGGCGGCCAGACCGCTCCACTCAAGTTCGAGGTCTTCGCCGGGGACGTCGAGCTGACGGACACCGCAGTCGTAAAGAGCTTCACGGCGACAAAGGTTGCCTGCCCGGATAGCACCGGCGTGCCGGAGGAGGAGGTCACCTTCACCAGCCTTCGCTACGACGCGACCGGCGGCCAATTCATCCAGAACTGGCAGACCCCGAAGACCTCGGGCGTCTGCTACCGCGCCACCATGACGACCGAGGACGGCAGCTCGCTCGCCGCCTTCTTCCGCACGAAGTAGTCAACGCTGGACGCAGATCGCAGACAGGGGCCCCGGTCTTCCGACCGGGGCTCTTGTCGTTGATGACCGCGTCTGCGTCGTGATGGACGCACCCGACGATGACGGGCGGTCGTGCCGGGGCGGCGACCTGACGCCCCCCGGACGGACACCGGGGCGCGCAAGGCAAAGCGCTCGACCCGCTCGCATGGGACGCGACGGCCGACGGCGGGCGCCGTCAGCTCGGTGGCGGACCGAGCTGATCGAGCAGCGCGGCTGCCGTCTCGACGTCGATCGATGCACCGAGCTGCTGGAACGCGGCGAGCGCGGACCTCGCCTGGCGCACCGCATCGGCACGATCGCCGAGCGCCGCGGCCGCGCGTGCCACACGCAAGCGGCAGCGGGCCGCCTCGTACGGCGCACCCACCAAGCGCCAGTGGCTGGCCGCGTTGCGGAAGCGGCCGATCGCTCCCCCCGCGTCGCCATCGGCCAGGGACACCGCGCCGAGACCCTCGTCCGCCGCGGCAGTGAGGGCGGGCGCGGGGAACCGTGCGGCAATGTCCGCCAACTCATTGCTGAACCGTCGGGCCTCCTCGCGGTCCCCCGTGGCGAGAGTGATGTCGACGGCGGCCGGGAGGTATCTGGCTCGCACGAGCGGGTCACCTCCCGCATCGCTGAGGGCGCCGACGATGGCGTCGGACGCGGCGCTCGCCTGTCCTGCCGCGAGGAGCATCAGGGCAGCCCCAGGACCCGGCGGCAGGCCGAACTCGGCGGCGCGGTCGAACGCCTCGCGGGCAGCGGCAAGGTCGCCCTGGCGCAGCCGGATATCGCCGAGCGCCGTCACCGCCTGGGCGGTGTGCGCGAGGTCGTACGCGCTTGACTCCGAGGCGGCGGCCTCTGCCTCCCGGGCACCCTCGTCCCACTCGCCGCGCACGACCAGGACGGCAGCTCGATGCGTCCGGCAGTCACCCGGGAACCCGACGGTTCCAAGGGCCGGTGCCCGTCGTTCGATTTCGTCGGTCCACTCGATCGCCCGTCGGTAGTCAAAGGTGTCGAGGCACGCGCTGAGCGTCCGGCAGTAGACCATCCCCTGCGCCAGGGTTCCGAGATGCCCCGCTGTGGCGTTCGCCATCGCCTCGTCGAGAAGCGCGCGACCCTCGTCGAGCCGACCCTGGTGCACGAAGCCGAAGCCCTGGAACACGAGGCCGAGCGCCTGGACGTCTGGGTCATCAGTCCGCCGCCCGATGTCGAAGGCCGCCTGTGCATGCTCGAGCCCGGGACCGAGCTGACCGGTGGCGAGCTCGTTCAGGGCCATGAGGGACAGCATCAGCCCGTGTTCGGGCCACACGGGCGCTTCGCCAGCTTCTACCGGGCTCTCGGGCGCGAGCAATCGACCGGCCGATGCCATCCAGCCCCCGACCACGGCGAACCGCAGGGTGACCGCGGCGTTCCACCCGAGCCCGAGGGCGACGCGGGCCGCCGACCGCCGATCGCCTCGAGCGAGGTAGGCGGCGTACGCCTGCTCGCGGGCTGTCGTCGAGGCGTCGAACCGTCCGGTCCAGGTCGCCGCATCGCCGAGGAGCTCGAGGTCGAGGGCATCGAGCGGCGTCGACCGTGCCGCCTCCGAGAGCGCTGTGTACGCGTCATCCCAGGCGCGAGCCCTCGCGGCCGCGCGACCCGCGTCAAGTGCGCTGGCGTCGACCGCCGGCGCCGCGACGCCGGGGAGGAAGCCTCGCAGCACCGCCTCTCGCGCCAGGGCGATCCGGCGGCTCTCCGTGCCCTCGGCTATCTCGAACTTGTCGTACAGGTTCAGGAGGTGCTGCTTCACCGCAGCCTCGGTCACCACGAGCTCGGCCGCGATCTCCCGGATCGACGCCGGCATCGCGACCGGCAGGCCGGATCCGAGCGGCGCACACAGCGCGCCGAGCACGTCGCCCTCACGCCTGGTGAGCACGGGCATCTCCCTCGTCGCCGACCCGGGACGTCCCACCTCGTCGACCCTCCTCCGCGAACCTTACCTCAGGGCAAGGGCAACTCTCACCTCGGGGGTCATTCCGCGGTACGGTCGCCGACCCGTACGGTGTCGCCAGTCCCGCCGCACCGAGCGGGAGGCAGCACGAGGAGCACCTGATGGGGTACGTTCGGATCGCAACCTACCAGCAGACCGCCGGCACATTCGAGGACCTCTGCGGGATCATCCAGGGCCCCGGCGGCCTCGCGGACGTCTTCCGCGCTTCGCCGGGCTTCGTCGCCTACACATTCGCGGACCTCGGCGACGGCACCAACTGCTCGATCAGCGTCTGGACCACTGCCGAGGCGGCCGACGCGGCCATGGCAGCGGCCGGCACGTGGACCGCGGCGAACATCGGCGACCTTGGCTATCTCGTCGATGACAGGACTGGCCGGCTCGGGTTCGTCGTGGGCGAGCTGGCGTCCGTCCCCGCCTGAGCCATCTGGCCAGCCTGCCGCCGACGCATCATGGACATGTCCGGTCCGCCCCGACGCAAACGGGCGGACCGGCTTCCGCTGTTACGGGGAAGCCATGGCTCGGTCGCCCGGCGCAGGTCCGCTTGACGAAGTCGCGGTCCTGCTAATCCTCGAAGGTTAGGGAGAACCTGGCGCCCCCGGACGGACTCGAACCGCCGACGCGCACCTTAGGACGGTGCCGCTCTATCCACTGAGCTACGGGGGCGTGCAGGAATCCTACCCGACGGCTGCGCCACGCCGCGGCCGCTGCGGTGGAGCCTCCTAGGCGGGCGGCGCGTCGTCTCGGTTGACCATCGCCTCGGCGGCCTTCGTCACGTAGTCGTGGAGCCGCTCTCGGACGGCGACCGACGCCCCCGACTCGTCGATGGCGGCCCGCATGTGGAGGAGCCAGCGATCGCGCTCGGACCCGCCGATCGGGAAGGCGAAGTGGCGCGCCCGGAGGCGCGGGTGGCCGCGCTCCCGGGAGTAGGTCGTGGGCCCGCCCCAGTACTGAGCGAGGAAGAGGGTGAGGCGCCGGCGGGCCGGCGCGAGGTCGGCCTCCGGGTAGAGCGGACGGAGCACCTCGTCGACGGCCACGCCCTCGTAGAAGCGGTCGACGAGACGCTCGAAGAACGGCATCCCGCCGACCAGGTCGTAGAGCGTGGACTCGGTCACCCGCCGAGTCTAGAGGGGCGGACGGCTCGCGACCGATCGCTGCCGCCATCCCGCGCACCGCTCCGGCCGCGACCGGGATGGTACGGTCTCCTCGTGCCCGACGTGCCGCCCTCCCTCGTCATCCTGACGGTTCTCGGAACCGGCGCCGTCCTCAGCGCCGTCGCCCGGCTCCTCCTGCCATCGAGCCGACGGCTCGTCTGGAGCACCACGATTGTTGCCGCCATCCTCGGCGCCGCGCTCGCCTGGCTGCCCTTCGACCTCCTCGCCGGCGATCCGGGCGGCTGGGGACGACTGAGCATCGGCGTCGTCGGCGCCATCGTCGCCGTCGGGATCGCCACCACGGTCCTCGTCGAGCGCGAGCGCCGGCGCGCCCGAGGGGTCGCCTACGCCACCGTCGAGGAGCTCATCGCCGCCGGCGAGGGCGAGCGCGTCGAGCTGAAGGCGACCGCCCGCTGGAACACCCGGAGCGGCGCGAAGGACCCGCGCATGGAGGACGAGGTGGTCGTGACGATCGCCGGCTTCATGAACGCGACCGGCGGAACCCTGCTGCTCGGCGTCGAGGATGACGGCACCGTGCGCGGGCTGGCGGACGACTACGCCGTGGTCCCCGGTCGCGACCGCGACGGCTTCGAGCTGTGGCTGCGAACGCTCCTGGCCGAGCGTCTCGGGCGCGCCGAGACCGCCGACGCCGGCGTCTCCTTCGCGGTGATCGACGGGAAGGACGTCTGCCGCGTGGATGTCGCCCCGGCTGACGGGCCCGTCTTCGTCGGCTCCAGTGGCGGCGCCCGGACGGCGGACTTCCACCTCCGCGTGGGCAACGCGACGCGCAGGCTCCTCACCGACGAGGTCCTCGAGTACCAGCGGCGGCGCTGGCGCTGAGGTCACCGCCACGGGTCCGTCTGCGGCCGCGCTCGGTCGCCGCGAGGGCGCCGTCGGCCGTCGGCCGTACAATCGGGCGCGATGGAGACGGCCGCTCCCCTTCCCGACCTCGTGCTCTGGCGCTCGGACCGCTGCCACCTCTGCGAGGAGACCGCTGAGCTGCTCTCGGCGCTCTTCGCGGAGCGCGCGGCCACCGGTCGCCCGGTGCCCGCGCTCGTCGTCCGCCGGATCGCCGACGACCCGGCCGCCGAGCGTGACCTCCACGATCACGTGCCGGTCCTCGAGGTCGAGGGCCGACGCCTGCCCCTGGCGACGCGGCTCGGTCCCATCCGCGCCTTCCTCGACGAGGCCTACGGCTGATGGACGCCTCGGAGCTGACCCTCCTCGTCGCCTTCGGTGCCGGGCTTCTCAGCTTCCTCTCGCCCTGCGTGCTGCCCCTCGTGCCCGCCTACCTCGGCCAGATGACCGTCGTCGCCGTCGTCGGACGGGCGAACGCGAACCCGTCGCGCTGGCTCGCGGTTCGCCACGCCGTCGCCTACGTCCTCGGGTTCGGCGCCGTGTTCACCGTCCTCGGAATCACCGCGACCTTCGTCGGCGGCCCGCTCGGCGAGTGGCTGCCTGCCCTGCGCACCGCCGGTGGCGTGCTCCTCATCGTCATGGGCCTGAACCTCGCCGGGATCCTGCCGATCCCGGCGCTGGACCGCACGTGGCGGCCGCTCGAGGCCGGGGCCGCCGGGTCGCTCGCGGAGGCATCCGGCACGACTGCCCTGGCGATGGCCGCGAGTCCCGACGGCGGCGTGGGCGCGCGTCTGGGCGGACGGCTCGTCGGCGGGCGCGGGGGCGTGCTGTCGTCGTTCGGCCTCGGCGTTGTCTTCGCCGTCGGTTGGACGCCGTGCATCGGCATCATCCTCGGCAGCATCCTCATGCTCGCCGCCTCAACCGGCACGACGCTCCAGGGCGGCCTGCTCCTCGTCGCCTACACGCTCGGCCTCGGCGTGCCGTTCATCCTCCTCGGGCTGCTCTTCGACCGGGCGCCGGCGATCGTGCGGCCGCTCGTGCGCCACGGCCGGGCGGTGAGCTTTGTCGGCGGGATCCTCGTCGCCGCGATCGGCGTCATGCTGGTCATGGACTGGCTCTCGTGGTTCTCCCGCCTGGCGCCCGGCATCTGACGCGCCGGTGACGCTCCCCCACCCCGAGGCGCCGGAGACGCGGCGCGGCGTCGTCGGACCGTTCACCGGTCGCCAGCTCGCGGCCGTGGTCGCCGTCGTGGCGGGCGCGGCGCTCCTCCTGCTCGTCGCCACGCGACCGCTCGTGGGGCCTTCAGCGTCGCTCGCTCCCGGCGACCCGCGGGCGACCCAGTACGTCGTCGGATCGGCCGGGGAGGGGCTGCGGGTCGGCGACCGGGCGCCCGAGCTGGAGGTCGTCGGTCCGGACGGGGCTCCCGCTCCCCTCCTCGACCTCGACGGCAACCCCGTCCGCCTCGCCGATCTCCGCG
>FWPV01006152.1_pt1 | contig 23226 bp, 22 predicted proteins | sample 2228371 | NCBI WGS metagenome assembly FWPV01 (sample SAMEA103939776, study PRJEB20133) | metagenome | reverse complement strand
TTTAGTATATAATAAAAAACTTAAAAATCAATATGGATTTTGAACCCAAAATTCTCGGATTGCTTTGCAATTGGTGTAGTTATACTGGGGCGGATTTAGCGGGCACGGCTCGAATGAAATATCCCCCTAATGTCTATACCGTGCGAGTGATGTGCTCCGGTCGCGTTGATCCCGGATTTATTTTAGATGCATTTAGAGCGGGTGCGGATGGCGTATTAGTTTGTGGTTGTCATCCGGGGGATTGTCATTATGTTGAAGGAAATTATAAATGTATGCGGCGCATCCCTTTAACTAAAAAATTACTTGAGGGTTTAGGGATTAACCCTAAAAGACTGAGATTAGAATGGGTTTCCGCTTCCGAAGGTGCGAGGTATAAGGAGGTAGTAACTGATTTTACAGAGCAAATAAGGATGCTTGGTCCCTTGAAACTTAATGATTGGGCATTTTCGGAACCACCATTAGAATCTCACGAAGCCGCGTAGGATTTAATATTTGCTATTACAAGATTTATATTAAAGAGTTGAATTCGCTCAGAACTTAATATAAAACCACGACCCCTGTTTAATTATACTAAATGCTTACCCTAGTTAGGTGAGGAAAATTAAATTAAAACAATAAGTTACGACCTAAAAATTTGGTTTAATAAATGTCTAAACCCAAGTTAGCCATATATTGGGCAGCCTCTTGTGGTGGCTGCGATATAGCCATTTTAGATATTGAAGCCCAGATACTTAAAGTGGCGGATTTTTTTGAGGTTTGCTTTTGGCCCTGTGCTATGGATTTTAAATACGCTGATGTGCGGGCAATGGCGGATAAATCAATAACATTGACCTTATTTAATGGCGCAATTCGAAATAGTGAGAACTATGAGATTGCCCGGTTATTAAGAGATAAATCGGTTTTATTAGTTGCATTTGGTTCTTGTGCAACTGAAGGTGGAATACCCGGACTTGCAAATCTTACAAATAAAGAAGATATATTAGATTATGTTTATAAGAAATCACCTTCAACCACAAACCCTGAGGGGATATATCCACAACCCAATTATAAGGTTCCGGAAGGTGTACTACATATTCCTGAGATGTGGAACACAGTGCGTTCGCTCGGTCAAGTTGTGGATGTTGATTATGTAATCCCTGGTTGCCCACCGCAATCGGACCAAATTTCAGCGGTGATTGATGCGGTTATTGACATATTACAGAATGGTAAGCCTTTACCGGAAAAAGGAACTGTTCTCGGAGCAACCGAAAAATCTTGCTGTGATGAGTGCCCTCGCCAGAGAAATATTAAGAAAATTACGAAATTTAGACGCCCATTTGAAGGTCCTACTGACCCGGATATATGTTTAATGGAACAAGGTTTGGTTTGTATGGGACCTGCAACCCGCGCGGGTTGTGGGGGTAAGTGTGTCAGGGCGGGTATGCCCTGCCGTGGTTGTTATGGCCTGCCTTCTAATGTGCGCGACCAAGGTGCGAAGATGGTGTCCGCTCTGGCAAGCGTTATAGATTCGACTGACCCCGAAGAGATAGAACACATTATCAATACTATAAGCGATCCAGTCGGAACATTTTATCGCTTTAGTTTGCCCGATTCCTTCTTACGCCGTAAACAGATTGATTAATATAATTTTGTATCTTTATTTATTAAGATTTTGTTAAACTAATAAGGTTTAGTAATCAATAGAAGGTTCTTAACAGAAATTTCAAACTTTTGATGGAGTAAATCTTTGAAAAGCATAATAATAGATCCCATAACCCGACTTGAAGGGCATGGTAAAATACATTTATTCGTGAACGACGACGGTTCACTGGCGAATTGTTATTTCCAAATCCCTGAACTGCGAGGTTTCGAGCAGTTTTGTGTCGGTCGTCCGGTGGAAGAGATGGCACGCATTACTACCCGTATTTGTGGTGTGTGCCCGGATGCTCATCATATGGCAGCGGCTAAAGCCGCGGATGCTGTTTATGGAGTGAAGCCGACATCCGCTGCTGAGAAACTCCGTCGTTTGCTATACAACGGTTTCTTTTCCGGAGACCATACTACCCATTTTTATGCGTTGGGAGGTCCCGATTTTGTGTGTGGACCTGATGCACCTGCTGCTGAGCGAAATGTATTGGGGGTTGTTGCTAAAGCAGGTATCGAAGCAGGGAAAGCAGTAATCGCTCAACGAGCCCGAGGACAACGCATTATTGAGATTATCGGGGGCAAAAAAGTTCATCCTGTAACTGCTATCCCCGGTGGTCAGTCTAAGCGAATATCAAAGGAAGAACAAGCCGAGATGATAAAACTCGGCGAAGAGATGGTGGAATTTTCCAAATTCACTATTAAATTGTTCAATGATATTGTGCTCGCTAATAAGGATTATGTAGATTTAATCCTTTCGGATATGTTCACTCATAAAACTTATAATATGGGATTGGTGGATGAGAGAGGGAAGGTTAATTTTTATGATGGCAAGGTGAGGGTGCGCGGTCCGGATGGGAAAATACACTGCGAGTATGAACCTAAAGACTATCTTGAATTTGTAGCGGAGCATATAGAACCTTATTCTTATTTAAAGTATCCGTATTTAAAGAAAATAGGTTGGAAAGGCTTTGTCGATGGTGCGGATTCGGGGGTTTATCGAGCAACTCCGCTATCGCGTTTGAATGCATCTGATGGAATGGCGACCCCCTTAGCCCAAGCCGAATATGAGAGATTTTATGAGACTTTAACCGGTGATAAAAGCGGTAATATTCCCGTTAATGCTACTTTGGCTACCCATTGGGCGAGAATCGTTGAACTGGTTTATGCCTCAGAAGCCACACTTGAATTGGCTAAAGATGATGAAATAACCTCTGATAAATTACAAAATGTTCCAACTGAGTGTGTAGGCGAAGGGGTTGGTATTGTAGAAGCGCCGAGAGGGACTTTAACCCATCATTATAAGACGGATAAGAACGGCATCGTAACCGAAGCGAATCTCATTGTGGGAACGACGAATAACAACGCTCCAATCACGATGTCCATTAAAAAAGCCGCAGAAGGATTGATTAAGAAAGGAACTAAAATAACAGATGGAATCTTGAACCGTATCGAGATGGCATTTAGGGCATACGACCCTTGTTTTGGCTGTGCAACGCACACCTTACCGGGCGAGATGCCTCTTGAAGTTATAGTGCATGATGCTGAAACAAGAGAAATCATACAAGTTGCGAAAAGAAATTTATAGATTAAGTTGAACGAAAAAAAGCCAATTTTAGTATTGTGTCTGGGTAATGAGGTTATTAGTGATGACCGCTTAGGGTATGAGATTTGGAATAGATTAAAGGATGGGGAATTACCCGATGATGTTGAAGTGCTCTTTGAATCAGCCGCGGGATTCGGTTTACTTGACCTGTTGTCAGGTCGTCGAACCGTATTAATTGTTGATATTATTATTACTAATAAGGCAAATCCGGGAACTATACATTATTTTCCTGCTGGTTTATTAACGCCTTCGCATAACCTTAATTCAAGCCATCAGATTAGTCTGCCCACCGCTATTGAATTAGGAAAAGCGATGAAAATTGATATGCCTAATAAGGTAGATGTTTTGGCGGTTGAAGCCGAGGATGTGATTACTTTAAAGGAGGAATTGACCCCTGTTGTGGCGGAGAGTATACCTGAAGTGATAAAAAGAGTTCAAAATTGGATTAAAGAGAACAGTCAAATTTCTTAAAGATTACTTATTGTTTAATTACAATTCTATTATAGTAGAAAAGTAAAGATGCGATTTTATCGCATCTTTTCTTTTTGTATGATGTATTTTTTAATAGTTTACTTATTATATCTTTATGAAATAAGTAGGATGTGCTTATAAATTATTTTGTAACTAAATTTGCGCAATCTTTAGGGGTGGGAGCAAATAAAACTAAATTGCGATTGGAAACAACGCGATTTACCACCGGTTGCCAATAGCGGGTTAAACAAACGATTGGACGCCTTGGTATAAATCCTTTAAGTTGCGTTTCTATTACCATAGATAGTTCTACTAAAGTTCCACTTGAACCGGGTAGAACGACATAACCATCGGCTAACCAGATAAGTGCTAATAGTCGTTGGTCCCAGCGAGCCACACGCCATTCATTGTCTATGTATTGATTTGCGGATTTTTCGGGTAGATTTTCACAAGTTATTCCTACCGTTATTCCACCCGCGGCTCGGGCACCTGCTGCGCTGGCTTCCATAAGTCCACCATAGCCTCCATTCATAACAACTGCACCCCGTCGTGCTAGTTCTACTCCTAATTTAAAAGCATTTTGCCAAATTGCGCTATCCGCTTCCACCAAAGCGCTACCGAAAACCGAAATAAATGGTAAATTATTTCTACCACTTGATTCCCATATTTGTCGCTTGCGCTGCGACAGAACTTTAAACCAAGGGTCATCAATTAAGGTTATTTCACCGGCAGGTATTATAGGATAAAAGGCTTCTTCGTATTTAATAGTCATATTTCTTCTGATTGATTGTTTTTAATTGTTTATCCTATATTTACGACATAACATCACACCCAAATAAACAAATGGGGTGTCAAGTAAGGCTATCATCCATTTTACAATTAACATTCCTAAAATGAGTTTAAAAATGGGCATAGTGCCATAGAATGCTAAAGTGATAAAGACGGTAGTATCCAACAATTGAGAGATGAAGGTCGCCGTATTATTCCGCAGCCAAAGAAATTTCTCCCCAGTTCGATTTCTAATTAGATGGAAAAGCCACACATCGTTCATTTGGCTTATAAGATATGCAATCAAACTCGCTAAGGTTATCCGTGCGGAAGAAATAACAACCTTCGTCCAAGCCTCTTTTCCATCCCAGAAAGGTGCGGAGGGTAATAAATGGGCTAAAATAATTAAAAACAATACGATAATGTTCACAATAAAACCAGCCCAGACCGCGCGTTTAGCGAAGTTTTTGCCCCAAGTTTCGGATATTACATCGGTTATTGCGAAGGTCGCAGCATAGGCGACCACTCCAGCAGGAAATGAGATTAGTCCTATTCCTTTTAACTCAAAAGCCGCAATTTTTGACGCTAAAACTTGAGATATGACTAAACAACCCACAAAAGAGGCTAAAAAGTAGTCGTAAATTTTATATGATAATTGTAATATATGGTTGTTGGAATTCATAAAATTGAAAATTATATTTGCATATAATATAAGAATTCAATTTAGTAAATAATAGAACCTAAAGTAATAATTATTGTTAATAAAAATTATATTAAAGACTTGATTTATAGAATTGAAAAGATTATATTAACAAATTTAAAAGGATTGTTTTAGATGTTTCAATATATCACCCAGAACTGGCAAGATTTAGTTAACAGGGTTGCCCGGGAGTGTATAAATAATGGTCGTCCTGCTGATGCGGTCAAAATTATAGGGGTTAGTAAATTTCAACCCCCTGAAGCAGTAGCAGCGGCTATTAAAGCCGGCTTGCGCAATATCGGTGAAAATCGAGTTCAGGAAGCCATTTCAAAGCGTCCAATAGTGGAAACATTGTTGAAAGATACTGGAATCGACCCTGGAATCGACCCATCTGATATAACCTGGCACTTTGTGGGGAGATTACAGTCCAATAAAGCGGCGAAAGCCGTAATGCTGTTTGATGTAATTCAATCGATTGATTCTTTTGATATTGCAATGCGGGTTGATAAAGTGTGTCAAACCTTGGGTAAAAATATTGATATTATGATTGAGGTTAATACTTCCAGCGAAACTACTAAAGCGGGTGTTGCACCAGAATTAACCTTTGATTTAGTTAAAAAAATTTTAGAACTTGAAAATTTAAAATTAATCGGATTAATGACGATAGGACCTCTCACTGAAGATGAGAATACCATAATGGAAGCGTTCAAGTTGCTGAGAGATTTGCGGGATGAGATGGAAGCAAAATTTGTGATTAAGCATAAACCATTAGAACTTTCTATGGGTATGTCAGGGGATTATCCATTAGCCATTAGATGCGGTGCTACCCAGATACGGGTTGGAACGGCACTTTTCGGTCCTCGTCGGTATTAAAATAAGTAAATTTAACTAATAGCGAGCGTGTATGTTAAGTCCGATTGAAATAAAGAAGCATGAATTTAGTAAAGCGATGCGCGGTTATGACCCTGTGGAGGTTCGTGCTTTTTTAGAAAGTATCTCAAACGAATTTGAGAAACTTTTAGAAAATCTTCGTTCTCAATCTAATGAAATTGAGCGTTTACGGGTTGAATTGGGAACTTATCAAAAGATGGAGCAGAATATGCGGGAGGCTATGGTGAATGCCCAGGAGACCTTGCGAGACGCACGAGAAGGGGCTCGCCGTGATGCAGAACTGATTCATCGCGAGGCTGAAGTTATTGCTGAACGGATTATAAACGATGCCCGAAAGAAGAGTGAAGATATTAAGCGTGAGGTTGAATCGCTTATTTTTCGCCGTGATAATTTAATTCGAAAATTAAGGGCTTTGCTACGCTCTGAGTTAGAACTTATAAATTTACTGGCTGAAGATGATGATGTCGTAAAAAGCGAACCCACTGAAGAAAGGGATATATCCACGAAAAAAAGCATAAAACCTGCGGTCGCTAAGGTTCAAAGTGATTCTAATTTACAAACTCCGGTATCAAAACCTAATTAAAGGAATATTAATACTTAAAAATACTTAAATGACATCACAGGTATCGCTTTACGATAGAATTAAATTAGCATCCGAGCATCTTCGTAATCAAGGTTTTAACGAAACTCCCGTTGCGGCTTTGATATTTGGAAGTGGTCTGGGTGCAATTGCACAGGGAATGACAATAAAATATGAAATTCCCTATAGTAAAATCCCAGGTTTTGTAAATACAACGCTTGATTTTCATAAAGGGAGATTGTTATGGGGAACTGTAGCGGGGAGATTGGTAGTAGCGATGGACGGGAGATTTCACCGATATGAAGGTTGGTCGATGGAGCAAATCACATTTCCGGTGCGGGTAATGAGCGCTTTGGGGGCTAAAACATTATTGCTTTCAAACATTGCTGGCGGTCTTAATCCCAATTTCCGTGCGGGAGATTTAGCGGTGATAGTTGACCATATTAATCTAATGGGGGATAATCCGTTAATCGGTTTGAACGATGAGCGCTTAGGTCCGCGTTTTTTGGATATGATTGAGCCATATAGTTATCATTTTATTGAAAAGATAGAAAAAATCGCAATGAAATTTGGTATTAGGCTTTATAGGGCTGTTTATGCCGCGATGACAGGACCATCTTTTGAAACCCGAGCCGAATACCGCATGCTAAGAATTTTGGGGGCTGATTTAATAGGGATGTCCAGTGTGCCTGAGGTCATTGTGGCTAAGCATTGTGGGATGGATGTGTGTGCTTTAAGTTTGGTTTCAGATGAGTGTTTTCCCGAATGTTTGGTTCCACTGGAGGTGCCCGTGTTGTTAAAACGCGCTGAGGAAGGCTCAGCGAAGATAGGAAAATTGTTTGGGGAATTAATTAATACTATTTAAATATTTATGGGATTTTCGCCTGCTCTTAATAAAGTTTTATCGGGGATTGAAGTGCCGAAGTTGCAATTGCCCGATGGTTGGGTGTTCAACTGCGATAATCGTCTGATATTTGAGGCGCTACCTGATGAATGTATTGACCTTATCATTACCGACCCGCCATATAAAGACTATCAGTCCAATCGGCCGGTGAAGCATCCTAAGGTCAAGAAAATCTTGCAATCCGACTTTGACCTTCCGTTCTTTATAGAACAATCAGCAAGAGTATTAAAACCGGGTGCGCATTTCTATTGCTGGTGTGATCACCTAACCTTTCCTTGGATTGTGAGTGAGATAGAGCGACATAAGGGAAAATGGAAAATAGAAAATGAAACGCAAGTGCCTTGCCATTATTTAACTTATAAGAACTGTCTGGTATGGATTAAGAATAATCATGGTGCAGGAGATTTGAAGGGCAACTATGCTCCACAGCACGAGTTTGTGATTTTTGGGTGTAAGGGCGAGCGTGGAAGGAAACTGAATGGCACGCGCCCATCCAACATATTTGATGCTCGCAAGGTGTCTAATTATCGCCACAATCATAGCACGGCTAAGCCAGTGGAAATATTAAAGAAATTTATTGAGGTGTCTTCAGATGAGGGAGAGGTGGTGTTGGATTGCTATGCGGGAAGTATGAGTGTTGGGGAGGCTTGCTTAGAAACCAAACGCGATTTCATAGGTATTGAGATTAACCCTGAACATTATAGCACCGGTATAGGGAGAATTAAAAAGACAATAGAAAATATAAATTAAACTAAAACAACAATAATAATAATAAACTATTACGATTAATACGGAATCACACAAACTTTGGAGTGAAAATGCAGGCGCTGGACCAGTTCCAGTCTCACCTAAAGTGGATTTTCCAGCGCTTGATTTAACAGTCTTGCAATTTTGGGACGCGAACCATATATTCCAACGGACAATTACCGAAAGGGAAGGGTGTCCAGATTATGTGGCTTATGATGGACCACCGGGCACGAATGGCGCGCCACATATAGGGCATATGATGCAATCCGCCTTAAAAGACCTTTGGCCCAGATTCAAGACAATGCAAGGCTACCGCGTCTTGCGTAAAGCGGGGTGGGATACCCACGGTTTACCCGTTGAATTGACCGCTGAAAAGGAACTTGGTTTTAAGTCCAAGCGCGATATCGAAGCCTATGGGATTGAAAAGTATATTGAATATTGCCGTTCTACGGTTTATCGTTATAAAAACGCTTGGACCGAAGCTATCCGTCGCATTGGACGCTTCCTTGACACAAAAAACTACTATGCCACCTTGACCAAAGACTATATCCAGAGCGACTGGTGGGTCCTGAAACAGGCGTGGGATAAAGGGCTATTATATCAAGACTACCGCATTATGCCGTATTGTTGTAGATGCGGCACTACTCTATCTCAACACGAGACCGCACAAGGCTATAAAGATATTCAAGATATATCACTATATGTGAAATTCCCAGTCGCTGAGAAACCGAATACTTATTTTGTGGCATGGACGACGACACCTTGGACACTGCTCAGTAATGTGGCGTTAGCGGTAAATCCGGTATTAAATTATATTACTATTGAAACCCACGGGGAGCGACTTATTTTCGCTGAGTCTTGCTTAGATGTGATAAGTAAATTAATAGATGGTTATAAAATCGTTGAAAGCCAAAAAGGTGAGTATTTAGATGGAAAGAAGTATTATCCGCTGTGGAGTTTTCAAGCAGATAATAGAGCCCATATTGTAATTGTTGATGATTATGTGACCGCGGTAGATGGTTCTGGTATCGTCCATCTTGCCCTTTATGGTGAGGACGATTTTAGGCTTATTCGCAAGAACAACCTACCAATGGTGCAAAATGTCGACGCGGATGGGAAATGTGTTTCTATTACGGGGGAGTTTGCGGGGCGCTGGTTCCGTGATGAGGGTTTGGATGTTGATATACTTAAAGATTTGGCTTCACGCGGCTTATTATTAGGCAAGGAGAAGATAATTCATTCATATCCACACTGCTATCGTTGCGATACACCGCTGATGTATTTTGCAATGAGCGGTTGGTTTATCCGCACCACAGCCTTCAAAGAACAAATGCTGCGAGCGAATCAGGAAATTAACTGGTATCCTGCACACATAAAAGACGGACGATTCGGTAACTGGCTGGAGAATAATGTTGATTGGAATATTTCGCGCAATCGCTATTGGGGGTCACCATTGCCAATATGGACTTGTGGGAGTTGTGGTTATCGAGTTTGCGTGGAATCGCTTGCTGATTTAGAGCTAAGGTTAGGTAAACCGTTAGGTCCGGATTTCGACCCTCATAAACCATATATTGACCGAATAGAATTTAAGTGTGAGAGGTGCAGTGGGATGATGAAGCGAGAGCCAGAAGTATTAGATAGTTGGTTCAACGCTGGGATTATGCCCTGGGGTCAATGGGGTTATCCCTCAGCGGAAGGTTCAAAGGAACTCTTTGAAAAACAATTCCCTGGCGATTTTATCTGCGAGGCTATCGACCAAACGCGCGGCTGGTTTTATACGATGTTAGCCATCTCAGTGATGCTAAAGAATTGCTCCTCATATAAAAATTGCATTTGCACCGAGTTAATCAGCGATATCGAGGGTAGAAAGATGTCTAAATCGCGGGGTAATGTAGTTGACCCAATTGAATTGTGTAATAAATATGGTGCTGATGCGGTGCGTTGGAATTTTTACTCCATCAACCCTTGGACGGCTCGCCGATTTGATGAAGAGGAGATTTCAGAGGGCTTAAGGCAGGTAATAATCCCCTATTGGAATGCATATTCATTTTTTGTAACCTATGCACGGGTGGATGAATGGAAACCCAATGATGAAATTGCCCTTAATGAAAATGAAAATTTATTAGATCGCTGGATACTTTCAAGGCTTGAATGGCTAAAATCATCGGTAACTAATGCGCTTGAGAACTATGATGTGGCTGCTGCGGCGGGGACTATCAGGCAGTTTATAGATGAATTAACTAATTGGTATATCAGACGCTCAAGAAGAAGGTTTTGGAAGTCAGAGGACGACCGCGATAAAAAACTGGCTTATCATACATTATTTACAGTTTTAACTACCACGAATCGAATTCTAGCGCCTTTTTTACCATTTATTTGCGAGGTAATCTATCAAAATTTAGAAAGAGCGTATTATATTAATAAGTCGGATTCTGTTCATTTGGAATACTGGCCTAAACCGCAACCCCAGTATCGGGATGAGCCATTAGAAAAGGTTATGGAATCCGTTAGAGAAGTGATAACTTTAGCGCGCTCTTTAAGGGCTGAAGGTGGGACCCGTGTTAGACAACCACTTTCCTTGATGATTGTCGCTGTGGTGGATAAATACTCGCTTGAACCTTATATTGATGTAATTCTCGATGAATTAAATATTAAGAACCTTAATTTCGCTGAATCGGGCGAGGAATTATTTATTTGGAAGGCGAGAGGAGAATGGAAAGCACTCGGTCCTCGTTTCGGAGTAAGAGCCAAAAACATAATTGAAACCATTTCTGCTTTGCCTTCTGCTAAAGTTAAGCAATTAAAAGAAGAAGGTTCAATAGTAATTGAAGGTGAGACAGTTAGAAGCGAAGAGGTAACATTCATTCAAGAACCTAAAGAAGGATTTTGGGTGCGAAGCGAGAAGGAAGTAACTGTTGCAATTGACCATAGAATTGATGATGAATTATTAAAAGAGGGGTTGGCGCGTGAATTTGTTCATCAGATTCAAAACTTGCGTCGAGATTTAGCATTTGAAGTTACCCAACGCATTCGAATTGAGTATTATGAAGCCGCACCACAAGTGCAGGTTACTTTAGCCATAGAAAAATTTAAATCTTATATTTGCAACGAAACCTTATCATTAGATATAATAAAAAAAGAAGATAAAGACCAACAATTTCAGGAGGTAAAAGTCGGAGATTATTTAACCTATGTTAGAATTATCAAAGAAGAAAAGAGGAAAACCGATGGGGCGTAAGCCAAAAGTTCAGCCGAAACCACAACCGGAAGTTGATGTCGAGCGCTATTCACCTGCTGATGCCGAGTATTTTCGCAATCTTATAATCGAACGAAGTAATAAAATCTTGCGACAGTTGGGTTTGCTCACAGAAGCGACCTGTAACACCCTGCAGGAATATTCCGGTGATAATTCCACTTATACTTTACATATGGCTGACCAGGGGACGGATGCCCAAGAGAGAGAAAAAGCCTTTTTGCTCGCTTCTCGGGAAGGACGATATTTAAAATATCTAAATCGGGCGCTGGAGATGATAAAGGAAGGCACCTATGGTATTTGCACCGATTGTGGGCAGCCAATCCAAAAAAAGCGTTTGGAATTAGTTCCAACTGCGAGGCTTTGCACCGCTTGTAAGATTAAGGAAGAGCAGCGACGCGCAACATAGTATTCCAACACCGCTCCTTATATTTTTTAACCGTCATTTTTGTCGTTTTATTAGACCAAATTACCAAATTTATGGCGGTGGAAATCCTAAGTGAGACTAAACCAATTAGAATATTTAATAATGATTTCGCGTGGTTGATATTAGTCTTTAATACAGGTTCTGCCTTTGGAATGAAGATATTGCCTTCCCTTGCTTTAGCCATTGTGGCTATAATAGCGGCATTAGGTTTAGCATATTACTTATGGTGGAAAAAAGACATACCATTTCTTTACGGAGTTCCTTTAGCGCTTATTATGGGTGGTGCTATTGGTAATTTAATCGACCGAATTCGGATTGGCGCAGTTATAGATTTTCTTAGTATTGATATGCCCGATTTTTTGATGCAACGCTTCCCAGTCTTTAACATTGCGGATTCTGCTGTTACGGTAGGGGTAAGTCTTTTGATTATTTTATCTTTATTTCAGAAGAGTTCCCCAAATCCAATGACAAATCCTAAAGATAATACCGTTGATTCATTGTTAGAAAATCCCGTTGAGGATTCATCATCTTCAATAGAATTTGATAAATCCCAAGAGTGATATTTGAATAGGTTTTTATTAAAATTAAAGCCGATTGTGGCTTTAATCACAGATTTTGGTTATTTGGATAGTTATATTGCAGAGTTAAAATTAGCCGTTTTAGAACATTGTCCCGATGCTAAAATTATTGATTTTTCGCACAATATCACGGCTCATAGTATTAGTTCAGCGTCTTACTATGTTCAACGGGCAGTTAGGATTTTACCGACTGGGGCTATAATAATGGCTATAGTTGACCCTGGGGTTGGTAGTGAACGACAAGCGGTTATTATTCAAACTCAAGGTAAAATATTGGTGGGTCCCGATAATGGGATTTTTGCTCGTGGGATAGATTGGAAAGACAATTTTGAAGTGCGGGTTTTAAGTTCAAAGGATGTAGGTAGAGAATGTTTACCGGCTACATTTCACGGTCGGGACCTTTTTGCTCCCATAGCCGGTAAGTTAGCCAACGGTATGAATTTTAATAAAATAGGAAAGCCCGGCTTATTAAAAAACACCTCAGCACCACCTTCACCAATTAAATTTGGTAAAAAGTGGTATGGTGAAATTATACATATCGATCACTTTGGAAATCTTATCACTGATTTACCTGGCGATTTAAATGGTGATATTGTGGTTGCAAATTATGGACGAATATCAAGAGCCGACTTTTATGAAGCCAGCGACGGGAAAAAACCAGTTTGGTTGAAAAGCAGCGATGACAATATTGAAATTGCTTTTTATAAAAAGCGAGCGGATATTATTTTAGGACTTAAAGTCGGCGATAAAATCTATTTTATAGAGAAATAGTATTATAGCGCGCAATAAAGCGCCCAAAATCGAGGCTTTGATGAAGTTTACATTTTGGGGGACTCGGGGCTCAATTCCTGCACCCGGTCCACATACCGTCGCAGTTGGCGGAAATACGACTTGCCTTGAACTGGATACTGAGGATTCTATGCGCATTATCGTAGATGCTGGAACGGGAATCCGTGCGCTTGGTTTAAAACTTTTAAAGGAAACTAATCCTGAACCAATCGTCTTATTACTAACTCATTCGCATTGGGACCATCTGGCGGGTTTCACTTTTTTCGCCCCAGCCTACAGTTCAAAGTTTACCCTTAACGTTTATGGCAATCATATGGCGAGAGAAGTTTTGCAGCACGATATTTTCGAACGCCATGATAATCGTTATTTCCCCGTTAATATGGATGATTTTAGAGCCCATATTCAATTTTTCAATGAAACACCAAAGATTTTACAATTTGGCAAGGTGATAGTCAAGCAGATTAATCTTAATCATCCAGGCAACGGTTTAGGGTATCGCTTCGAAAAAGGCAATCGCTCTTTTGCTTTTATAACTGATAATGAAATTGGACTTGAGTATAAGGGTGGAAATACTAAGGCTGAATTGATAGAGTTCTGTAAGGGGTGTGATATTCTAATTCATGACGCTCAATTCTTACCAGAAGAAATCAATTCCCATCGGGGGTGGGGGCACTCTACTTATATAGAAATCGCTGATATAGCCGCTAGTGCGGGCGTTAAACATATCATTCTTACTCATCACGACCCCGAACGTGATGACCAAAGTTGTTGGGATCTACTGCAAGCCGCAAGGGAGTATTTAAATAGGAGAGAGTTGGATATCGGCTGTGACTTAGCAATAGAAGGACAAAGTTATACTATTTAAGTTTAAATTTCAAAGTTAATTCTTCAATTATCAAATAAATAAACTTTTTATTTAATATATGTCAAATAAAATGCGTGCTATCGTCAAGGTGAAACCACAGTTTGGCGCGGAACTTCAAGAAGTAAGTATTCCGACTCCCACCGAAGACGAGGTTTTAATAAAAGTTATCGCAACATCAATTTGCGGAACGGATGTCCATATTTATAAATGGGATAATTGGTCTCAAAACCGCATAGGAGCCCAAAAACTGCCTCAAATACTCGGACATGAAGTGGCTGGTGAAGTGGTTGAGGTAGGGCGAAATGTGAAGCGCATTAAAGTTGGCGATTATGTTTCAGTGGAAACACATATTCCAGAACTATCAGATTTACAAACCCTCCTTGGCCAGATGCACATCGGTGAACATATGAAAATTGTAGGGGTTGACCGAAATGGGAGTTTCGCCGAATATATGACGGTGCCTGAGGTAGTTTGTTGGGTTAATGATCCTTCCATTCCACCTGAATTTGCTTCTATTCAAGAACCGCTTGGGAATGCGACATATTGTTTGCTCGGCGAGGATGGTGATGTAGCGGGAATGACTGCGGTCATTTTAGGTGATGGACCAATAGGTTTGATGGCAACTGCGGTGGCTCGTGCAGTCGGAGTAGCCAAAATCTTCGTAGTTGGTTTATTTGACCATTGTCTCAGTATTGCAAAAACTCTTGGGGCGGACTTTGTCCTTAATGCTGACGACGATACAATTGACCGCATATCGTTTGTGCGGGAACATACAGGAGGGTTTGGTGCGGATATCGTTTTGGAAATGGCTGGTGCACCTAAAGCCGCAGCAGAAGGGTTCCAAATGCTGCGTAAAGGTGGGCGTTATTCAGCATTTGGAGTGATGTCAGAGACAAATCTGGCAATAGATTATAACAATGGAATTGTATTTAAAGGTTCAAAGATTTATGGTATAAATGGTAGACGGATGTTTGATACCTGGTATAGAGTGCGTAATCTATTAGCGGGGGGTAGGCTAAATATCGCCCCGGTGATAACTAATATATTAAGTCTTGAAAATTTTAAGTTTGGATTTGAAAAAATGATGGAAATCCCCAGACGATCGGCTAAGATAGTGATGTTTACCGACGAGGCGAAGTTAAAACAAGCGATAGAAAGAAATAAAAAATAATCACAATTGTAATTCGGAAATATTAGGAATGAGAAGATTGTTATATAAGGTTGTTTTATATCTAAATGGCTTGTTCTGGTTATTTTTAAGTCTTGCAAGTGATTTAAAAGCCGTGCCTCATTTTAGGGTTTACCCTAAGTATGTTGAGAATGATATTCGGGGAATGGGGCAAACCCGCGATACCTTGCGTATTAGCAATGCTGAAGGGGATGCTGAGTTAGTTTGGCGAATGGAAATACAAATAATCGGTGAACCAGCCGATAGCCAATGGGTTAGCGCTACTGTAACTGAAGGGCGTGTAGATGCTGGTCAACAGACCATTAGTATATTAAGGATGAATGGTAGACAATTGGCTAATGGACATTACTTTGCAAATTTATATTTTACATCCAACGACCCCAATAGACCTGAATGGACGGTTCCGGTAGCGGGACATAAGGACGATTTTCCTCGTATTGCCGCTGAATGGCAAATTCCACAACAGGGTGATAATACTGTTATCGATATGAACCGTTTTCTCGGTGAATTGTTATGGGGGAATGAATACTCATTTCCCATTGTTATTCGCAATCGTGGCTCTGCACAATTAGTAGTGGATAGTCTTGTTTCCCAGAATGCCCTATTTAGGTTTAACCCTACTCGATTTACAGTGGATGCAGGGGCTTTTAGGCAAGTTATGGTTATATTTAGTGCCGATGAAATTCGGGTTAATTCTACGACAGTTAGTTCAATATCTAATGTTTGGGACCCGGCAGAGTTAAACTTTCGTATTGTGGCTAATGTATCTCCAGTATTTAGATTTGGTTCACCGGTACCCGATATTGTAATGGACGAGGATGCCCCTGAATGCTTAGTAGCCGACCTTGATACAGTGTTTATATCTTCTTATGGCGAAACCGTATATAATATTAGTGGTGGATTAGGATTTACTTATAGATTAGCCCGAAATCACGAATTTTTTATCAGACCGCGGTTAAACTGGAATGGAGTTTCAACCTTCTTTTTGACAGCCTCTTTGGGCGATACCGCAGTGCTTAGAGATACTTTTTGGGTAACGGTTAGACCTGTTCCAGATTCTCCCGGTGTCTTTGATTTATTAGCACCTGCCGATGAAGATACGCTCTGGTATGACCGAGGGGATTCCCTTTTTATTTGGCAGAGTTCGATTGACCCTGATGGTGATATTGTGAAGTATGAACTCATAATTGTTTCCTCTTCTGGCGATACAACTATTTGGCGAAATTTAAGGGATACTACCTTTTCAACCTTGTCAATCTTTATGGACAACCGTTTTACAGGATGTATAAATTGGACGGTTATGGCTTCTGATTCCAATTTGACGCGCCAGGCTTGGTCTATATTTAGACTATATCTTTTAGAAGGGCGACAGGGAGTTTGTGATAAAGAAGAAATTTTAGGACAACATAAAATAAAATTGTTCCCAAATCCGACTAACGGGATTGTGTGTCTTAATTTAAACGCAAAGTTATGTGAAGTGCTAAAATTGGAACTGCTAACTATCGATGGAAAAGTTATAAACAGTTATAATAAGATGGTTTTATCCCCAGGAAATCAAAATATAATTTATAACCTAAATTCAATACCAAATGGGGTATATTTTTTAAGAGTTAGAAGTGAAAATATAGATAAGATTTTTAAAGTGAGGATGTTAAAATAGTTGAAAATTATTGATTTTAATCTATTAATGTAATAATATTTATAGTAAAAAATTTTAAAAAGATAATTAAATCAAATTAATAAACAAACATAAGGGAGATAATGCCAAGTGTAAAGATTAAGGAAGGGGAGCCATTCGAGCGCGCCTTCAAACGATTTACAAAATCTTGTGAAAAATGTGGTCTTATGGCGGAGATTCGCAAGCATCAGAGGTATGTTAAGCCGTCTGAAGCCAAAAAGCGTAAATCCGCGATGGCACGCCGTAAGATTAGAAAACTTAGCCGACTTAACCTAATGCCTATGCATTGATATTTTGATTTTTATAAATTAGGAGAGTATAACTTGTAATGGATTTAAAAATTAATTATAAACTAATTACAAGTTTACTCTCCATTTTTATATAATTAGTTTTATGTATAAAGTCTAAATTTATATTTTTCTTTATTTAATTTGTATACCTGACTTCGAATGCAAAACGAGAGATAAGTGTTTTTATAGATATTAAAGAAAACTTATAACTACTGACAAAATCCTAAATGACAATTTACGATATTATAATAATTCTAATTGTGGTGGGGTTTGCTATTATGGGGTTTTTTAAGGGTTTTATATGTGGGGTATTTGAAATTGCGGGTGTAATTATCGGTATATATATGGGATACAACTTTGCCTCAATGTTAGCGAATGTTCTTCCAGATAAAGTTCCGTTATATGTAAGGCTTCCTATTAGCGCAGTATTGATAGGTTTCATTGCTTTTATAGTGATTAAATTGATTGGATGGTTGATTCAGAAAGTTATTGTGCATGGTCCACTAAAATTGCTGAACAAATTAGCGGGTTTGGCGATGGGGGGTATTCAAGGGGCTTTGGTTGTGGTATTTATACTGATGGTAATTGGGATGACCCCTTTTTATAATACTTTGGAACAAGAACGGAATAAGTCAAAAGTATTAGATTTTTCATTAGTTATATCTAAACCTATTATCAAAAGTTATAAGACCTACCTATTAAAAAAGGATATAAAAGTAACCTCCTTTAGTCCTAATTCCAATTACACCTCTTTATAATTCTACCTTATGGACGAGCGTAGTTTAGTTCTTCTTGAGTTTGACCGTTTATGCCAAATACTTGCCCAATTTGCTGATAGCGAACGCGCAAAGGATATTCTTTTAAACCTAAGACCACTGGGTTCTCTTCGGGAGATACAAAGCGAGTTAACGCGTGTGGAGGAGGTTAGGGGGCTGATTCAGCGTGGTGGTTCATATCCTGGAGGTGGCGTTGTTGATATACAACCGTATCTTAAGAAAGCCTCTGTAGCGGGAAGCATACTTGAAGCCGAAGAATTGCTTGCTATATTGAAAAATTTAAGGGTTTTTAGTTCTACTCGAAAATTGTTGGAAAGGGAACGAAATCGTATGCCCACTGTTTATAAATTACTTGCCGGTTTAAAATCCCTTCCTGAACTTGAACAATCGATAGAAAAAGTGGTCTCACCAGAAGGTTTGGTGAGGGATTCCGCTTCTCCAGAATTAGGTCGTTTAAGACGGGCTATTGCGGAGGTTACGGAAACTTTAAGAACTCGTTTATCAGCAATTGCGGCTAAACTTGCTAAACAAGGTATCTTGCGCGATGAATCCCCTACCATAAGGGAAGGAAGGTTTGTTTTACCCGTTCGTTCCGATGCAATGGGGAAAATAAAAGGTATTGTTCACGACCGTTCAGCCACAGGTGGGACTTTGTTCGTCGAACCAACCTCGTTGGTAGAACTCGGTAATGAGTTGCGAATGTTAGAACTTGCTGAACAGGCTGAGGTGAGACGCATTTTACGAGATTTAACCTCACAAGTTAGAAATTTTGGCGATACAATTTGGACTAACCTAAAGGCGATGATGGCTTTGGATTGCCTTTGGGCGAAGGCGTGTCTCTCTGAAAAATTAGATTCGGTTCAACCTTTGGTTGTTGAATCTGGGGCTTTATCTATAATTGGAGGGAGGCACCCATTATTAGCCTTAGCGGGAAATAGATTGGTAGTTCCTTTAACTTTGGAATTAGGCAAAGATTACTACACTTTGGTTATATCAGGTCCTAATGCCGGTGGTAAGTCGGTAGCGTTAAAGTGTGTAGGGCTATTGTGTTTGATGGCGGCTTGTGGATTGCCCCTACCTGCGCTACCGGGAACTGAGATACCGCTATTTGATGCGATAATGGTTGATATGGGTGACCAGCAATCTATAAAAGATGATCTATCAACTTTCACGGCTCACGCAAAGCACTTGAAGGATATATTGGAAAATGCAACCTCAAAATCTTTGGTATTGATTGATGAAATCGGTGCAGGAACTGACCCACAAGAGGGCGCTTCGTTATCTATCGCTGCCCTGGAAAAGTTGACTTCTAAACGCTGTTTAACCATAGTTACCACTCACCATAGTGCACTTAAAGCCTTTGCCCATACAACTAAAGGGTGTGCAAATGGTTCAATGGAGTTTGACCGTGAAACCTTTAGTCCAACCTACCGGTTTTTACCCCATATTCCCGGTTCAAGTTATGCATTGGATATTGCCCGACGGGCTGGACTTCCACAGGAAATTATCCAGCGGGCGCGAGAACATTTAGGTAAAGAGAGAAATGCGCTTGAGGATATGATAACTTCATTGAGCGAGAAAATTAGCCAATATGACAATTTACTTGTAGGTGAACAGCGACAAAAGGCAATTTTAGAAGCACAAGAGGAAGTATTACGTCAAAAGTTAGAGCGTCTTCAATTGCGGGAGCGTGAATTAAAACAGCGAGCAGCGCAAGAATTAGAGGAATTGTTGAAAAGTGCTCGTAAAACTATTGAGGCTACGGTAAAAGAGTTGCGCGAGAAAAACGCTGATAAAATGAGTATAAAACTAGCCCATAGTGAACTTGAAAAGTTGCGTCGAGAAGCCAAATTGGGTTTAGATATACCAATTATCTATGTTCCGCAACCTCCCGACCGAACCCCTGTTATTGAATTGAATAAAACCAAAGAACCAACCGTTGGTGATTGGGTTAAAATAGACGACACCGCAGTAGGGCAGATAACCGCAGTTAGTTCACATGGTGAGCGTTTATGTGTAGCAGTGGGTAGTGTTCAACTATGGGTTACTCGATCGCGGGTTCAAGTCGTCGAACCACCAAACGAAATACCGCCTATTAGCCACTACCATAAATTACCCGAAGTTCCATTTGAATTGGATGTTCGAGGTTTAGATGCAACTGAAGCATTACGAAGGGTGGATAAATATATCTATGATGGATATATGGCAGGTCGTAATAAATTAGGAATAATTCACGGTAAAGGAATGGGAATTTTATCCCGTAATATCCATAAATTTCTTAAAAATAATAACTTGGTCGCATCGTATCGCTTTGGGGAATATGGAGAAGGTGATTATGGGGTTACAATTGTTGAATTAAAATCTTGACAATTGAAATAAAAATTTATAAATTACATTTGTATAATGAGAATCATTAAAGGTGATTAATCAATTTAAGCGGCTGTAACGCAATGGTAGCGTGTCAGCTTCCCAAGCTGAATGTTGCGGGTTCAATTCCCGTCAGCCGCTCTTTAGGATATTAAAAAGCGTAAAATATGGGTAGATTGTCGGTTTAAGGCATTTAACACATTTTTGCGCTTTTATTTTTTTATGTTATCTTTATATTGTATTATATATCTTTATAAATTTACAAAATGGATTTTTAATATGAAAAGTTTTATTATAGTTTCGTGTATTCTTCTCTTCAATAAGATATACGCTGACACTCCTGATGAGAGAAATGTAATTAATCTAACGATTTATAACCGCAATTTGTGTATGATTAGTGAACAGCGCATAGTTAACCTTAAAGAGGGGATGAATAAGGTCGATTTTCATTATATTGCCCCCACTATCTTTGGTTATACCGCCCAGGTAAAGCCTACATTTGATAACGAAAAGTTGGAATCTAAACTGCGGGTGATTTCAACTACATATAATTTCGATCTGATTAATCAAGATAAAATGTTGCAGGTCTACACGGGTAGGTGGTTTTCTTTCACCGCTGATGATGCAACATATTCGGGCAGGTTATTGTATTTTGATGCAAACCATCTTTTTTTACAACCAGACACCACTGAGCCGACGGTTTTAATAGTAGAGCGGGGAAAATTGAAAGAAATGTATTACCCAGCAATTCCAGAAGATTTTTTTACTCGCCCAACTTTGCGGTGGGAAGTTAGCGCAGATAAGAAATTTGAAGAGTTGCCAGTGGAAATATCATACCTTGCAAATGGTATAACCTGGATGTGTGATTATAGAGGTGAAATTAGCAAAGATAGCATCAGACTCACCGCAAATTTTACCATTGCAAACGATATAAATCTCGCTTTTCCAAAGGCTTTTATAACTTTGATAGCGGGTAAACCTCACCGCTCAGACGATCCAGTTGGTGGAAATGTTAATGAAGTAAAATCGGAAAGTAATGATATAATGGTTAAAGAGCTAATTTCAAAAACAACATTACTTAACACAAAGTTTGATGAATATTATCGTTATAAATTGCCCAACCCTATAGATTTACATAATGGTCAAACGGTTCAAATACCTTTCTTTTTAAGTCGTAAGATAAAATTTGAGAGACGATATGTGTTTCCTCATTTGCTTGACGACCGTGTAGTTCGCACAAAAATTCGTTTTAAGAACGATAAAGCATATTGGACTGAACCGATGGCATTGCCCGAGGGTGATATAGGACTTTACTTTAGGGATAAGGATGGCACAATTACTTTTTTAGGTGAAGATAAAATCAATGGAACGCCGATTAATGGTGAAATAGAACTCGATTTAGGTGCGGCGTTTGATTTAACAGCCAGACGAGTTCGTGTAGCTCAATCGCGTCCGGTTAGAGACAGGCAGGAGGAAACTTGGCGTGTAGAAGCCATTAATAGTAAAAGTGAGCCAGTCGTAATTTATGTCGAACAGCGGGTTTACGGCTATTATAATATTTTATCAGCCGAAGTGGACGGAAAGCCTATTCAACCCGAAAAAGATGCTGCAGATCGAATTTATTTTCCTATGGTCGTTCCTGCACAAAGTTCAGCGACATTAACTTGGTCTATAGGTTATGGATATTAAGTTCATTATTTAAAATATCTAATTAAGAATGATTGAATTATTATTTGGAGTCTTAATTATAACGGGTTCGGTGGGAATAGATATGTCAGATGATAGTATAAAGATAGTCGAAGAGATGGCACAGCGGGCTGAAGAGACGGTTAAGAAGGGTTTTAAGGTAATCTGGGATTATCGAGTTCTTAATGAGATGGCGGATATATCCCGTGATACGAATAAAACCGGTGTAATCGGTTTACCTTGGACCCCGTTGACTACAACTATTGGCAATGAAGGCGCAAAAGAGATGACCACCCAACCCGGTTGGGCTTCCTGGTTGGTCAAGGAGTTATTAAAACGCGGTATTAAACCAGGTAGTCGCGTGGCTATATCCCTTACGGGTTCATTTCCAGCCTTAAACTTAGCCGTTTTAGCCGCCCTTCAGGAATTAAATGTTAAAGTGGTTGGGATTAATTCAATAGGGGCTTCAAGTTTCGGCGCTAATGAATACGGTTTCACCTGGCCCGAACTTGAAGCATTGTTAAAAGATGAGGGAGTTTTAAAAGTCGGTTGTTCTGCGGTAACTTTGGGGGGCACTGGTGATAGGGGAGCTGAATGGGATGAATATGCTAAAAATTTAGCCTATAGTTGTGTAAAACGTTCAAAATTACCGCTTATAGAACCGTATAATCTTAGAGATGCGGTTCGTAAGAGAATGGCATTTTATGGAAGCCCCCATAATTATTTTTGTTTCATCAATGTGGGTGGAAGCCAAGCAGTATTCGGAGCAAGTGCTAAACAGCGGTATAATCATGGTGGATGGTTTTATGAACCTTCACCGATTAAAGGTGAACCGCAGGGAGTTATAGATTATTTTTTAGAGGCAGGTGTGCCTTGTCTTAATCTTTTATATTTAGATGAATTAAACAAACGAGAGAGGATATTGAAGCCTTGAAATATAGTCAAGATAAATGGCAGGTTAATCGTATTGTTGTAGGTGAGTTTTTTGTTAATTGTTTTTTAGTGATGTGGATAGAAACTCGCGATGCTATCATTGTC
>FWPV01006147.1_pt1 | contig 23230 bp, 18 predicted proteins | sample 2228371 | NCBI WGS metagenome assembly FWPV01 (sample SAMEA103939776, study PRJEB20133) | metagenome | reverse complement strand
ATCCGTAAGGAACCTGGCAGGTTGCCTAGCGGATGGCTGGAACAAGCTAAAAATTAATAAAATTGAGGATTTTTTAATAGTTTTGGATTTTAAATTGTAATTTTAGACTTTTTTCTCCGATTTGGAGAATATAATTTTAGATTTTTAATTATTTTAACTCGTAACCCGTAGCCCGCAACACGCAACAAGTAGCAAGCAACAAGTAACGTTTTAACATTTTACAGTTTTAAGTTGTGTTTTCCGATTTGGAGGGTAAAGCTTTGACATTTGAGATTTGAGTTTTTTATATTTTATATTTCCAAAATAATCGTTGTGGGTCCATCATTTGTTAATTTTATCTCCATATATTCTCCAAATTTTCCAGTTTTAACAGGAATATTTTTTTCTTTTAATGAATTTATTAAAAGATTATAAAGTTTTTCTGCTTTTTTTGGTTCCATTGCGTCAATAAATGATGGTCTTCGTTGGGAAGTATCGGCAATTAGAGTAAATTGAGAAACTAAGAGAATCTCTCCCTTTGCTTGATTAATATTTAAATTCATCTTTCCTTGATTATCTGGCATAATTCTTAAGTTAACAATTCTTTCAGCCATTTTAAAAACGAGATTTTCATTATCATTTTTATGAAAACCAATTAAAACTAAATAACCAGTATTAATTTTTGAATAAAGCTTGTTTTTAATAAAAACTTCAGCTGATTTTACTCGTTGGATAACTGTTTTCATAATCTAATAATTTGTTGAGGAATATTATCATTATTACAATCAAGACAATAATAACCAAAAGGATCTTTAATTAATGTTTTTTCTTTCATTTCAATATCAGGCCAGTTTGGTGGTGCTAATTTATCATCTTTGGTTACCGCAACTATTTGTTTAAAAATATGTGATTCTTTAGGTTCAGTTCCTTTTATAAAATATTCAAAACGTGAAGAACAGTTTTCTGAACCATCGTCTTTTTTAGTCATTAGATCACCTGAATCCCAACAGACTTGTCGACCAATAACTGTGTCGGGTTTTATTGGCCATAAATTTGGTTGATTTTTTAAAACATAACTCATTACTTTGTTCCAGATTGGCGCTGCGCCAGTAACACCTGAAGTTAACCATGGATTCATTGGTTTGTTATCATTATTGCCCACCCAGACGACAGTTAAGAAATTAGGAGTATAACCAATTGTCCAATTATCTCTCTTATCATCAGTAGTTCCGGTTTTTACAGAAACTGCTTTTCCGCTAATATTAAGGTAAGAACTTTCACCAAACATCGCTGATCGAGCATGATTATCTAAAAGAATATGAGAGATGATAAAAGCAGTTTCTGGTGAGATAACTTGATTACCAATAATAGATAAACTACTTGGAGATTTTAAAGGTTTTTTAATATCTTTTATAAAATTATTATCTTTAAACTCATAAATGATATTACCAAACTTATCTTCTATTTTTAAAATTTCTGTTAATTTTTTTACTTTTCCATAATTGGCAAAAGCAGAAAAAGCTTGAGCAAGCTCAGTCATTGGTACTTCGCCACCACCTAAAGTTAGCGATAAACCATAATTTTTTGGATCTTTAAAACTGGTAATACCAAAAGCTGAAGCTGAGGCAATAAATTCTTTAACGCCATTTAAAGCAAGCATTTTTACAGCGGGAATATTATAAGAATTACCTAAAGCAAATCTTAATGCTTGAGGACCATGAAATTTACCATCATAATTAACAGGACAATAAGATTGAGGTTGTCCTTCAGCGGTAAAACAAGTTGGTACATCATTAAAGATAGTTGCTGCGGTAACTAGTTTTCTATCAATACCCACAGCATAGTTTAAAGGTTTAATTGCTGATCCTGGTTGACGTAATGCAGTAGTAACATTAAAGGCTCCTGATGGAGTAGCAAAATAATTAACCGAGCCTACCATAGCAAGAATTTCTCCAGTTGTTGGTCTAGTCACTAAAACTCCACCATTTCCTACATCTAAATTTTTAATTTTTTCTAGTTCTTCTTTTAAAATTTTTTCTCCTTGTTGTTGAATATCTAAGTCTAAAGTTGTATAAACTTTTAGTCCGCCTTTTTCAACAATTTCTTTGCTATATTTTTCCTCTAAGATTTTTTTTACATAAAAGACAAAATGAGGGGCTTTGATGGTGGTTGTTGGTGGTTTTATATCTAATGGTTTATTTTTATTTTCTTCATAAGTTTTTTTATCTATATATTTTTGTTTGAGCATCTGTTCTAATACTAAATTTTTTCTTTTTATAGATAATTCGGGATTAAGATAAGGAGAATATAAAGAAGGTGCTTGGGGTAAGCCTGCTAAAAAAGCTGCTTCATTTAGAGTTAAAGATTTAGCAGATTTATGAAAATATAATTGACTAGCTTTCTCAATACCATAAGCGGATCCGCCATAAGGAACTTGATTTAAATACATCTCTAAAATTTCATTTTTAGAAAAAATTCTTTCAGTCCATAATGCTAAAATTATTTCTTTAATTTTTCTTTTTATGGTTCTTTCTGGGGTTAAAAGAGAAGTTTTTATTAATTGTTGAGTAATAGTTGAGCCACCTTGAACTTTTTGTGTAAAAAAGGTATCTTTAATAGCTCTTAAAATTCCTCCAATAAGAGAAATACCTTGATGTTTATAAAAGTCTTTATCTTCAATAGCGATCGTGGCTTCGGTGACATATTTTGGTAATTGTGATAATTTAATTGGTGTTCGATTTTGTTCTTCATAAATTTCGTATAGTAATTTACCTTCTCGATCGAAAATTTGTGTTGTTAATGGAGTAGCTTGAAAATTTTTTAGTTTATTTGGATTAGGTAAGTCGTTAAAAAAATAAATTAACGTTAAAACAATTGTTATTAAAAATAATCCAACAACAATTTTTTTATTTATTTTAATTTGTTTAATTTTTTCGATAATTTTTTTTAACATGATATTTTTGGAAACAATGGTTTAGTAATTTTAATTTTACTAGTAGTCGACTGGATAATTTTTTCTCCAGTTTCTGGCATAAATGGTAATAGTTGAAAACCAATAAGATTTAATTTTTTTAATGAATTAATTAAAAAATCTTTTCTTTCTTGTTGATTTTTTTTCCATGGAGCAAAATTATCAATGTCTTTATTAAGATTTTTAATATCCTTCCATATTTCTTCAAGAATTAAGTTAAACTGAAATTGTTTAAATAATTTAATCAATTTTTCCGAATAAATTTTTTTATTATCAATATTTTTTTCTTCAATAAATAAATTATCCTGACAAGCTAATTTTGTTAATCTTGATAAAAGATTACCTAATTCATTAGCTAAATCTGCTTGATAAACTTCTTGCATTCTTTCCCAAGTAAAGTTTCCGTCATCAAATGGAGGAATTTCTTTTAGTAAATAATATCTAAGAGAATCAACAGAATATTTTTCAATTATTTCAAGTGGATCAATTACATTACCTAAAGTTTTAGACATTTTTTGACCATTAACATTAATATAACCATGAACAAAGATTTTTTTTGGTAAAGGAAGTTTGGCTGAAAGTAAAAAAGCCAACCAATAAACAGCATGAAAACGAATAATTCCTTTTCCTATTACATGAATATCAGCTGGCCAGATTTTTTCATTTACACCTGATCGATAAATATTTAGAGCGTCAAACCAGACATAGATTCTTTGAGTGGAATCATTAGGAACCGGCACTCCCCAATTTTTGGCTCTCTCATTAGAACGAGAAATACTGATATCTAATAAGGGTTTTGATAAAAAACTTAAGACCTCATTTTTTCGTGATTCTGGAATAATCTCAACTTGATTGGTTTTTAAAATTTTTATTAATTTGTTTTGATATTTTGAAAGTCTAAAAAAATAGTTAATCTCTGAAACTAATTCTAATTTTTTTCCTGGATGTTCAAAACATTCACCATTTTCATTTAATTCTTCTTTTGTGTAAAAAGCTTCGCAGCCAAGGCAATAAAGACCCTGATATTCTTTTTTATAAATATCATTTTGACATTTAAGCCAAAGTTCTTGCGAAGATTTAAAATGATTTGGATTAGTGCCTTTTTGGAAAATTTCAAAAAAAGTATTTAATTTTTTAGTTAAGTCTAAAAATAATAAAGCATTTTTATCAACAAATTCTTTTGGCGATAAATTATTTTTTTCAGCTGCTTGAATGTTTTTTAAAGCGTTTTCATCACTACCAGTTAAGGCAATTACTTTTTCTCCGAGAAGTTTATGAAAACGAGCAATGGTATCTGCTTGAACAAACTCTAAAGCATGACCTAAATGTGGTTTAGCATTGACATAAGGAATAGCAGTGGTAATATAAAAAGGTTTATTCATAAAATATAGATTTAATTATAAAGTATTTTTTTATTTTTTATTATAAAATTTTATTGATGAATAACTTTTTAAAAAAAACTTCTAATTTAATTTTTTCAAAACAATCAGGAATTTTTTCATCGGCAATTTTAATTAGTCTTTTTATTGTTTTAACAAGTTTTTTTGGTTTTTTAAGATATCGAGTTTTAGCAACTTATTTTTATAAAGATCAATTGGATATATTTTTCGCTTCTTTTAAGATTCCTGATTTGATTTATGAAATTTTAATTACTGGAGCGTTAACAACGACTTTTATTCCATTGTATTTGAAATACAAGGATGATGAAAAAAAATTAAACATTAATATTTCTTCAATAATAAATTTTATTTTTTTGTTTTTAAGCATTTTTATAATCTTAAGTTATTTTTTTATTGATAAGATTATTGGTTATTTAACTCCTGGATATGATTTTATTAAAACTCAACAAATAGTTAATTATTCTAAACTTTTATTATTAGGACAGTTGCCTTTTTTTATTTTAGGTAGTATTTTAACTGGCTTGGGTCAAGCTAATAAAATTTTTTTTCTTTCTGGGTTAGCGCCAGTAATTTATAATTTATCCATTATTTTGGTTACAATTTTTTTTCACGAACTTTTTGCTTTAAATGCGCCTATTTTTGGAGTCTTAATTGGTGCTTTTTTACTTTTTTTAATACAACTACCAATATTAAAATTTATTACTTTCAAATATCAGTTAATTTTTAAAAAAACTGAAGGATTAATAGAGTTTTTTCGTTTGGTTATTCCAAGAACATTAACAATAATTATTTCTCAAATAGATGCAACTATTGATTTAATTTTAGCAAGTTTGTTAGGAGGTGGTGCTTACACAATTTTTTATTTGGCTCAACACTTACAATTTTTACCGGTTTCAATAATTGGGGTTTCTTTTGGTCAAGCGTCCTTGCCCTATTTAACCGAACTTTATCAACTAAAAAAAACAGATGAATTTAAAAAAATCGTCACTCAATCGCTTCTTAACATTTTGTTTTTAACAATTCCAATTGCTGTGTTTTTTATATTAGCTAGGACTCCTTTGGTTAGATTATTTTTCGGCGGAGAAAAATTTGATTGGCAGGCAACGGTATTAACCGCTATTACTCTATCTTATTTTTCAATAGGAATGCCTTTTCATAGTATTTATTATTTTTTAATTAGATGTTTTTATGCTTTATTAGATAGCAAAACCCCTTTTTTTATCGGTTTAATTTCAATATTAATAAACATTTTTTTTAGTTTGATTTTTGTTTTTTTATTTAAGCTACCGATTTGGTCTTTAGCAATTTCTTTTTCTATATCTATTATAATTAACAATTTATTATTGTTATATTTTTTAAACAAAAAAATTTCTGGTTTTGAAGTTAATAAAATTATTATCAGTGTCTTAAAGATTGTTATCATTACTTTAATATCGGGAATTATTTCATATTTATTAATGAAATTTTTAGATGGTTTTATTTTTAAAACAATTTTTACATTTAATTTATTTTTGTTATTAATCGTAGTTGGAATAACTTATTTATTGTTATACTTATTTTTAAGTTGGTTATTAAATGTTGAACAAATTTATATTATTACAAAACTTTTTATAAAAGCGAGAGAATATCAAAAGAAAATTATAGAGTTATTTACTAACTATGAATGAAAAAATTTTAGAAAACAAACAAAAAAATATTGCTATTAAAGCAATTCAAAAAAAATTATTAGGTAAAAAAATTACTTATAAAGAAATTTATGCGATTATGGATGAAATTGCTCACGAAAGATTAAGCGATATTTTAACAACTTATTTTGTTGCCTCATCTTTTAAAGAGGGATATTCTGATGAAGAGTTGTATTTTTTTACTAAAGCCATGGTGGAAACTGGTAATAAATTAACTTTTAAAGGAATAGTAGCTGATAAACATTCGGTTGGCGGAATAGCAGGAACAAGAACAACAATGATAGTGGTGCCAATTATTGCTGCGGCTGGTTTTAAAATTCCTAAGATTTCCTCAAGAGCAATTACTACTCCGGCTGGAACAGCCGATGTCATGGAAGCAATTGCTTCAGTAAACTTTACTGTTAAAGAAATTGAAAAAATTGTTAATAATGTTGGTGGTTGTATTGCCTGGAATGGAAATTTAGGGATTGCGCCTGCTGATGATATTATTATTCGAGTTGAAGAACCATTGGCTTTTGAGTCTTTTGATAAAATCATTATTTCAGTAATGGCAAAAAAAGTTGCTGCTGGTACAACTCATTTAGTTTTAGATTTACCTTATGGAAAAACTGCTAAAATTCGTCATTTAACTGATGCACAAAAAGTTGCAGAAAAGTTTAAAAAAGTTGCAGAAAAGTTTAATATAGAGGTTGCTTTTGATATAAATGAAATGTCTGAACCAGCCGGTCGAGGTATTGGACCAATTTTAGAAGTAAGAGATGTTTTATATGTTTTAGAACAACATAAAGACAGACCATTAAGATTGGAGGCTAAAGCTTTAAGATTAGCTGGTTTATTACTGAATTTATGCTATAAAGAAAAGGGAATAAAATTAACTGGTGAAGAAGAAGCAAAAAAAATTTTAACTAATGGTTCTGCTTTTAAAAAATTTCAAGAAATAGTTAAGGCGCAAAAAGGCAATGGTTCAATTAGTTCAAGAGATTTAAAATTAGCTAATTTTAAAAAAGAGATTAACTCTTTTTTTAATGGTAAAATTAAAGATATTAATAATTATAATTTAAATGCAGTGGCAAAAGTTTTAGGTGCGCCAAAAGATAAGTTTGCTGGAATTTATTTACTAAAAAAATTAGATCACAGTATTGAAAAAAATGAACCAATGTTAATAATGTATTCAAGCGATAAATATCGATTACAAGAGGCTGAAATTACCTTAAGAAATTTGCCAATTTTTACTATAGAGAAATGAAAAAAATAAAAATAATTTTAATTTTAGGTTTAATATTTTTTATTTTTATAAGTTTTTATTATTATCAAGGAACATTGCCTTATAACAAATTAGATAGATCAACAAAAATTTTTGTTATTCAAAAAGGCGAGTCTTTAAATTCAATTATAAATAATTTAGAAAAAGAAGAATTAATTAGAAGTCGGATTGTTTTTAGGATATTAGTTGAAAAAGAAGGATTGGCAAAAAAAATTCAAGCGGGCGATTTTCGATTATCACCATCAATGTCAGCTTATGAGATTGCTGATAATTTGACTCATGGTACCATTGATAAATGGTTAACGATTATTGAAGGTTTAAGAAAAGAGGAAATTGCGGAGATTATTAGTAAAGAGTTTAATGTTTCTCAAATAGAATTTAATAGTATTGCCGAAGAAGGTTATTTATTTCCTGACACATACTTAATACCTAAAGATGCTGATGCAGAGATGATTATTAATATTTTGAAAAAAAATTATTATCAGAAAGTTAATAAAGATATAATTGAATCGGCTAATAGAAAAGGTTTAGATGAAAAAGAATTAATTATTTTAGCATCAATTATTGAAAAAGAGGCAAAATTAAAAGAAGACAAAATTAAAGTTGCCTCTATTTTATTGAAAAGATTAAAAAATGACTGGCCTTTACAAGTAGATGCAACAATACAATATGCTTTAGGTTATCAGGTTAATGAAAAAACATGGTGGAAAAAGTATTTAACTTATAATGATTTAAAAATTGATTCAGTATTTAATAGTTATGAAAATAAGGGTTTGCCACCAAAACCTATTTGTAATCCCGGATTAGACTCTATTTTAGCAGTTATAAATGCCGATGATGATACGCCATATTGGTATTATTTATCTGATAAGAATGGAAAAATGCATTATTCAAAAACCTTAGAGGAACATGAATTAAATATTGAAAGATATTTAAAATAAGTTAAAAAATTTAAAAAAAGGTCTTTTTTTAGAGTTTTGCTCATTATAAAGTAAGAGTTTGTTATAAAATCATTTGGAGATTAATTCTTCCCATTTTGTCGATTTCATAAACACGGACTTTAATTTTTTGACCAATTTTAACGACATCAAAAGGATTCTTAACAAAACCACGACCCATTTTTGAAATATGAACCAATCCTTCTTTTCCAGGCAAAATCTCAACAAAGGCACCAAATTGTAAAATTCTTTTTACCTCACCAACAAACTCTTCACCTACTTGAATAACTCGACTTAAGTTATTAATATAATTAGCTGCTTCATTAACTTTTTCTCTGTCCATTCCGCTAATTATTACTTTTCCATCGTCGTCAATATTGATTTCTGTTTGAGTTTTAGTAATTAAAGCCCGAATGTTTTTCCCACCCGGACCAATAATTTCTCCAATTTTATCTTGTGGGGGTGTTAAGATAACAACTTTTGGTGCAAATTTCGAGATCTCTTTTCGAGGTTTATTAATTACGTGATTCATTTTATCTAAAATAAATAAACGAGCTTCTTTAGCTTGAATTAAAGTATTATGAATCATTTCATCGGTTAGACCAGTGTTTTTAACATCTAATTGAATTGCGGTAATACCGTTTTTTGTTCCTGCGACTTTAAAATCCATTTCTCCTGAAAAGTCTTCAAGACCAATAATATCTGTTAAAATAACATATTCTTTATCTGATTTTGACATTAAACCCATAGCAATACCGGCAACAGGTTCTTTTAAAGGAACTCCAGCATCCATTAAAGAAAGAGAGGAACCACAAATACTACCCATAGAACTTGATCCATTTTCAGATAGAATTTCAGAAACAACTCTTATAGCATAAGGAAATTCTTCTTCTGATGGTAAAACTGGTTCAATCGCTTTTTCAGCTAAAGCACCATGACCAATCGCTCGTCTTGATGGTGCTCCCATTCGACCAACTTGACCGTATGAGTAAGGACCATCTGAATAATGATGAATATATCTTTTAGCCTCTTTACCTTCAGGACCCTCAATTAATTGTTCTAAAGTAGTGGCTCCAAGTGTAGTTGTAGATAAAATTTGAGTTTGACCTCTTTGAAATAAAGCGCTTCCATGAGTTCGAGGTAAAACAGAAATTTCTACATTAATCTCTCTAATATCTTTAGGTTTTCTACCATCTGGTCTTATATTATTTTCAAGAATATTTTTTCTAATATTATCGTAATTATATTTAGTTATAGCATTGTTAATAGTTTTTTGATCATATTTTTTATCTAATTTTTCATATATGGAATTAATTAGTTCCTGCAATAATAAATCTTCTTTGCCGGCTGTTTCTATTTGTTGTTTTATAGCCTGATCAACAATTTTTTTATATTTCTTTTTTAATAAATCAATAATTTCTTGATAGTCTTCAACATTTTTAACTTCTTCTTTCTTTTTACCAATCTTTTTAACAATCTTTTCGATAAAATTAATGATTTTTTTATTTTCAATTTTAGCAATTTTAATACCTTCTTCAATAATCTCTTCTTTTATCTCTTTACCGTTAGTTTCTATCATTAAGACCTTTTCTTTAGTAGAAGAAACAAAAAGATCTAGGATAGAAAAGTTAATCTCATTTTCTTGAGGATTTAAAATAAGTTCACCTTGTTGATGATTGCTTTGAATATATCCTATTTTAGAGGCAGCAATTGGTCCTTGCCAAGGTATTGAAGAAGTCGATAGGGCAGCTGAGGTGGCAATTACAGATAAAATTGCTGGGTCATTTATACCATCGACTGATAGTAAGGTGACAACAACATGAACTTGTTTTTTATAATTTTTAGGAAATAAAGGTCTAATTGATCGATCAATTAGTCTACCAATTAAGATTGCTTCGTCAGAAGGTCGACCTTCTCTTTTTACCCATCTTGATCCTTTAATTAAACCGCCGGCATAAAGTTTTTCTACATAATCAACTGTTAGAGGAAAATAGTCAATATTGGTATTTTCTGGACCAATCGCAACAGTTACTAAAACCGCTGTTTCTCCTAAAGTTGCATAAACTGATGTATCAACTGCTTGGGCTAATTTACCAAATTGTAATGTTAGCTTCTGACCATCAATTTGATAACTTTCTTCTAATATTTTCATGAAGATTATTTTAAATTATAATTATTTTGAGGATCAATTTATTTTTTAAGATCCAAATCTTTAATAAGTTTTTTATATCTTTTTTCATCTAGTTTTTGTAAATAATTAAGAATTCTTCTTCTTTTAGCTATAATTTTTAGAAGACCTCTTCGTGAATGATTGTCTTTTTTGTTTTCTTCCAAATGTTCCATTAATTTTTGAATTTTATGAGATAATAAAGCAATTTGAACTTCAGGTGATCCGGTGTCGCCTTTGATTAAGGCAAATTTTTCAATAATTTTTTGTTTATCATCGGGTAATTTAATCATATTTTTAAATTATAATTGATTTTAATGATAGTTGCAATAGTTTTTTTAATATTAATTGTTTTAGGAACAATTTTGTTTATCGAACCTAATAGTTTGTCTATATTATTTATTAATTTAATAATAAGTTTAATATTATTTTTATCATTTAGAAAATTATTTAATTTAAAAAAACTATTTTTTATATGCTTGATTTTTTTTACTTTATTATCTTTGTATTTATTTGATTTGCTAACTATAGACAAATTATTATTAGCAACAACTTTTTTTATTAGTTTATATTGGTTGATTAAATAAATAATTAAAAAATATAAAGTTTATAAAAATAATAAGAATTATAAATATCAAAAAATAATATATTTTATAATATATTAGAGTTTAGAGCTCGTAGCTCAGTGGTAGAGCGTTCGGTTCACATCCGAAAGGTCGGTGGTTCAAACCCACCCGGGCTCACCAATGAAAATTATTATTCTTTTTAGTTTTTTACTCCGTTTATTAATCATTTATTTATCAAAGAATATTTTAAACTATGATCTTTTGTCTTATTTAAAAATAGGGCTAATAGCTGACAATATATACCCAGAATTAGCCTATTTACATCATCCATATTTTCCTTTTTTTCTTTATATAGAAAGATTATTTGTTAATATAGGTAGTTATTTTAATCTAGAGAATTATCAAATAATAATATTATTAAAAATTTTTATTAATCTATTTGATTTAGGAAATATTTATTTAGTTTATTTATTATCAAAAAGAAACTTAGAAATTGCCAAACTTTATGCTTTTAATCCAGTTAGTTTTTTGATATTTTCCTTTCATGGTCAATTTGATAGCTTGCCTTTATTTTTTATTTTATTGACGATTTATTTATTAAATAAAAACAAACAAGTTTTTGGTTTAGTGAGTTATTCTTTTTCAATAATGTTAAAAACTTGGCCAATTATTTTATTTTTTTATATTTTGCATAAACTAAAAAATAAAAAATTGATTTTTTTAATAGGTTTATTTCCTATAATTTCTTTATTTTCATATGTTAATTTTTATAAAATAAATTTTTTAGAAATATTAAAGCCAATCTTTTTATATCAAGGAGTCTGGGGAATATGGGGAGTAAGTTTATTTAATAATTATTTAAGATTTAGATATCAAAAAATTATCACTTTTATTTTTATTCTTTTTATTTTTGGGCTATCTTTATTTAAAAATAAAAAGAAGTATTTTCTATCGATTACTAAATTTTTAATTTATTTTTATATTTTTACTCCAGGTTTTTCTGTTCAATATTTTTCTTGGATAATGCCTTTTTTATTTTTAAGCAAGATAAAAAATCAAAAAATTTTTCTATTTATTATTTTTATTTGGATGATTGCTTACTATTATCAAATTATTTTTCAACCCAACTTAAATTTATTTTGGTTTTCTGTTATTACATGGTTAATATTTTCTACTTATTCATTAAAATATATTTTGTTAAAAGAAGATTGATATAACAATAAAAAATTTTAAAATGTTGACTATATTAAATAGACAAAGATAATTCTTCATTTTTAAAATCTCCATAAGATGAAAAAGCTTAAAAAGTATTTTTTATTAGGTTTTTTTCTAATATTTATTCTTCTTCCAAAGAAAATTTTTGCTTTTGAGTTTATAAAATATTCTGGTAATCCTTTAGTGATAGAAAATTTCTCCGAGTTAAATTTTATTGATTTAAGGCAAGTTTATATATATAAAGAAGACAATAAATATATTGGAATTTTAGCAGCTAAAAAAAATAACCAAAATTATTATACTTTAGTTAAAATTGAGTCTTACGATGGTTATCGATGGAGAATTACTAAAGAGCTATTTAATAATGGTTTAGATCTAACCAATCCTCGATTATTTATTGATAATCAAGGAAATATTAAACTTATTTTTGCTTATCAGGAATCTTCTGATTATTACAAAATATTTTCTTTAGATTGTGATAAGGAATTAAACTGTCAAAATTTTCAACAATTTTTTTTAACTCCTGATAAAAATAATAGTTATGAAAACCATGGTTTTTTCGCTCCTTTTGTTTATTTTAATAATGGTATTTATTATCTTTTTTATGGTTCTTGGGGTAATTCTGGATTTTATATAAATTTAGCTTATTCAGAAGACTTGTCTAATTGGATTAAATGTCGTCAAAATTTTTTAAATTTATCAGCAGATGGAATTTTTATTAAAGAATTAGAAGGAAAGTTATACGCTTTTTTTCATTATTCTCAAGGAATTGGTTATGGAGAAATTAGTGAACCTTTAACTTGTCAATCAAATTTTACTTTTAAAAAATTACTTTTAACAAAGAATAGTTTCTATGATCAAAAACACATGATTTACCCAACAGTATTAGAAGAAGAAAATAGAATTTTAATATATTACACCGGTTGGGGTAATGATAATAATTGGAAAATAAACTTATCTTACTATTTAAAACCAACTCCAATGCCAACACCAAAAATTCCTATTATTTTAATACCTGGTTTTATGGCTTCTTGGAATAAGCAAGCAATGATTTACAATCAAGAAGTTGATTATACCCAATGGAAAATGTTTTCTTTTGTTAAAGAATATAATGGTATTATTAAAACTTTGGAAAATTTAGACTATAAGAAAAATGATAATTTATTCATTTTTAATTATGATTGGAGAAAATCAGTTGATAATATAGTAGATGATTTAAAAAGTTTTATTGATAGTAAAAATTTAAATAAGGTTAATATAGTTGGTCATTCGTTAGGAGGATTAGTAGCAAGAATTTTTAGTCAAAAATACTATCAAGACAACAAGGTGAATAAAATTATTTCTGTTGGCTCGCCTCATTATGGGGTAGTTCAAACTTATAAACCGGTTTTTTTTGGAGAGATTGATCGAGAAAATACTTTTTTGTGGTTAGCGCAAAAATTAGTGCTGCAATTAAATAAAAAGTTATTTCAATCGGATAAAGAAGTAATAAACAACCGTTTTCCAGTTTTAAGAGATCTTTTACCTGTTTATGATTATTTATATAAAGAAAACGAAATTATTGGTTTTAATTCTATAGAAATAAAAAATAATTTTTTATTAAATTACAATAGTAATTTTTCGTTAATTTTTTCGATTTTTAAAGCTATTTATGGAGAAAAAGATAGCAAAACTCCAAACGGTTATATTGTGAATAATAATCTTTACCCATTGTCACAACTTTATTCATATGGGGATTATACGGTGTTATCACAGTCAGCCTACAATGATCAAGATAGTGATTTTGAAAAAATTAATTTAGATCATGGAGAGATTATTTATAAGAAAGAAGCGATTAAAAAAATTTTAGATAGTTTAAATATTATTTATCAGGATGAAAAGATAGTGGAAGGAGAAAGAACTAGGATTTCACCATCGCTAATTTTTATTATTAAATCGCCGGCAGTAATGGAATTGATAGATGATGAAAAAACAATTAATGAGGATGAAGGAATCATTTTTTATGATGATGTTATAGAAAAAGATTATTTATTAAAAGTTAAGGGTTTGGAAAAAGGTAAATATGAATTATTAATAGGAAAAATCTATGATAATAGTGATGTTTGGGAAGAAAAACAAGGAGAGATTATTGAAGAACAACCAGAAAGTCAGATAGATAGTTATCTAATATCAATGTTGCCCGAATCAACACCAACATTAATTCCAACAATGATTTTAACAATTACACCAACAATAACATTAACACCAACTCCAACTTTAGTACCAACTCCTATCTCATCAGTCTCTCGAACCCTGACTGTTAATATTGTTAATTCAGACAGTCAAAAGTTTATTACATCAACAATTAATAACTCAAATAACCAAAATCAAAATCAGGAAAAAATTATCTCAATAATTACTCCAACTCCAACAATGATAATCTATAGTTTTCAAAAAGAAGAAAATAATGATCAAAATCAGGTATTAGGTGAAAAAACAAAAAAACAGTCAGATATTAAATCAAGAGAGTCAATTAAAAAAGAATTCAAAAAAAATAATTTTATATTGTTATTGATAAGTTTTATCGTAATAATAATTTTTATTGTTAAATTAAAGTTATTTAGACGTCAATAATCCGTTTTTTTTTAAAGACAATTTATAATTGCTAAAAAATTATAAAGTTTATAAAGTTTAAAGTTATAAGTTTGATGTTTTAAATATTTTAAAACTAACTACCGACCACTAGTCACTAAAAACTATCTTTTTGTTTCATATTTTCCATTCAAGTTGATTTTTTTGATAAAGATTATTAGTATTTATTTATATGGCAAGAAGAAAAACTTTATTAAAACTTCCATTTTTTAAATTTAAGATTAATAAACAAACAATTTTTAATATTATTGGTTTTTTTTTAGTCGCATTAGGTTTAATTTCTTTAATTTCTTTTGCTAAAAATTTTAATCAAGAATCTGAAGGAAAACTGTTATTTAAATACAATAATTATTTAATTGAATCTTTTGGGTTTTTATCTATCTTTATTCCTTTTATTTTAATTTTTTTCTCTGGTCATTTTTTTAATACTAAAAAACTTAAAATTATTAAACCAAATTTGTCTATTGGTTTAATAATAATTTTTATTTCTTTATTAGGTCTTTTTAATTCCGGATTATATGGAAAAATAATTTTTGAAAATTTAAGCGGCGATTTTACAAAATTAGGAGCAATAATTTTTTTAAGTCTATTTTTTTTAATTGGATTGGTGGTTTTTTTAGAAAATTCAATAGATGTTTTTTTGTTGTTTATTTTTAACTTATTAAAAACAATATTTGTACTTTCAAAAAATTATTTATTTAAGACATTGTTTACAAGAAGTGTTTCAAAAGATAAGTTAAAAATTAACGAAAATAAAGATTTAGATTATGACAAACCTAAATTAGTAATTAGAGATTATAAAGAAAAATCAAAAAATATAAATACTGATAAAAATCTTTCTATTAATGAAACAGTTAATGAACCAAAAATTAATATAAAACCAATTATTACTTCAAAATCTACATGGATTTATCCACCATTATCTTTGTTAAACGATGTTTCTCAAGAACAGGTTGATAGAGGTGATATTAATGCCAATGCTACTAAAATAGAACAAACTTTAGATAGTTTTGGAATAAGAGCAAAAGTAGTTGAGGTTAACCCAGGGCCAACTGTAACTCAATATGCAATTGATATTCCTTTAGGAACAAAGTTGTCAAAAGTAACAACTTTAGCTAATAATTTAGCATTAACATTAGCGACTAAGACCGGACAAGTGAGGATTGAGGCACCGATTCCCGGCAAGTCATTGGTAGGTATTGAGATTCCTAATGTACGACCAGAAATTGTTACTTTAAAAAGATTATTATCTTCATCTGTTTTTACAGAGAATAATGATCCTTTGTTAGTACCAATGGGATTAGATGTTTCAGGTCAGCCAGTAGCCGCTAGTATTGCCAAGATGCCTCATGTTTTAATTGCGGGAGCAACAGGAAGTGGTAAATCAGTATTATTAAATGTTTGGATATCAGCAATGCTTTTTAGAACCCGACCAGAGGAATTAAGATTAATTTTAGTTGATCCAAAAAGAGTTGAATTGTCTTTATATAATGGTATTCCTCATTTAGCTAATCAGGTTATTGTAGAAGCAAATTCTATAATTTCAGCCTTAAAATGGACTGTTAAAGAAATGGAGGAAAGATATAAAGCATTTGCTAAAGTAGGCGCACGAAATATTGAAGGTTATAACTCAATAGAAGGAATCGAAAAGAAACCATATTTAATTTTTATAATTGACGAGTTGGCCGATTTGATGATTTTTGCCCCAAATGAAGCTGAAGAATTAATTACTCGAATTGCTCAGATGTCACGAGCAACAGGAATTCATTTAGTTTTGGCAACTCAAAGACCATCGGTTGATGTGATTACTGGGTTAATGAAGGCTAATATTCCAACAAGAATTGCTTTTAATGTTTCATCAATGATTGATTCAAGAGTAATTATAGATATGCCGGGAGCTGAGAAATTATTAGGTAAAGGAGATATGTTGTATCTTCCGCCTGATAAAGCAAAGCCAGTTCGTATTCAAGGACCTTTTATTACAGAGAAAGAAGTATTAAATCTTGTAGGTTTTTTAAAAGCTCAAAGACCAGAGATTCATTATACTGAAGAGATTCTTACTCAACCGGTAACTGTTAAATCTCCCGGAGCAGGGAATATTAATATTAATGGAGGCGATCTTGATCCATTATTTAATCAAGCTTTAGAAATAGTAATGCAACATAATAAAGCTTCAACATCATTACTTCAAAGAAGACTATCAATTGGTTATGCTCGAGCTGCTAAAATACTTGATCAGATGGAGGCGGCTGGATATGTTGGTCCGGCTGAAGGATCAAAACCTCGTGAAGTTTTAAAAAGACCAGGCATAGAAACAAATACTGAAAATATTGAAATGGAAACGAAACTATAGAATAAAAATATCAAAATTCAAATATCAAAAATCAAAATCACATAAAATCCAAAACTATTAAAAATCCCTATTTTTAATGATTTTTGGATTGTTTCAGCCATCCCTCTGACACCTCGGGGTGTCATACAGATTGGCAGAAGGCGCTAAAAACAGTTAAAAATTAAAGAATTCAACAATTTAACCATTTAACAATTTAATAAATGATTTTAACTAAGTACTAAAACTAATAAACTACAAATTAATTCTTCTTATTCTTTTGCTCTATTTTTTTAATTTTCCTATTGACAAAAGTTATATTATGGTGAATAATGGTATTATATGGTGTTTTTTGGTGAATTTCAGGTTAGTTTTAGTTCGCCAGGAAGATTAGTATTACCAAAAAAAATAAGAGAGCTTTTAAAAGGTAATGTTTTTATTTTGTCTAAAGGTTTTGATAATTGTTTAAGTGGTTATGATAAAGAAGATTGGGAAAATCGAGCTAAAAATCTTAGCCAAAGTTCTTTAATAGATAATAACAATATTGATAAACAAAGATTTATTTTTTCATCAATTAGTTATTTAGAAATTGATGATCAAGGTAGATTTGTTATTCCTAAAAATTTATTAAATTATGCTGAACTAAAAGATCAGGCAATTATTATTGGTGTTGGTGATCATTTTGAGATCTGGGATAAAACTAAATGGATTGAATATAGTAAAAAATTGAAAATTAAGAATAAAGTTTAAATAAATGCATACACCAGTTCTTTTAAAATCAGTTTTAGAAAATCTTTTAATAAAAAAAGATGGATTATATATTGATGCTACAGCTGGAGAAGGGGGTTATATAAAAGAAATTATTAAAAAAAAGGGAAGAGTTTTAGCTATAGATTGGGATAAAAATCAAGTTGAAAAGTTAAAAAAACAATTTACTAATAAAGTAAAAATAATTTTAGGAAATTTTGCTGACATAGAACAAATTGTTAAAGAGAACGATTTTCATCGAGTTGATGGAATTATTTTCGATTTGGGTTTGTCAATGGATCAATTGAATAAGTCTGATAAAGGTTTTTCTTATAAGAATTTAGATGAAGAATTAGATATGAGAATAAGTGATCAATTAGATAAAAAAGCTAATGATTTGATAAATAAATTATCGTTTGAAGAGTTATATAGAGTTTTCGTTAAAAATGCTGAAGAAATTTATTCTAAAGAGATTGCGAAAACAATTGTTAGTGAAAGAAAATATAAAAAAATTATTTTTGTTAAAGATTTAATAAAAATAATTGATAAAAGTTTAAAAGAGAAAAAAATTAATAAAGAAAAAGTTTATCGAAGAGTTTTTCAAGCTTTAAGAATAGAAGTTAATCACGAATTTGAAAATTTAAGAAGAGGTTTGGAGGGTAGTTTAAATATTTTGAAAAAAACTGGAAGAATTTTAGTAATTAGTTTTCACTCATTAGAAGACAGGATTGTTAAAAATTTTATTAAAGAAAAAGAATTAAAAGAAGTTCTCAAAAAACCGATTACTGGAACTCAAAGATTTGAAAGAAGTGCAAAATTAAGAATTTTTGGTTTTTAAAATGAAAAAAAATAATTTTTTAAATAATATTTTTTATTTTTTAATAATATTTTTATTACTTTTAAATAGTTATTATTTTTATTGTTCAATTAAAATTTCAGATGAAATACATAATTATGAAAATAAATTATTAGAAGTTCAAAATAAAAATTTAAATTTAGAAAGAAAGTTAGCTTCAATGTCTTCTTTAGAATATGCATATAAAGCAGCAGAAAAATTAGGATTTAATAAACAAGCAAAAACAATTTATTTTGAAAATTTAGTTTATGCTTATAATAAAAATCAATGAGATTAAAATTTCTTTTTATTATTTTTTTAATTTTATATTTATCGATTGTAGTAAAATTATTTTATATTCAACTTTTTTCTCCAAAGATAATTAGTCGCGATCTTTATTTAAAAACGGAAAAAATTTATTCAGAAAGAGGAAAAATTTATGATCGTAATATGTTGCCGTTAGTTATTAATCAAACTTCTTATTTAATGTATTTAGAACCGAAAAAAATAAAGAATGAGGAAAAGTTAGTTTATTCTCTTAGTAAAGAGTTAGAAATAGACGAATCTTCAATATCTGCCAAAATTGATAAAAGTAAACACTGGTTAATTTTATTTAATGATATTAGTCAAGAAAAAAAAGATAAAGTTGAAAAACTTAAATTGCCAGGAATTGGTTTTGAGCAAAAGTTAAAAAGACTTTATCCTGAAGCGTCTTTATCAGCTCATTTATTAGGATTTGTGGGAAAAAATAATCTAGGTGAAGACGTTGGTTATTTTGGTATAGAAGGATTTTATGATAAAGATTTAGCTGGTTTATCAGGAATTATTGAGTCGGAAAGAGATCTTATGGGAAAACCGATCTTTTTAGGATTACAAAAAAAGGTTGATCCGGTTGATGGTAGGGATTTAGTATTAACGATAGATAAAAATGTTCAAAAATTAGCTAAAGAAAAATTATTACAAGGTTTAGAAAGATACCAAGCAAAACAAGGATGTATTTTAGGAGTAGAGCCAAACACAATGGAAATTATAACATTGGTTTGTTTACCAGATTATGATCCAGAAAAATATTTTATTTTTAATGAATCTTTTTTTAAAAATCCAATAGTTTCTGATGTTTATGAACCAGGATCAATTTTTAAACCATTAGTTATGGCAATGGGAATAAACGAAAAAGTTATTCGTCCTGATGAGGTTTTTAATGAATCTGGTCCAGTTGAAATAGATGGTTATAAAATAAAAACATGGAATGATAAGTATGAAGGACAAATAACTATGACAAGAGTTTTGGAAAAATCATCTAATGTTGGTATGGTATATATTGGTAATAAATTAGGTAAAAAAAAGATATATCAATATTTAGAAAAATTTAATCTTGGTCAATTAACAAATATTGATCTGCAAGGTGAGAATTCTTCGTATTTAAAATCTTTTAATCAATGGTACAATATAGATTTTGCCACTGTTACCTTTGGTCAAGGAATTGCGGTGACACCAATACAAATGATTAGAGCCTTTGCTTCTATTATTAATGGTGGTAATTTATTAAAACCATACGTGGTAAAAAAAATTGTCTCTGATAAAAAAACTATTGAAATAAAACCAAAAATAGAAAAAAAAGTTATTAGTCGCTTAACTTCAGAAATAATTAAAAAAATGCTTGTTTCAACCGTAGAAAATGCTGAAGCGAAATGGGATCGACCAAAAGATTATAAAATTGGCGGAAAAACTGGTACAGCTCAAGTAGCGGTTGCAGGTCATTATGATCCTTCGTTAACAAACGCTTCTTTTATTGGTTTCTTTCCTTATGAAGAACCAAAAATTTTAATATTAGTTATTTTAAAAGAACCAAAAACTTCACCATGGGGATCTGAGACTGCCGCGCCGATTTTTTTTGAATTGGCTAAAGAGTTAATTTCATATTATAATATATTGCCAGGACAATAAAAATGAAAATTATTAAATATTATTTTCAAAAAATTAAGAACTATTATCATTTAATTGAGGCAATTATTGCTAATTTTTTATATGGTTTTCCATCAAAAAAAATCAAGGTAATTGGTGTTACAGGAACTGATGGAAAAACAACAACAACTCAGTTAATAGCTCATATTTTAAAAGAAAATAAAAAAAAGGTTTCTTTTATATCGACGGTTTATGCAATGATTGGTGATAAAGTTTATGATACTGGTTTACATGTAACCACTCCTTCATCTTTTATGATTCAAAAATTTTTAAGTCAGGCTGTAAAAAATCAAGATGAATATTTTGTTTTAGAAACCACTTCTCATGCTTTAGATCAAAATCGAGTATGGGGGATAAATTATGAAATTGGAATTATTACAAATATTACTCATGAACATTTAGATTATCATTTAAATTACCAAGATTATTTAAAAACAAAGGTTAAATTATTAAAAATGGCAAAAATTAGAATTGTTAATAAAGATGATAACTCTTATCCATATATTAAAAATCAAATATCAAATATTAAAAATACGTATCAAAAATTAAATATAGTAGAAAAAATAGCAAATTTAACTGAATTTAACAAATATAATTATTCTGCGGCTTATATAGTTTGTAAACATCTGGGTTTAAAAGATAAAGATATAATTACGGCAATGAAAACATTTAGTCTTCCTAAAGGTCGTTTAGAAACTGTTTATGAAAATGATTTTCAAGTAATTATAGATTTTGCTCATACTCCAAATGCTTTTTTAAAACTGCTTTCTGAAATAAAAAAAAGATTAAAAAATAATGGTCGATTAATTCATATTTTTGGTTCAGCAGGATTAAGAGATCAATTAAAAAGACCATTAATGGGTCAGAACTCTTCTTTATATTCTGATTTTATTATTATTACAGAGGAAGATTTTCGAACTGAAAAATTTGAAGATATTGCTAAACAAATAGCATCAGGGATCAAAAAAAATAAACCTTATCTTATAATAAAAGATAGATTTGAAGCGATAAAAAAAGGAATTTTAATGGCAAAGAAAAATGATATTGTTTTGATAACTGGTAAAGCTCATGAAAAAAGTTTAGCTAGAGGAAAAAAAGAATATTCTTGGGATGAATTTAAAGCAGTAGAAAAAGCTTTAAAAATTAAAAATGAAAAATGATTGTTTTTAATGAAGATAAAAAAATATATTACTCAACGCTAATTAATGATAAAAATTATTTTTCTGGTTTTACAACAAAATTAATTGGCAATGGAAAAAAAATTGAGACAGTTTTTGATTTTTTAAATAAAAACCAAATTAATTATTCTAAAGTAGTTATCCCTGAACAAATCCATTCAGCTAATTTAGAATTAGTTGACGATAGTAATAATAATTTAATAATTAAAATACCAGATTGTGATGCGGTTTTGACTATAAAAAATAATTTATTTTTAACGGTAGTGACAGCTGATTGTTTACCAATTATTTTTTTAGAAAAAAAACTCGGTGTTATCGGTATTAGTCATCAAGGTTGGCGAGGTTCAATAAAAAAATTACCAATTAAAATCATTGATAAGATTATTTCTTTAGGAGGAAAAAAAGAAAATATTATTGTTGTAATTGGACCAGGTATTGGTCAATGTTGTTATTCTATTAAAGAAGACCGATATTATCAATTTTTAGAAGAATTTGATGGTTTTTCAAAAGAAATATTTTTGATAAGAAAAGGAAAGGTTTATTTAAACTTATATAAACTGAATTACTTAATGTTGATACGATCAGGAATAAAAAAAACAAATATAGATTTTTTTCCATTTTGTACTTATTGTCAAAAAGATAAGTTTTTTTCTTTTCGTCGTTATAAAGAAAAGAGAGATGAATTTGGAGAGATGTTAAGTTTCGTAATAAAAAATTAAATATGGATTTAAAAAAATTAAAAAACGTTTTTTTCTTAGGAATAAAAGGAGTGGCAATGGCGAATTTGGCTGTTGTTTTGAAAAAAATCGGGAAAAATGTAGATGGGGCTGATGTTGAGGAAGAATTTATTACCGATAAACTTCTAAAAGATAATCAAATCAGTTGGCAGATAGGATTTGACAAATTACCGGAAAAAACCGATCTAATCGTTTATTCTGCAGCTCATGGCGGGACAAGTAACCCATTGGTAAAAGAAGCATTAAAAAAGAATATAAAAATTATTTCTCAAGCAGAACTTCTTGGTGAGCTGATGAATGAATTTCAAACAAAAATCGCTGTGTCAGGCTGTCATGGAAAAACAACAACTTCTTCTTTTTTAGCTTATTCATTAACTAAATTAGAAAAACATCCTTCTTATATAGTTGGAGTTCCTTATTTTGATTCAATGATTGGAGGAGATTATCAAAATAAGAATTATTTTATAGTTGAAGCAGATGAATATGGTATAAATCCACCAATTGATAAAACGCCAAAATTTTTTAAACTTAATCCCGATTGGATTATCTGTACTAATATTGATTTTGATCATCCTGATGTTTATGAAAATTTAGAAGAGACAAAACAAGTTTTTAAAAAGTTT
>FWPV01006146.1_pt1 | contig 23236 bp, 21 predicted proteins | sample 2228371 | NCBI WGS metagenome assembly FWPV01 (sample SAMEA103939776, study PRJEB20133) | metagenome | reverse complement strand
TTAAATTGTCTTGTATTTGGAAATAAGGAACAAGCTAGACAGCATGTTTTACTCAAAAATAGCATCAAGCCTACTCAAAAATAGCATTGAGCCTGCTCAAAATATTATCAAACTTACAATAGGCATGAATTAAAAACGCATTTTTAATTGCTTAAAAAGTTATTGCCATAATGAAAGAGAACAGATCATCTAATATACGAGCAGTAATATTTGGTTTAATTCTAATTCCAATAAACTGCTATTGGATCGCCCAACTAGAAGTGGTAAGATATACTCACTTAACCCTTATAGTTCCATTTCCTAATGTAATATTCATACTTCTTATAATAACATCTCTAAACATTGTATTAAAAAAAATTTCATCGAAATTCGGTCTTGATCAACGAGAGTTATTATTAATCTATATAATGCTCAGCATTGCATCTGCCCTTTCATCTATAGATATGTTGCAGATACTTGTCCCTAGCATGGGTCATGCATTCTGGTTTGCAACTCCTGAAAATGAATGGGAAGAAATAATATGGCGTTATCTGCCACGCTGGTTACTGGTGAGCGATCAGAACGTTTTAAGAGGATATTATAAAGGTGGCTCTAGCTTTTATAATCTAATATATATCAAAGCATGGTTATCTCCATTATTATATTGGTTTATATTTATAATTGTGCTTATATTTGTAATGCTATGCATTAATGTTCTTATAAGAAGGCAATGGACAGAGCGTGAGAGATTAACTTTTCCGATAATCCAATTACCACTTGAGATGACCGAATCATCCAGTAGATTTTTTAAAAATAAATTAATGTGGTTAGGCTTTGGTATTTCTGCATTCATCAGTATAATTAATGGACTTAATTATTTTATTCCTTCAATACCGCAGATACCTGTTAAAAGGCGTAACATTAGTTATATTTTCACTGAACGTCCCTGGAATGCTATGGGTAATGTCCAGTTATCCTTTTATCCCTTTGTTATTGGCATAGGCTTTATGATACCGCTTGACTTACTATTTTCTGCATGGATATTTTACTGGCTTTTTAAGGCTCAACAGGTAACAGGAAGTATTATTGGTTTTAATAGCCTGCCACAATTTCCATATTATAACGAACAAGCGTTTGGTGGATTTATTGGAATATGCATAATAATGTTCTGGTCATCAAGGACACATATCATAAATATAATAAGAGATATTTACAATAAAAAAGCTCAAATTGATGATAGTTTAGAACCATTACCTTATAGAATAGCAATGGGAGGCATTGTTCTTGGGGGACTGTTTCTCTATTTTTTCTCTTTTAAGGCAGGGATGTCAGCATGGTCAATACCCATGTTTTTTGGTCTTTATTATTTACTTGCAATATTTATAACGCGCCTGCGTGCAGAGCTTGGCTTTCTGGTTCATAATTTTAGCTATCTAAAGCCATCGAATAACTTAATCACTTTACTGGGGACAAGAAGGCTTTCCGCTGAAACTCTTACAATGTTTTCAATATATAATTTTTTTATCAGGACGTGTAGATGTCATCCAATGCCTCATCAGCTTGAAGGATTTAAAATAGCAGAAAGAACGCAAATAGAGAGCAAAAAGCTTATTTTGCCGATAATGCTTTCGGCAGTTTTTGGAACAATCATAATGCTCTGGATTTTACTACACGAATATTATAAATTCGGAGCAGATACAGGACACTTTGAAATATGGACACTTGGGCTTGGTAATGAGGTATACAGGCAATTACAAAATTGGCTCTTTTATCCGACAGAATCAGATTATATATCGATTGGATTTATGATTGGAGGATTCATAGTTACAATATTTCTTGCTTTCATGCGCATGCGATTTCTCTGGTGGTCCTTACATCCACTTGGCTATGTTATGGCAAACGATTGGGGAATGTTTAATCTATGGAGTTGTATTTTGGTAAGCTATATAGCCAAGTCACTGATATTGAAAAATGGAGGATTAAAGGCTTATCGTAAAAGTGTGCCTTTCTTTTTGGGATTAGCAATTGGGGATTATTCGCTTGGGTGTTTGTGGAGTATTATTGGCGTTATGATGGATGCTACAATATACCAATTTTTTCCATAAAGGCTCAGAAATTCTTTGTCAAACTTATCAGGATTAAACCTCCTTTATTGAAAATTGAGTCTCCTATTTTCTATTTATAATCCAAGTGCTTTATTAATTTTTTGTGCAAAAACGTCAGGTGTAAAAGGTTTCACCAGGTAATCATTAACCCCCGCCATGACAGCTGATAGAACATGTTGTTTTTCAGAATTAGAGGTTATCATAACCACAGGGGTCTTTGCAAGTGCAGGATTTGCTCTTATTGACTTCACAAAATCTATCCCCGTCATACCTGGCATATTCCAATCCACAAGTATTAGATCTACTGCCAATCCTCCTGTCAGCTTTTTAAGTCCATCATCGCAATTTTCAGCTTCCTCAATTTCAAAGCTTCCGATAGCTTCAATTGAGCTCCTGATTATTTTCCTCATTGTAGCTGAATCATCTATTATCAATACTTTCATTATGAAAACCTTCTTCCATTAATTATATCTGATTTAAATACAAAATATTTTATTTAAATTATACTAATATTGATCAGTTATTTCAACATTTTTTATTGGATCATTAAAAATAATTTTTCCCTTATTGTTTTGATCACTATCTTTATAGTTTGATGTAGGTTTCAGTATTATTATTTCTACTCTCCTATTCTTTGCCATACCAGCTTCAGTATCATTTCCCGCTATAGGTCTATATGGTCCATATCCGACCGCTGAAAACCTTTGTGGAGCGATATTTAATCTATAACTTAAATATTTCAAAACATTTGTTGCTCTCATTGTAGATAGTTCCCAATTTGATGGAAATTGAGGTGTATTTATAGGTCTTATATCTGTATGTCCTTCTATACGTATATCATTTGGCAAATTACTTATCAACTTGCCGATCTCATTTAAAATAGGATATGCGGATTCTTTAATTCTTGCATCTGCAGAATCAAAGAAAACAGAATCTTCCTTTTGCTTAAGCGTAATGACCAGACCTTCTTTTGTCATTTTGGTTTCAACATGGTCTGAAAGTTTTTGCCTTTCAATATAATCACTGATTTTTGATTCTAACTCTACCAATTTTTGATCATTTATATCATATTGAGAGCTTTTTGGTAAATCCTCAACAGCTGATGGTAATGCAGAAAGAACCCCTGCACCACTACCACCAAGAGCTTCCTGGATTGATATGATAGCCTGTTGAAGTTTTGCCGCGTTTATTGAAGAAAAGGAGATCAAAAGAACAAAAAAGCAAACCAATTGAGTCATAAGATCACCATAAGTTAATATCCAATCATCACCACCTGATGACTCTTCTTCATCATTAAGCTTGGACTTGGGCATTTTTTAAACCTCCAGATGATTCTGCAGATGCTTTCTTTTTTTGTAAAGCTAATGTTCTCATTGAAGGGGGCAAAAAAGTTACCAATTTCTGGGCAATAAATCTTGGATTTGCCTGTGCTTGTATCATAATCAAACCTTCCAGAATAACCCTCTTCATAAGTAATTCATCAGCAGTGCGAGTTTTCAACTTACCTGCTACAGGTAAACAAAAAATATTTGCCATTAACGAACCATAAAGTGTTGTAATAAGAGAAACTGCCATTGCAGGTCCAATTGTTGATGGATCACTCATTGTTTTCAGCATTGCTATTAATCCTATGAGTGTTCCAATCATTCCAAAGGCAGGAGCAAACTTTCCTATAGTTAAGAACAATTCCTGAGCGCGTTTATGTCTCATAGCAAGGGCTTCAAGCTCATTTTCCAGAACATCTCTTATCTCTTCAGGAGCTGTGCCATCAATTATAAGGCGCATTCCAGTTCTTAAAAAATCATCTTTCACGTTTTCAACTTCATTTTCCAGGCTCAGAAGTCCCTGCTGGCGAGATTTTTCCGAATAAGAAACCAACAATGGAATGGTTGATACTGCACTAAATTGCGGTGATTTCAATATTTTCATAGCAACTTTGAATACTTTCAGAAATTCTGGCAATGGAAACGCAATCAAGGTTGCTGCAATAGTTCCACCAACAGTGATTAAAATAGAAGGAATATTGACAAACGTCATTACTCCTGCTCCGCCGACCACTATTCCAAACAGAACACATCCCAAACTGCTAGCAAGACCAATAATAGTTGCTATATCCATATTGATAACCCATTCTATGGTTATTCAAGGTCTATAGGTTCAGGACAAATTGACCTGAATACCTATAGACTAATAATTACTTATCTTCTAAGGTTGATTAATTCACCAAGTATTGTATCACTGGTTGTTATAACCCTTGAATTTGCTTCAAAACCGCGTTGTGCTATAATCATTTTTGTAAATTCATTAGCAAGATCAACATTAGAGCTTTCAAGGGAGTTAGATATTATACTGGCTCTAATACCAGCCCCAGCAGTTCCTAACACAGCTGCACCGGAATTCATTGATACACTGTAAAGGTTATCACCAACCCTTATAAGTCCAGCAGGGTTATGGAAATCTGCAAGGACAACTTGTGCGAGCTTTTGGCTTGCACCATTTGTGAATGTTCCTATTAATGTTCCTGTATCATCAATAGTGACATTATCCAGGCTTCCTGCGGAATGCCCATCGCGGAATGATGGCACCGGGGTAAAAGCACCGGCAAACTGGACTAAGCCGGATAGGTCTAGTGATATTCTAATACTATTTGCACCATTTTTGAGACCTGTTAGAGAAGTAGTTCCATCACTGCTTCCGTTTTTTCCTTCAATTATTATAGTTGCGGTTGCTCCAGTTTTTATTGATCCATCCGCATTAAACTCTAAAATCTGTTCATATAATGGTTGCCCTGCCGCATCTGGTATATATGCTTCATCATCTCCAGTAACACCTATTGTCATTTTCCATGCATTATCTATTATTGGTGAGTTTGGCGGAGCTATGGTTGAATCGGTCAATTTCTGAAAATTGATAATGACATCATGGGTTCCACCAAGTGAATCATAGACCATCAAGGTTGTTTGATAACTCCCATCAGGGACAGGGCTTGATAACATAGGAGAATACGGACCGTTAGTTTGAGTCATACCTGAAAAATCAACATTTACTATTATGTTTTTTGTTCCATCGGTTCCCCAATTTTCACAGGTAAAAGCATCTTCCACTGTGCTACTATTATAAGTTCCATCTGAATTAAATTTAATTGTTCCATTTCCACTGACTGCGCCGGTTGAATCACTGGCTTCCCATGTCCATTCAGCCAAAACAGGAGGATCAGCAACCGGATCGGGATCAACAGACTTTGTAAAGGTTATTTTTACTGGTCTAGCTATTCCCGCATGGTCGTAGACCAATATATCTTTTGAAAAACTTGTAACCGTTGAACTAGTAGTGACAATACCGTTTAAATTACCTAAGAATGTTGCATTTGCTGCATCTCCAACAAAGGGAATACTACCTAACTTTGCAGTTGAATCAAGGTTTCCGGTCAATGCTGCATTTGAGGTTGCTCGCGCTGGAAATAAAGACCCTATTGGAAGGTTTATATCTGTGATCGGAGTTGATGATAAGATTTCTCCTTTTTCATTAGCCATCCTACCCTGAACCGCACCGCCAGTATTAGGATCTACAAATGTTCCATTTGCATCTAACGCGAAACTTCCGTCGCGAGTATATAGAGTATTATTTCCGAATCGAAGAACAAAGAATCCCTGACCAGAAATAGTTAAATCTGTCGGATTACCCGTTGTCTCCAAACCACCCTGAGAAAAGACTGTATCTATACTATTAACAACAGAACCACGACCTATCTGGAATGGATTCATACCATTTCGCGTGTCTGTCGGTGGAGTTCCTCCTCTTACAGTTAGTGCAAGTGCTTCAGAAAAAGAAGCTCTTCCAGCTTTAAAGGCTGGAGTATTAATATTAGCTATATTGTTACCAATTACATCTAATGCGGTCTGGTGTGCTCTTATTCCTGTTAGTCCTGATACTAATGATCTGATCATTATTTTGCCTCCTAATTAATCTAGCCATACCTGGTCGAGGTATGGGAAATGAGGCCCCCTCTATTTGAGGTCCAGCCTACAAAATAATTGTGCTATCAATATTTGTAAATACTCTATCTTTTTGTCTTGATTTATCCACAGCAGTTATAACCGTTCTATTATTTATGTTTACTACCAAAGCTAGATCACGTAAGATCATCAGAGATTCTCTTGATCCTTTTTTTTGAAGCTCAGCTGTAGCTTCGTTAATACGGTTCATATCTTGCTGTGATATTGTTATGTTTTGTTGTTTAAGTCTTTCCCGGGCATGTGCTGATAATTTCACCTCCATATTACGTTGGTTTTCATCCAGAACCTCTGCAAAGCTTTTTCCTGTATTTGAATTAACATTTTTTGTTTTCTGTGATACCGAATTATTTATTGTTATATTTGAAACTTTGCTTACCATGGCTCATCTTTCCTTATTAACCATTTATAACTGCGGTCAATGTAGATAATGGAATGCTTGTTCCACCAATTAATAAATATGGTTCTTCATTATCAAAATTTACTCCATTAACAACACCAGTAATTGAACCTTTTGCGGATATATCTTTTCCATCTTTATCTTTTCCATACACCTCAAAACTATATTTTCCTTCTTTCATTTGAATTCCATTATTATCTTTTGTATCCCATACAACACTGTAATTTCCCGCCGATTGTTTACCCATTTTTATGGTTTTCACTATATTACCTTTATCATCTAATATGCAAATATTAACATCAGCATCACTTGTTATTGAGTAATTTAGTTTTACTGGTGAGTTATTGACCAGTGTAAAGGTTGAACTTCCTGCTGTTACTTGTTTACCCATCAAACTTAACGCACTTGCTCTATTTGATGATTTCTGGAGTTCAAGCAGGGACTGCATGCTCTGGTTTACTGCTTGCATTTGTTCTAAGGAAGAAAATTGTGCTGTTTGAGTCACAAATTCCTGATTCTTAAGCGGATCTGTAGGATCCTGATATTTAAGCTGTGTTACAAGAAGCTTCAAAAAATCATCTTTTCCCATTATTTTCTTTGCTTCTGGCAAAACTTCCTTAGTTTTACTTTGATTTATAATAGATTGAATATTCACTTTTACCTCCTTTCAAATTATGAGATCAACTAAAGACTTACTATTAGTATATCTCGCATATCTCCACCTATCATTTTCCTGTCTATTATCAGATTGTTCCCTGTCTTTATAAAAGCTTGAATCCTGTGTTGTTTTATTTTGTTGTAGTAAGTCGTAACTATTTGAGCTATGCCCAGTATTATTATCCTCTAGATTTACATTAAAACTTGATACCAGTATGTTATCCTGAAGTAAAATCCTCTTTATATCTGATATTTGGGATTCTATAATCTCTTTTGTAATAGGTCTGCTAACATATAGTTCTGCAGAAAATTTATTATCATGCATTAGAAATTTGAGCTTTATTTTTCCCAAATTTTCAGGTTCAATACTTATAAATACTGTATTAGATTTGGTTGACATTTTATCAGATTTTATATTTCTGATATATTCAACTAACTTGCTTGATAATTCGTTTATCTTTACAGTGGTAGTTTGTTCTTTGAAATCATCATTAATTATCAGATTTGCATTTATCATGTTAATGTTTTTTTCTGAATTTTGAGTTGCTGGTTCGTGAGTATTTTGTATTGGATTATCATCTATTTTCTCAGTCATTATTTCATTATCAAACGTGTTTTCAATTTCAGATTCTATCGTTTTCATCTGTGTATCGCTTTGCCTGGCTATTATTTGAAAATTCTCTAAAAATTTATTATATCTTTTTCCTGATTCTGTCTTAATTTGCTTCGCCTGTATATTCAAATCTTCATCTGTAAAAAATGTCTCATTAACTAAATAAGCGTTATTATCATCAAAAAGTTCTTTTCTTTGCTCTCCAGGCGAAACAAATTGCTGTTGAGTATTGAAATCCTTGAATATCTCATTGTGTGCATTTTTATATAAATCATTAACTGTTAAATGTTCTTTTCCTTTTGAATTGACATGATCAAGCTTTGTAGTCTGCATCTGTATATCATTTTTTACTATTCTTTCATATTCTATACTTTCTTCTGAGAACTTATTCTGGTTTGTGTTATTGATCAATTCATAAAGCTTTGTAATATTTATGCTCTCTTCTGTCCTGTCTGTACTTATAATCGGTTCCTTGATAACTTTTTCATTATCTACTATCACTTGTTGTCCTGTTATCCTGATAGATAAAGGCTCTAAAACAATATCTCTTGCTTGATTATATTCCACATTTAATGATCCTTGAATATCCTGTCTATTAGCTGATTCACCTTGAATTGAAGAATAATTATTTTCATTCTTCACTTTATTATATGATAGTTCATAATATTTAGATTCTGCTTGTAATGGTGAATCTGATATCTGCTTCTGAACATGATTGTTAATATAATTAACCTGTGGTCTTTCTGCTATTGTATATAACTCTTTATTGTCTAACTCCAATACATTAATATCGCCTTTTGCCAATAATATTTGATCTCTATGATTTATGCCTTCATTAGTTCTTTCATCATCAAACATCATTCTAAGGTCGTTATTTGTCTTAAGATTTGTTACTTCTGTATTGCTTTGATCCTTATTTACAATTCTGATTGTTGCAAATCCATCATTTCTTATATCCTCTGGAATATTATCAACTGAAATATAAGTATTCTTTGAAAACTTACTCTGGCTTGTGTTATCAACCAATTCATATAACTTTGAAACATTTATTTCTGTCTTGTTTGTATTTATTATTATAGGTTTGATAACTTTTTCATTGTCTATTGTTATTTGTTGCTTTGTTGTTATAATAGATAAAGGCTCTAAAACAATATCTCTTGCTTGCTTATATTCCAATTCTTGAACATCCTGACTATTAACTGATTCATCTTGAACTGAAAAATAATTATTTTCATCCTTTACTTTATTATTAGATTCTATTTGCAATGGTGGGCCTAATATCTGCTTCTGAATATTATTGTCAATATAATTAACCTGTGGTCTTTCTGTTATTATATGTAACTCTTTATTGTTTAACTCTAATGAATTAATATCACCTTTTGCCAATAGTATTTGATTATTTTCAATAGTATTTATTCTTTCGTCATCAAACATCATTCTAAGGTCATTATCTGGCTTAAGATTTGTTATTTCTATATTATTCTGATCTTTATTTACAATTCTAGTTGTATCAAATCCATCATTTTTTATATCCTCTGGAATATTATCAACTGACATATAAACTTTGTTTTGACCAGTATTACTGATCAATTCATATAATTTTGAAACATTTACTTCTGTCTTGTTTGTATTTATTGTTGCAGGTATGATAATTTTTTCATTGTCTATTGTTGTTTGTTGCTCTGTTGTTCTGATAGTTAAAGGCTCTAAAACAATATCTCTCACCTGTTTATATTCTGTATTTAATGATCCTTGAACACCCTGACCTTTTACTGATTCATTTTGAATTGAAGAATAACTATTCTCATTCTTTACTTTATTATTAGATTTGATATTCTGGGATGTTGATATTAAAATTATTTCCGATGGATGAACCTCATTATCATTATAATTTCCATATTTTTTATTCTCTGAATGTACCATCTTATAGTCTGGATCCCGAACTTCTCTGGAATTTACATTATTTCCAGCTGATAAAACGTCATTACTAACATATCCAATAGTCTTTTGAACCTTTGATAGCACTAGATCTTCTGAACTATCTAATGAATAAATGTTTTGAGATACTTCCATTGAATTTTTCGTCATAAATATTTCGCTGTCGCTATTTAATGGATTTGTGAGAACAAATAAACTAGTTTCATTTATTGATTCTTTATCACTCTTTATTTTCTTTTCATTTATAAAATCATTAGATAGTTGTGAATCTATAAATACTTTTTCTTCATGTATCTGTTTGTATAATGCGGATTCTGATTTACTTTGAATTCCAGATGCTTTATTAATAGATTTCAATGATTTTGAGTATTCGTTTTCTGCAGATAAAACATCACTATCAATTTCAAGATTTTTCTTATTGCTAACATTATCTATTTGTTTGTGGGCAATCATCAATGATTGTCGTTCAGTTAATTCCTCTTTAAGTACCGAGGCAAAGCTTCGAAAATCAGAAATGCTATTGTTTGGCACTTTTTCTTTGGCGGAATGATAACTTTCTATATTATTTGAAATGGAAGAAGTTGACAATCTTTTATTAAATGTGGATATATTGCTCTTTTTAGATAAATCTTTCTGATTGTGTATTATATATTGTGGAAACAAATTACCCATTGAAATCTATTAATTCCTTCAAAAAGAAGATTAACCTTTATAAACAACCATCTAATTTATTGCCCTAAAGAGCCAACTACCTTTGTATCATTCATATTTTGAAAAACTGTTAAAAGCTTTTGAATTTTCTTCGGATTTTACAATTAGTTTGCTAATATTAGCTGCGTATTTTGGATTTGTTGTTGCAATGGCACTCATTATTTTACCTGCTATTTTATTATCCATTTCTAAAAGTATGCTCTTTGCAGTATTTTCATCAAGTTCACTTATAACTAAAGCTGCTTCATTTGGTTTCATCGCACTATACATATTAGCCATCTGTTTATATCTGTTAATTGACTCCTTTGCGGAATTTAGAGCCTCAATTTCGGATTTAATTGCAGAAAGCTTAGCAGATTCTAATGCAATTTGTGCTTTGTATTTTTCAAGTTCCAGTTTGGCTAATGCAACTTCATTCTTGATGTTAGAATTCAAAGAATTGCTTTTTGCACCAGCATTGCTTGCTATATTCTGATTTGCTGGTTGCTGGCTTTTAATTTCTGTGTCCTTTTTTTCTACAAGCTGTTCTGTTTCATCACTATCTTGAGATGGAACATTTCTGTTAAATGTTCCTGTAAAGAACATTGTAGCAGCTATAGAAGCAATAAGAGCGGTAACACATGCAATAACTAATATTTTCATTCTAATCTTCTGTCCTTGTAAATCTAACTTCCGCTATCTCATCCATAAGCTTATTTTCTTGTTTGATGAGATAATTATTAAATTCTTTAATTTTCCTCTCTTTTAATTTTTCTAATATTTTACGAGCTTTGCTTGCAGATATAAGTCTTTTTTGAGTTTCAGCGATTTTATTATCCAGATCAGCTAAAACTTCTTTTCTATATAAATATTCATTAGAAAGTAGTTCAAGATAGACAATATCATCCATTTTGTTATTAACACTAAATTTTTCCAGAATTGATTTCTGGGTATCTTTTATCCTGGACAATTTTTCCTTTTCGGCGAACTGTTTTTCCCTCAATTCTGATAATTCGATCTGTATTTTTTCTTCAATTGACTTGCGATAATTCAGCAAAGATTCAAATCTGAATTGATTTTTCAATTTACAATAACTCCATAATTAAAAACTAAAAAATATATTATGCAATTATTGCGCCATAAAAATCTATGGTAATAAATTAATTAATTTTGATATACTATCATCAAAGCTAGTTGTATCATCAATATCCTGTCTAAGATAGTTATTGATCTTATCAATATTTTCTATTGCATAATCTATTCTGGGATTACTGCCAAAATTATAAGCACCTATATCTATTAAATCTTTAGCGGAGTTATATATTGCTAAAACTTCTTTAACTTTTGATGCACTTTTTTTATGCTCTTTATCTGTAACTTCGTTCATAATCCTGCTTACACTTTGGTTTATATCAATAGCAGGATAATGACTTCGCATGGCAAGGTCTCTTGATAAAACGATATGTCCATCCAATATGGATCTCACAGTATCTCCAATTGGATCGTTCATATCATCGGCTTCAACCAGAACAGTAAAAATACCTGTAATTGTTCCTTTATCCATAGTTGTGCCTGCACGCTCGAGAAGTTTTGGTAATTTGGCAAATACAGATGGAGGATAGCCTTTTGTTGTTGGGGGTTCACCGATAGAAAGACCAATTTCTCTTTCAGCCATAGCATATCTTGTTACAGAATCCATCATTAATAAGACATCCATACCTTTATCTCTGAAATATTCAGCTACAGCCATTGCAGTATAAGGTCCTATGGAGCGGATAAGCGGTGGTTGATCTGAAGTAGCAACTATAACTACAGATCTTGCAAGTCCTTTAGGACCTAAATCTTTTTCGATAAAATCTCTAACTTCCCTTCCACGCTCACCTATTAAAGCAATAACATTTATATCAGCAGAAGTGTTCCTTGCTATCATACCAAGTAATACGCTTTTACCTACTCCTGAACCTGCAAAGATACCTATCCTTTGACCCTTACCACAGGTAAGTAAACCATCAATTGCCCTTATTCCAGTGGCTATTGGTTCTTTTATTCGCTTTCTTCTATAAGGGTCTGGTGGAAAATTTAGTATTGGGTAACGTTCTACATAAATATTATCTTGTTCTATTTCATTATCTATCGGATTCCCCAGAGCATCTAATGTCCTTCCAAGTAAATGCTCTCCTACTTTAATATAGAGAGCAGAATTTGTAGGCATAATTTTATCTTCGGGCTTGATGCCATGAATTTCTCCTAAAGGCATAAGAATTATCTCTTCTTTTGTGAAACCAACAACCTGAGCCATAACTTTCTTTTCCATACCATTTCCGGTATATATTAAGCATAAATCACCAATAGATGCTGATATTCCGACTCCTCTTATAGTTAGCCCAATAACTTGAGTTACCTTACCATAAATTTTAATTGGCTGGACGTTCCTGATCACATCTATATATTTCTTAAGTGAGAGGTTATTCATTTTCTAATAGAATATCCTTATCCAATATAGCAGATATTAAAGATTCCAGGCGCGTTTCAAAGGTCATATCCAGTATATTTGTATCAGTAATTATCATGCATCCACCCTGACTTAATTTTTGGTCTTCTTCTATCTTTAAATCAATGCTTTTCCCAAAGGTTAATGATTTAAAATGCTCAATTAGCTCAATTCCATGTTCTTGCAATATTTTTAAGTCTTTTGGATTTATTTTTATTATGATCTCATTACCGATTTTTGCTGATTTTATGGACTCTTTTATTATTGTAATTATTGATTCTGGATTTTGGCTTAATTCGCGACAAACAAGTTTTTTGGAGATTTCTATAATTAGTTGTATTATATCGTCTTCTGCTTGATCAAGTATCTTATCTTTTATTGATATAAGTTCTTTCAGACCATTTTCAAAGAGCAATTCCGCACTTTTTATTGCTTTTTCTGCAGATTCTTTTGCCGCCTTCTGACCTTCTTGATAGCCTGATTCATAAGCGTTTTTCCGTATTTCATCAGCAGAAGATTTTGCAGACTGTATTATTTCTTCTGCTGACTTCTGTGCAGACATCAGGATGTCGTTAGCGATCTCCTGAATCGAATCCAGGTTAATTTCAGGCTTTGGGCTATCAAAAGGTATATAATCTATTGGTTGTATAGCCGAAAACTGAGCTTCTTCAGATGATACAACTCTTTGGATTACTGGCTTAATGCGAATTTTGGCTCACCACCTTTATCTTTTTAGTTTTCTTATCGATTTAGAGTCCGCGGACATAAAATTTATGCTTGGAATTATATGAAAACTTCCTGAACAGAATCTCTTACAACTTCTATAGCTCCTGATTGTATTAAATCTTTTGCTATTCCTAATATTCTGCCCTGAGCAGCTTGCACATCCTTTAATCTTACTGGAGGCATTACTTCAAGGTCTTCTTGTATACCCTGACGTCTTCTTTCAGACATATTTTTCATAAACTTTGCTTTTATTTCTTCTGTGCTAGCTTTCAGAGCCATTAAAAGATCGTTTTCATCTATCATCTGGATAAGTTTTTGAATTCCCACATCAGTAATTAAAACAATATCATCGTATGTAAACATAAGATCAGATATACTTTCGGCTAATTCAGCATCAATTTTTCCTATCGATTCCATTATGCGTTTTTCCACATCGATATCAGCACGGTTCAGAATATTAGCAGCAGTTTTGATTCCTCCGGTGCTTACGCGCTCATGACCGGTTGATTTTTCACGAAGCGATTCTTCTATTTGTGATATAATTTCCGGTGATACTGTTTTCATTGTAGCAATACGAACTATTACTTCAGTCTGTAGTTCAGGTGGAAGTGCAGAAAGAATTTGTGCAGCTCTTTGCTCTTTTACATGAGATAAGACTAAAGCTATTGTTTGTGGATGTTCATCTTTTAGCATTTCTATGAGTAAATCGCTTGAACCTGTGCCGATCATCAACTGCTCAAATGGTCTTAAACTAGCATTTTCACGTATGCGGTCAATAGCATTCATAGCACTTTCTGTGCCGAGTGCTTTGCTTAATACCGTTGTCGCATATGCAAGTCCTCCTTGAGCTGATACAGCATTAACGGAAACCAAGCTATGAAACTCCTCAAGCAAATCCGCTACTACATTAGAATCCAAACGTGGAATCTTGGTTATCTCTGCTGCAAGTAATTCTACCTCCTCTGTCTCCATAGCTTTAAATATCTTTGAACATGCATCAGGTCCTAATGCTATAAGAAGTGCAGCAGCTTTTTGTATGCCTCTTAATTTTTTATCCTCAGTCTTACTGACATTACCCATATTTATTCTTACTATCCTTTCTAGGATTCAAATGTTCATTTACAACCTATTTAATAGTAAATATCATTTCCGCTTTTTGGGAAAAAACACAGGATATTTCAAAACGAAAAAATGAAAAAAAATAACTCTTTGCTATTAGTATCTCCGCTTTTTCCTTTCATGTCTTTTATAAAATGATAGTTCATAAGATTCTTAATGTTATAGAGAAATTTCATTTTTCCGTCATCCAATCGCGAATAACCTGAACAACCAATTCTGGATCCCTTTCTAGAACTTCGATAATTTCCTGCTTATTCTTTTGAGACGGAGTCATTGGTATTTCCAGAGTCTCTTCTTCAGCAGGAGGCAATTGTTCAGTTTTTGTCTCATCACCAGCAGGTTGCTCAAGCATAAGCTGTCTTTCCGGTCCGATTTCAAGTTCTTCCATAGTTTCTTTTTTGGTGGCACGTAAAATAAACCTGAGTAAAACAAATAATAATGCCACAATTGCAATCGCAATTCCCGCCTTTATCAGCATGTTGCGTAGTCGTTCTCCTTTGATAGCCTTTTCAGCAGATGCCATTTCTTGCTGAAGCGAAGTATCAAAGGGTATATTTTTTATCTCAACATCCGGGTCCCCGCGAGTAATATCAAAACCAACTGCATTCTTTACTAAATTTTTGAGGTCATTTAATTCTTGCTGAGTCCAGGGAGTAGAAACTCCATCTACAATTTTATTATCTACAACTACTGCTACAGATAATTTTGTTATCTTTCCTGGTCTTTGTGTGGTCCTTTGAACTGTTTTACTTACTTCATAATCAATACTGGAATCTGATCCCTTATATTCTGACTGTCCACCGGTTACAGGAGGATTAGGAGTGACATTTGATGTCATTCCAGGGATGCCCATAGGAGCACCTGAACCCTTGGAAGAATAATCTGTGCTTTGTTCTGATCTAACTGCACTTTTTTCAGGGTCATATATTTCTGAAGATGTCTCTGTTGTATTAAAATCAATCTGTGCTGATACCTGAACTGTTGATTTATTGGGTCCAAGAAGTGGATCCAGCATTTTCTTTACTTTGTTTGCTAATTCGGATTCAACATTCCTTTGATATTTTAATTGGCTATCGGTCAGGAAATGATCTTGTCCAGGAGTAGCAAGAAGGTTTCCATAAGTATCAATTATACTTATATTTTCTTTTGAGAGCCCTTGCACAGCACTTGCAACCAGATGTGTTATACCATTTACTTGAGATTCATCAAGCTTTGCACCAGGGCGAAGCTTTAAAACAACAGAAGCTTTGGCTGGCTGTTCTTTATCTATAAAAACAGTTTCATTTGGAAGCACAATGTGAACCCTTGACGAGGAAATTTCTTTAATTTGATTGATAGTCCGTTCCAGTTCTACCTGAAGAGCCCTTTGATATTTTAGTTTTTGCACAAAGTCAGTTGTTCCAAAATCTGTTTTATCAAAACCCTCAAAACCTATAGAGTTACCAGCTTCAGGCAAACCCTTATTTGCCATCCGCAGTCTCATTTTATATACTTCGGTTGATGGCACAAGTATTGATGAACCGTCTGAAGATTTCTTAAAAGGAACCCGTGCAATATTAAGTTCATCTTCGATTGCTTGAGAATTTTCAGGAGTAAGTCCTGAAAATAATACTACATAATCAGGTCTGCTTGACCATATAGCAATAGAAACAATAACAGCAGGAATAGCAGCAGCCAATAATCCAATTACTATTTTATTCCTACCAGATAGGGTATCCCATCTCTCTTTAATCTGGTCAATGGTCTGTCTTAGACTCGCCAAAGTATAACTCCCCCAAAAAAAGTAACGCTATATTCTTATTATAAATTTGAGTTCGCTCTAGCAGAGAAAATTAATCACGAAGAATACGAATAAAACAAATATTATGTAAGGTTCGTAGTAGCCCAATTCATCGGGCATTATTAATACACTCAATAAATTGAGCTACTACAAACACCTGCTTTTCTTATAATTCATGATTAAAAATGTAATTAAATATCTCTGTGTCTCCGTGTTTAGTCTTTACTATATCTGTGATAATTGCTGTTTAAGTCTGCAGATGAAAACTTTATGCCTGGCTAGACAGCTTGTTTCTTATGTATATGCTCCGCATATAAAATTTAATTATCTTGTATTTGAATATAGGGAACAAGCTAGACAGCATGTTTTACCCCAAAATAGCATCAAGCCTACATTAAACACAAATAGCATAATGCCAAAACCCAGATAGCCTTAAACAATATTAGTTTACTAGACCTGCATACGCATGATTTCTTCATAAGCTTGAACAATTTTGTTGCGTATCTGCATCATAAGCTTAAAGGATATATCTGCTTTTTCCATCTTGATCATTGTTTGGACAATATCCTTGTTATCTCCTAAAACAAGATCATTTATTGCTTCATCTGCTTCTTTTTGTAGCTTATTTACCTTTTCAACCGATTTAATGAGCATATCTGAAAAAGATTCTGAGTTCTGGTTATTTTTTTCAGATACTCTATTTCTGGAGACTTCTTTTGATCCATCAATATGATCTATTACAGGAAATATAGTTTGTTCAATTTTCATTTATTCATCCCTACTTTAACTATTTTGATAACTCCCATGATTTTGTTATCATACTTTTGGCAGAAGTAAAAGCATTGATATTAGCTTCGTAAGCACGTGTAGCTGCTAGAATATCTGCCATCTCTAATACAGCGTTAACATTTGGCATGAGAACATTACCATTTTTATCAGCATCCGGATGACCGGGTCTATACACTTCTTTGAATGGACTTTGATCTTCAACTATACCTAGAACCCTGGCACCAGCAAGTCCATTTAAAACGCTTGTAAAAGGTGTATTATAATCTCCAGCAGCACCTATAATAATTTGTTTTCGACGATATGGTCCTCCTCTGGCGGTTCTTGTTGAATCAATGTTAGCCAGGTTCTCTGAAGCTATATTCATTCGGTAACGCTGGGTTATTAATCCTGTTGTGCTTATGTCCATAGAACTGAAGAAATCCATTACCAAAAAACCTCCTAAAATAAACAGATTCTTATCATTTCAGAAATTTCAGAGCTAAAAATTAAACATTTCCACTTATACTCGTCCTTAATATTCGGAATTTACTACCAAGAAGCTGTAAATATGAGTTATGAAGAATTGTATTTTGTGCAAGTTTAACCTGTTCCTGATCTATATCAACCGTATTAAGCTCTATATTAGGTCTTTGATCACTTTGATATTCTGCCAATATTGTTGTAGGAGGAGGAAGAGAATACACAGAAGAACGGTTTTCACTTTTTGATTTTATAAATGCTTTGAGTTGATCCCTAAAAACAATATCTAATGCTTTATAGTTTGGTGTATTTAAGTTTGCTATATTATTTGCTATAACCTTATGACGCAATCCCGAATAATATGTAGCTGCTGTGAGTCCTTCTACTGTTATATCAAACAACATTTTTTAGCTCCTTCTAATAAAATTTATATCCAGATACACTTACCCAAATCATGAAAAAAGCAAATAATATGCCATTTCTTATAAATAAACTAAAGCAAGAAAATACAATGTGTAAAAAGTATACCAGATTATTTTTCGGCATATTTCATTCTATACTTTAGGAAATTTTTTCCCTTTCTCAAAACCAAAAGTCCTGCATACTATTATTAGCTCTGGTAAAGGGGGAAAATCCTAAAAGTCTCTAAAGCAAAGAGTAGGTTGGATCAAGGAAAGAGACAAAAACCTTCTTATGTCAAACTATTATCTTTGTTGGGTTTCGTGCTTCAACCCGGCTTACTTGCTATAAAAGTTAACCCTAAGTTGATAGATATGGGACGAACGGCCGTTCGCCCCTACAATCTAAAGGAAGATTTAGAGGGATTTTATAATAAATAATACCGTTTCTTTCAATTGAATGCGCAAATGATAGTTCATAATATTTTGTAAACATACAACCAGTTTAAAAAAACACAGAGACACAGAGAGAAAATTAATCACGAAGAACAGAAAAAATATCACGAATTAGACGAATAAAACGAATAGCACGAATTAATATAAAGAATATTAGAATCATTTGTGTAATTTGTCTTATTCGTGATATTCGTGTTTAATAATTCGTGCCATTCGTGATTAAATATCTCCGTGTCTCTGTGTCTCCGTGTTTCATTTTATCATGTTCTGTTTGAACTTGTTGCCTTCCGCAAGTAGTAATGCCCACCTGAGTAACGGGTCAATTTGCGCAATCGATAAAAAATTTGGATTGCTTATACTTTCTTTTCCTCAAGTTTGATTGAATCCCATATTTCATCCAAACCTTTAAGGTCATAGTCTGTAATTTTATTGCCATTATTGGCAATTTTTGTCTCCATCTGTTTGAAACGTTTTATAAATTTTGCTGTCGTTTTTATAAGTGCTAATTCTGGTTCAACATTCAAAAATCTTGAAAGGTTAACTATTGAAAATAGAATATCTCCTATTTCCTCTTCAATAGAATCATGATCACCTTTATTTATGCTTTCCTTTAGTTCTTTAACTTCCTCCTCAACCTTAATCAGAACATCATCGCTTTTATCCCAGTCAAATCCAACTCTGGATGCCTTTGATTGCACCTTTCTTGCCTGAATGAGGGCTGGCAGGTTTATTGGTATCCCATCCATCAATGACTCTCGTTCTTTTTCCTTACTTTTAATTTCATCCCAGTTTTGTATGACTTCATGAGCATTTTTTACTTTAACATCACCAAAGACATGCGGATGTCTCCGTATTAATTTTTCCTTTATTTTTTGTATAACACCGTAAATATCAAACCTTCCTTCTTCCTTAGCTATTTGTGCGTTAAGCAAAACTTGCATGAGCAGATCGCCTAATTCTTCTTCCATCTTTTCATCATCTTTTTCATCTATTGCTTCCAGTGTTTCATAAGCTTCTTCAATAATATTTATTTTTAATGTGTCATGTGTCTGTTGTCTGTCCCATGGACAGCCTTCTTCACTTCGCAATTTTGCTATAACTTCAACAAGCTCTGAAAATGACTTATCTATCACTTTTAATTGTCCTTTCTTATGATAAAACAGAATTATATTCTAATGCTAGAGCTTTCACCCGTTGTATAATTTGAATGTCCAATCCTTTATTACGAATTGGATATATTGAATCATTATGTAAAAGTGGATCAGCGGATGGATCAATCATATTTTGTTCAACAGCCTTCATCCATTCAACAGTGCCAGGTATCGGGGAATAAACTGCCAGTTTTACTGTAGCGGAACATTCATGGACATATCTAACACTTTCGATCATTTCTTCCAGAGGCTGATCAGGTAGCCCAATAAGAACATATACTCCAATATCTTTCCCCGTATAACCAGCAGATTTCAGGTTCTCGATAGCAGAACGCAAATCTTCTGATGAAACTTTATTCCCTGTATTCTTTTGCCTTACAGGGTCTGATGTTTCAAGGCTTATCCTTATTGTCTTAAATCCTGCCCTGAACATTTTATCTGCAAGTGTTTTACTTATAAACCTTGCATGCATACCATTTGGCGTATGAAAATTGCACTTTAGCTTTCTCTTTATTATTTCATCCAGAATTATAGAAATATGCTTTTCTGAATTTACTAATAATGCATCATCATAAAAGGCAAAATTTTGTGTATGGTAATTCTTAATATAGAACTCTATTTCATCGACAACACTTATGGGATCGCGTTGTCTGAACTTTCCTGCAACAAGTCTTGATGCACAATAAGTGCATCCCATCGGGCATCCTCGCGAGGTCAGGATTGCAAGGGAATTTTTGTTTGTCAATAGATCATGGGCAGGATAGGGATATTCATCGATACTGCTGGGCATCCAATCATCATAAGATGCCTTGCCGATCAGATCTTCTACTAATTTCAGTGCTTGTATCTCACCCTCGCCCTTTACAATATAATCCGCAGAAGAGTTTTCCTTAGCATGTTCATAACATAACGTTGCATAAGTTCCACCCAAAACTATTGGAACACCTGGAAATTTAGATCTTACTTCTTTAATGACAGCAAAAACTCCTGGATACCAATATGTCATTCCTGACGTAACCAAAATTATATCTGGTTTATCGATACTTTCTAATTCATTATGAAAAATTTGTAATGGTAAACCATATCTACCATATTTTCGCGGGACATTTTCCAGGATTTTGGGCTTTTCTATTATTTCCTTAAAAAACTTCCCACAACCATACTCATTATTTTTGGGATAATGTAATTTCACAAGTTCTGGATGATACCTATCAAGGCAATTAATCAGAGAAATTTTATATCCTTTACTTCTAAGTAAACCGCCTATATATAATAATCCAATAGGCTCTATCCAGAGGTCAAAAGCTGCAAAATCGTATATCCAGGGGTTTATAAGCAGAACTCTTTTTGGCATGTTAAAATTTACTGTAAAAATTAGTGGTAATATGTTAAAATTTGACTGACAATAGATCATTATTACAAAAGTATTTCCTTTGGTCAAGTTTTTAGTTATGAAGGGGAGAATTTCAGGATGAGCCAGCAGTTTAATACTGACTGTGAAGGACCAATTACTAAGAACGATATAGCCTTTGAATTATCAGAAAAATTTATACCAGATGGTGGTAGCTTTTTTACAAAAATTAGCAAATATGATGATTTTCTAGCAGATATTGCAAAAAGACCAGGTTACAAGGCTGGCGATACATTGAAATTGATATTGCCGTTTTTTAAGGCTTACGGAGTAAGGGAGCTTGATATTAAGCAATTTTCATCTGAAAATTTGATTATCATACCTTTTGCAGATATAGCCCTAAATTATATTTGCAAAATTATGCCTTCATTTATTATAAGCACCAGCTATTGCCAATATATTAATGCTCTTTGTGATGTTATAGGGTTTCCATATCAAAACACATATTGCACTGAACTGCCACTTGATAGTTATGAGATAACATCGAATGAAAGCAAGCAAATAAAAGATTTCTATAAAGAGATTTTATCCCTACCAGATATTAACATACCGAAAAATGCAGTTTCAGAAGAAGACCTGGACGATTCATCTTTAAGGTCTATTGAACGATTGAACAAAATATTTTGGGAAGAGATAGCTAATATGTCAATTGGAAAGTTATTAATAAACATTAATCCCATCGGTGGTATTGAAAAGGCTAAAGCAATAAGACAAAGTTGTGAAATTACTGGAACTGAGTTATCAAATGTCATGTATGTCGGCGATAGTATAACAGATGAGTCAGCCCTGAAAATGGTTAAGTCCGCTGGAGGGATCGCTATATCCTTTAATGGAAATAGATATGCTGTTAGGTCTGCTAATATAGTATGTATATCACCAAATGCTTTAATATTAGCATTTCTGGCACAATATTTTAATGAAGGCAAAGATATTTTTGAATTAGCCCTTGAATGGGAATCAAAAAAAACTGGCATAAAGGATATAGCTGGTATTTCAAAGTTTGATTTAGATGATGTAACAATAAGTGCTGTTGATCAGCAAAATGTTGATGATCTAATAAGTAAGTCTGAAAGCTATCGCAAAACTGTTCGTGGAGAACGAATTGGTGGGCTTGGGTGATCTATATCTCTGAGTCATCATTCGTTTTAATGAACAAACAGCAAAGGCTGTTAACTTAATTACATTTCATACAATAAAAACACTAAAATGGAGGGAGTAAATATGTATTCAATTGCTAAGAGAGTTTTTTGTGTTATATGCTTTTTCTTTGTGTTTATTCCAACAACAATAATTTGGGCTGGCGTTTTTAAGGATGATTTTAATGATGGAGACGCAAAAGACTGGAAGATCGAGCAAAATGGAAATGGAAAATGGGAAGTTAAAAATGGAGGTTATCGCGGTTCGATAGCCCAAGGTGTTGAAAGTATTGCTTTGATCGGTGATTCTGAATGGGAAGTTGATTCTATAGAAGTGAAAATTCGTGATGTTGAGGGTAGTTGGCTTGCAGTTGTTTTTCGTTATCAAGACTTGAATAATTTCGATTCCTGGTGGCTTAATGTGCCAAATAAGACTCTAGAGGCATGGCCAAAGATAGGGAATTATGAAGGTTCGGCTAGAAAAGTAGGTGCTGTGCCTTATGATCCACAAAAGGAATTTACGCTTAAGATAGTAATCGATAAAAACAATTTCACTGCATTTTTTGATGGGAAAAAAGTAGGGGATTATACTAATGATAAGTTCCAAACAGGCAGGGTTGGTCTACTTGTTTGGGAAGGATCAGCAACGTTTGATGACGTTGTAATAGAAGGTAAAAACATTTCGGGGTTAATGGTCATCAGGCTAAATAAAAGTAAAACATCACTTTGGGGCGCAATTAAATCTCAAAAGTAATTTTAACTCTGGCTGTCGAGTTAAATCAAGCTTGCATAAATCAAATGTAGATGTTAATATGAGTAAAGAATTTTAAATTAGCACCAAGCATAAACTTTAGTTGCTTAACCATATTTTTAATGAAAAAACACAGAGACACGGAGGCACGGAGAAAAATTAATCACGAAGAAC
>FWPV01006144.1_pt1 | contig 23244 bp, 22 predicted proteins | sample 2228371 | NCBI WGS metagenome assembly FWPV01 (sample SAMEA103939776, study PRJEB20133) | metagenome | reverse complement strand
CAGCTCGTCAGTTTTGCCCGGGAGCGGAGCTTCACGCCCGTAACGCCTGCCCAGTTCCTGACAGAGAGTCCGGAGTAAGGAGCCAAAGTATTCATCTATCTGCTGATTGATTATCGGGACAAGCCCATTAAGGACCAGTTCACAGAGTCGGTCGAGGTGCTCGGTTGAGACCTCGGCTCTCCCATTCCTTAACCTCAGCCGGACATTATGCAACTCAAAGACCCGCTCTCGACCCAGTCTTCTCTCTAGCGCCGCTTTCAGTTCTTTTAGCGCCCGCTGGGGAAGCGGGGCAATCTGCCCGTTCTCAACATCAATAAAGTCCTTAATCTCAGCAGGATTGAATTCCGAGATGTTTTCAATCTCCCGGAAGAACGCCAGGACATGCTCTTTTGCATTCTCGACCCCAAGCGCCCCACGCCAGATCTCCTGCTCAGTGGCTGAGCCCTGAGACCGGAGAATCGGTGGTAGAGGCTCATCCAAGCCGACAATCCTTTCAAAACGGTGGCTGAGCCCATCTGGTGGATATGCCCGATTGATAATCTCCCAGAGGGTCTGCTCAACCTCACGCCAGACCGGCTCAGCGGTGTAATCCCTGCCACCATTTAATCGCTGTTTGCGGGACTGGAGGAGATAGACCGGTGGAATCGCATTATCATCCCGGCGATACCAGGTCTCAAGGACCGCCCTTTCTTTATCCGACCGGGTCGCTTCCCGGAGTTTCTCATACTCATCAGGAAAGACCTCCTCGGGCAGGGGGCGCCAGCCATACCGGTTGCCGAGCAAGACCAAAAAGTTGGGCTGGGGTGAGAGCAGGGGGTGGTAATCTTCTGAATGAGATTGCTTCGCCCCGCCCGATAAATAACATAAAATTATAGTTAGTCAAAGGCTGACTACGGTTTAATTGGGTTTAATGGCTCCTGGGTCCTCAGCCGGTTTTGGAGTCTAATATGTTAGGAGGGCAAGGTTTTGCAATAGGTGGTTAAGCAGTTTATAATTTTTTATGCGGGTTAAGCGATTAATACTATTTTCTGTAGTAATAGGGGTTGGTTTCGCCTGTGTCTCTGAGGTGGTTAGTTTGCGGAGACAACTTAATTCACCCGACCCACAGGTCCGAGCAGATGCGGCAAAGCGGTTAGGTGAGTTGCGCGACCGGGTGGCGGTGCCAAAGTTAGTTACTCTTCTTAAAGACAGTGTGCCCTTGGCGCGGTTTGAGGCGGCATTGGCTCTGGGCAAAATTGGTGCGCCGGAGGCGGTTGAGCCGCTTTTTGAGATTGCCAACAGGGATGAGCGGGAGGATGTGGCGCTGGCCGGGACAAAGGCGCTGGGTGATATTGGACCAAAAGCAACTGAGGCACTGATAAGACTTTTGGGTTCACCTCGAGCGGTAGTCCGGCTGACCGCGGCAAGGGGCTTAGGCAGGATGCGGGCGGTAGCGGCGGTGGAGCGGTTGATTCAATTGCTTGATGACGGGGACCGGAATGTGCGAAAAGCGGCAATCTCCGCTTTGCGCCGAATTGGCGACCAAAGGGGGATGGAGGCGATTACCCGGAAGTTGGCAAGTCCAGACCAGGAAATAGCGGCGGAGGCTGAGGAGGGGTTGAGCGGTCGGGGTTATCAGGAGCAGATTGAGGAGCTCAGGCAGCTGCTCCGCTATTACCAGAGGTAAATTTTAGTTATTAAGAGCCTCAGATTAGTTTTCTCTTGACAGGATATATTTGTCAATTATAATAGGTTTTAAATAATAAAAAGAAAGGAGAAGGCGGTGGTAAAGAGAGTGCGATTAGGTATAAATGGTTTTGGTAGAATTGGTCGGCTGGTCGGGCGACTTACCGCCGACCATCCGCTTCTGGAGTTGGTAGCGGTAAACGATATTACTAATGCCGCGACCCTGGCGCACCTTATGAAATACGACTCGGTGCATAGCAAGTTTAAGGAAGAGGTGAGTTATCAGGGGGATGAATTGATAATTGCCGGGAGAAGGGCGAGGGTGACGGCGATAAAGGAGTTAACGGAGTTGCCCTGGAAGGAGCTGGGTGTTGATATTGTTTTGGAGTCAACCGGACTCTTCCGTAGTTATGAGAAGGCAAGTGGGCATTTGCACGCCGGGGCGCGGAAGGTGGTTATTTCCGCGCCACCTAAGGGAGAAGGGATAAAGTCAATTGTGATGGGGGTGAACCAATCTATCTACGACCCGGCAAACGACCATATTGTCTCTAACGCCTCCTGTACTACAAATTGCGTTGTTCCGGTGGCGAAGGTTTTGCACGAGCGGTTTAGAATAAAACAGGGGTATATGTCAACCGTGCACGCATTTACCAACGACCAGAAAATCCTTGACTCACCCCATTCGGATTTGCGCCGGGCGCGAGCGGCCGGGCTTTCAATGATTCCGACTTCAACCGGTGCGGCAAAGTTAATCGGGGTGATTTTCCCGGAACTGAAAGGGAAGATTGATGGTATGGCGATTCGGGTTCCTACCCCGGATGTTTCTATTGTTGACCTTGCCTGCGTAGTTGAAAATAAGACCTCGGTGGAAGAGGTAAACCGGGCATTTAAAGAGGCGGCTGAGGGTGAACTCAAGGGAATCCTGCAGTACCTTGAAGAGCCGTTAGTTTCAGTTGATTTAGTCGGCAACCCCCACTCGGCGATATTTGATGCCGGGCTGACCGCGGTAGTGGATGGCTATCTGGTGAAAGTGTATGCCTGGTATGATAATGAGTTTGGCTATGCCTGTCGGTTGGTTGACCTAATGGTATATATTGCGGAGCGAATGTAGTTAAAGATGAGAAAAGTTTCGGTGCGTGACCTGTCAGTTCAGCGGCGACGGGTTTTTGTCCGAGTGGATTTTAATGTGCCGTTAACCGATAGGGGAGAGATTGCGGATGACTTTCGCATCCGGATGGCACTGCCGACCATCCGGTTTTTACTGGAGGAGAGGGCAACGGTGATTTTGGCTTCTCACCTGGGAAAGCCGAAGGGGAAGCCCGATGCTAAATTTAGTTTGAAGCCGATAGCGGTCCAGCTGGAGCGACTTTTGGGCGAGAAGGTTTTTTTTGCGCCGGATTGTATTGGACCGGAAGTGGTAAGGTTCATAAATGAGGTTCCGGTTGGGTCGGTGGTCCTCTTGGAGAATTTAAGATTTCATCCGGGTGAGGAGAAAAATCTGTTAGATTTTGCTGAGGCGTTGGCGCGATTGGCTGATTTTTATGTTAATGATGCGTTTAGCACCGCCCATCGCGCCCATGCTTCTACTTACGGGATGACAAGGTTTTTTGCCCAGCCCGCGGGTGGGTTGTTAATGGAAAAGGAGTTGAATTTCCTCTCCCAGGTAATAGAAAACCCGAAGAGACCTTTTGTAGTAATAATTGGGGGGGCGAAGGTTTCTGATAAGGCCGGGGTGATTGCAAACTTATTGCCGAAAGTTGACTTTTTGCTGGTCGGTGGTGGCGTCGCGTTTAATTTTCTCAAAAGTCAAGGATATGCTATCGGGAAGTCGTTATTTGAACCGGAACTGATGGCGATGGTAAACGGGTTAAAGAATGAGTCTAAGATTGTCCTACCAGTGGATTTGGTAGTTGCACCGGCGCCAGACAAAGAGGGGAGAACCGTGAGCGTAGATTCAATTGCGGCGGAGGAGATGGGGCTTGATATTGGTCCGAGAACCGCGGCGGTTTTTGGTGAAATAATCAAAGGGGCGAAAACGGTGGTTTGGGCGGGACCGGTGGGGATGTTTGAACAGGTCTCTTTTGCCGAAGGGACAAAGGCGGTGGCCCAAGCGGTCGCGTCCGCAACCGAATTAGGCGCGGTAACAGTTGTTGGCGGTGGCGATACAGTGAATGCACTGAGGAAGTTTAATTATGCAGAAAAGGTTGGTCATATTTCTACCGGCGGGAGCGCGACTCTTGAATTTCTTGAGGGCAAAGTGCTTCCCGGAGTGGCAGCCCTGGCTGATGCCAAATGAATAATTTTTTCCCACTAATTGCTGGCAACTGGAAGATGTATAAGGGTGTAAACGAGGCAAGGGGGTTTGCCGAGAAGTTAGTGGCAAGTCTGAGCGCGGTAGAAGACCGGGAGATAGTGGTGTTTCCCCCCTTCACTTCGCTTTCGGCGGTAGCGGCGGTTTTACGAGGAACAAACATTGCTTATGGGGCGCAAAATGTCTTCTGGGAGAGCCAGGGGGCATTTACCGGTGAGGTATCGCCGGCATTTCTTGCGGAGTTAGGGTGTCGCTATGTAATAATCGGGCATTCGGAGCGAAGAGGTCTTTTTGGTGAGACCAATGAGCAGTGTGCCCGGAAGATAAAGGCGGTTTTGAAGTATGCACTCAGACCGATTCTTTGTTGTGGCGAGACGCTTAAGGAACGAGCGGAGGGGAGAACTTTTGCGGTAATTGAAGAGCAACTCACCAAGAGCCTTGCCGGGCTACCACCGGGGGCGGAACTGGATATTGCTTATGAACCGGTTTGGGCAATCGGCACCGGTCGGAATGCAACTCCAGCCCAGGCCCAGGAGGTTCACAACTGGATTAGAAATTGGTTGAGGGAAAACCATCGGGAAGGAGCGGATAGAATTAGAGTGATTTATGGGGGGAGCGTGAAGCCGGAAAATGTTGACGCATTGATGGGACAGCCCGAAGTTGACGGGGTTTTAGTCGGTGGCGCCAGTTTAGAGGTGGATTCATTTGTCCGGATTGTCAATTATCAAAAATAAGAAAATGGCAACTCTTGACTTCGTTGATAAATTTTATTAAGTTTATATTAAGGAGCCCAAAATATGTATGCGGTTTTGATATTTCTCCACCTATTAGTATCAATCCTCTTGGTGCTGGTAGTTCTGATTCAGCAACCCCAGAAAGGGGGGTTGGGGACGATTTTCGGTGGTGGTGAGTCAATCTTTGGTGGTGGTGGCGCGGCGCCGTTTATGGCGAAAGTTACAACCGCTTTGGCGGTTGCCTTTATGCTCACTTCGTTGGGGTTAGTGCTCTTATCCGCCCGACGGGTAAGGGCAACCTCCTCAGGAGAATTTCCGCCGGATTTTAAGAAAGTAAAATTGGTTCAACTGGAGAAAAATGATGTACGCAGTAGCAAAAATTGCTGGGTTTCAATACCTGATTAAGCCGGGCGAGGTGATTACCGTTCCCCGGCTCAATGGTGAACCGGGTAGTATGGTTCGGTTTGACGAGGTGCTTTTTTTGCGCACCGATGATGAGGCAATCATCGGGAGACCGATAGTGGCTAATGCTTATGTAATGGCAAAAATCATTGACCATTTTCGCACCAAGAAGGTAATAGTCTATAAATTCATCCGACGCGAGAACTATCGGCGCAAAAAAGGACACCGACAGTCTCTTACCCGAGTGCAGATAACCGAAATTGGTTATGAGGCGGAGCGAAAAACTGCGGGTTAAGTTTTAAATAAAAAGGAGTTAGCAATGAAAGAGATAAAATCAAAGGTAAAAGTATCGGGATTAACCGCCCTGGAAAGAATTGAAAAACTGGGCAAGATGGTTGCCAATATGACCCAAGCGGAGTTAGCTCGGGCGGTGGGCGTATCACGGGAGCGAATTCGTCAGCTTGTTCCCCGAATGAAAATTAAACCAGGACGAAGAATAGTTGCCTGGCATCGGTCGCTTTCTAAGGAACAACTTGAGACAATTGCGAAGATGTATCAATCAGGCACTTCGTTGACGACAATCGCAAAGAGATACAATGTTAGCGAGTACCATGTCCGTGAGGCGCTAAAGTTAGCAAGGGTTAAAAAAACAATCAGTAAACAGCGGGAAAAGGGCGCTTAACCGCTATCGGGTTAAGCAGAGAGTGGGCGATACCCGAATTGAACGGGTGACCTCTGGTATGTGAGACCAGCGCTCTTACCAGCTGAGCTAATCGCCCAATAAAAATTAGCAAAATTCTTAAAAGAAGTCAAGATTCAAAAGTTATGATGACCAGGGGGCTGGGAATTGCCCTTTTGTCAATTGTTGGTGGGTATTGTGCTATTGGAAGAGTAACCGCACCGAAAGTTGAATCCACCTTAGAGTTGTTAAAGGCGGTTGAGTTTTCCAGCGAAGTTGTCGCGGTCTGCCCGGATGGGGAAAGGCTGTTACTGCTTGATGGTTCCGGGACCAGGGTCATTGCCTTAGACAGCAATTTCGCCGTGAGAGAAACAATCCCCTTAGAGATTAGATTAATGCCGCCGCGGGGTTTAGCCTCTGATAGGTATTACATCTATCTCTCCGATGATAAGTGTCTTTACCGATTGGCTAAGGATAAGCTTACTATGTCCGCTTGGCTCAACAATGTCCGGGTAGCAGGGTTAGGTGGTTTCGCCCCGGGAGAAGTGTTGGTGAGCGACCAGGAACGTCAGGTGGTCTGGCTAAAAACTTTATTTGGCGAGAGTAGAAGTTTTCTTGACCAAAGTGAAGTGAGACAACCCAAGGCGATAGTGGCTTTTCCGGGAGGGGTTTTTGGGGTGTTGGATGGTTCCAATCGCCTTTTGAAGGTTAATCGGGCGGGAATTATCATTGGCATATTACCGCTGCCTCAGGGGGTTGACCTGATTGGGGTTGATAAAGAAGGGCAAGTTCTGGCTGGACGCAGAGGCGAAGGGGCAATTTGGGTTTTAAAAGATAAAAATATAATCGGGTATGAGTTAAAGGGGGCGGTAAATATTAATGGGATAGCGGTTTGGGGAGATAAGATTGTGGTTGTTGATGGAAGTTCCCGAATATTAGTTTATTTCACTCCCGGCCAGTAGATGCTGGGAATTTATTCAGCGCTAATTTTTTTCACCCTTACCGCTCCCTTCGGCGAGCGGTTCCAAACATTTATCCTTACCGACGGGATTAAGAGCGAATACTATCTGCCCCAACCATTTAAGGAAAAAGGGGTGTGGCCAATGCTGGTTATCGGGAGTGAGTCAGTTTTGGTGGAAGGGCTGCCGTTAGCAAGGTCGGATTTTGTTTTAGACCCGGTTTCTGGAGTGCTACTCCTTTTTACTCGGCTGCCGAAGTGGACCCCGGTCGGAGTTGTTTACTGGTATATTGGGATAAGGGGGATTGAAAATAAAGGTTGGGTGAGTCCGGTTGATTTTGTCTCGCCGGGGGAGGAGAAGCCGGTAGTTATATCCGAGGTTGATACGAGCGAGCGAGCGGCGATGGACGCCTGGAGTATTTCCGGTAACAAGTCCTTAGGTTTTTCTGCTGGAAACAGGGAGGGTTTCGGTATAGAGCAGGCGACCAGAGTCGCCATTGCTGCTGAGGTAGAGGGGGTCACAGTAGAGGCAGAACTTTCTGACCAGAGTTCGCCAATCCCCCCCGAGGGGACAACCTTGGAATTGGAAGAGTTGGACCGAATTATGATTGACCTGAAAGGTAAAGGATGGCGGGGAACTTTTGGCGATGTTGAAATTGCTACATCTGCCGGTACATTCGGGACATTGAGGAGAAGGGCTACCGGGGGAATAGTAAGCGTAGAGAAAGGTTTTTTGTCCGTCCAAGCGGGTTATGCCCGTCCCCGCGGCGAGTTTGCCCGAGTGGTGTTTTTCGGGGTTGATGGGTCGCAGGGTCCATATTCACTTGCGCCTGATGGTAAGTCAGCAACGATTGTTCCGGGAAGTGAGTTGGTCTATCTTAACGGAGAAAGGTTGGTGCGGGGGTGGGATGCTGATTACACGATTGACTATTCAACTGGTGAACTGATTTTTACCAATCGCCATATCATCAATCGGCTTTCCCGGATTGAAGTGGAGTATCTGTTTACTACCGAGGCTTATGAGCGAAGTGGGGTTGTTTTCGGTCTCGGATTCAAACCCGGACCTTATCAGGTTGCCCTTAATTTTTTTCAAGAAGGTGATAACCCGCAAAAGAGTTTTGATGAGTTAAGCCCAGAAGAAAAATTGGCGTTAGGGGCGATCGGTGATGATAGTAGCCGAGCCTGGCTGGCGGGCGCTAAGTTTGTCGGAGAAGGTCAAGGTGATTATGTGTGGGAAGAGGGGCATTACCGTTATGTCGGAATTGGTAAAGGTGATTATCAGGTGAGGTTTACTTTAAGGGGTGATTCGCTTGGCTCTTATGTTTATGATAATGCGCTCGGTGGGTTTCGGTATGTGGGTGTTAATGCCGGTAATTATGTGGATAGCGTCCGGATAACCCTACCGAAGCGGGATGAGGTTGTTTATGGTAAAGCCGGGCTAAATTTTGGGCGGTTAAGTTCTGAGATAGAAGGGGTATTTCAACGGCGGAGTTTAAACCTGTTTGCCTTAAATGGCGCGCGGCGAGATGGAGCGGGAGGGGGGGTTAGCCTGTCCTGGCAGGACTCTTTTTTTGGGATTAACTACCGGCATAAAACCTGTAATAAGAACTTTTTCCTTCCCAGTGAAAACAAGGAGGTTGATTTTGCCCATCGCTGGGGTGGAACAAATGAGATTGAGCGGCGCTTAAGTGACGAACTTTCTGCCCGGGTAAAACTCTGGCACCGGCTGGAGTTGGCTGGTGAGTGGGGAAGGCTGATAAGATTTGACGATAAAACTGTTTACCGGTTTGGTGGCGGATTAAATCTGGGATGGCTGACCGGCAATGCTTTTCAGGCGGGTGAGTTTACCACAATGGGGGTTACGGTGGCGCCAAGAGTTTTCTCATTTTATCCCAAAATTGGCTGGGAGATGAGAAGCGGAAAGGGTAAAAGAGACCGAGTGTGGAATATCGGGGTAGAGAGAAAAGAGTTGGAGAATTTAACCGGCGGTGTTGAGTTCCGGCTAACTGGATTTGACCAGCCCGATTCTGTAAATGGGCGCTGGCAATTGGTTAGCAACAACTACCTTCTCCAGATGAATGGTAACTGGCGATACAAGGAGATTTTTATGGTTGAAGGGATAGGCGGGTATCAGGGGATGCGCTTTTTTACTGAGAATGGGGACGATTGGCGCCAAGGGTTGGGGACGCTCAATCTCAGTTTAACACCGAGGTCAGGAATGAGGTTCTCTGCGAGCATTAACCAGTTCTATCGTCAGGTTCAAAAGAAAGAGGAGCAGTTTCAATATGTTGGACCTGGGAGAGGGAACTACCGACGCGATTCAATAACCGGTAGTTACCTATTTGACCCTGATGGTGACTACGAGCGGGTGTTGGTTTTTTTGGGTAAATGGACACCAGCAAAGGAGTTATCCTGGAATAGTTCTGCCGAAATCACCGGTTTTGAACCGCTTGATTTCTCCGGCTCGCTCAGTAGAACAGAAACTAAGGAAGATACTGGTATTGTAAGTGATGTCGGAAATTTTGACTTAAGGGTTGATTTTAAGGCGCTAAAACCGATTTTAACTTCGGTAATAGGAGCCTCGGGTGATTTGAGTATGAATCGGAATTTACGAATAACCGGCAAAAGGACGGTTCGGCATCAGGAGTTTATTGAATTAACAAGCACCCACATAGCCGGGGTTGAGATTAGGGCGAGAGTGGCTCAAACCTACTCCTTTCGTTGGTTGAACTCTACCGAGATTGATTATTCCGAAAGGGGTTACATTTTTTCCCTTATGCCAATAATTGGCACCCGTCTCCGGCTGGAGGTAGGTTTTGCCTTTGAACCTAAATTCATTAGTGAACCGTTAGTGTATCCCGAATTGGGCAGGTTTAATCTGAATACGCTGAGGGGTTGGGTAGCAAAGGGTTTGGTTTTTGGTGAACGAACAAAGATGCGCGGACAATTGGAATTGAGCTACCGGAGGGCATCGGTTGACCGACTTCCTTGGGATGTTAGTTTGAACCAGCCATTAGGATTGACACCTGGTTGGTTGTTAACTTTTGAGCATCTTTTCAATGAGATTTTTCAAGCGAGTGGTCAATATACCTTTACTGACCGACCTGATGAGCCGGCGAAACACCGTCTTGCTTTTGAACTGAGAGCCTATTTTTAAATTAAGAGCAGTCCAACCCGTATTGGGCGAAAGTCAAATCTCAAAAAACCAAATCGCAAAATTCAAATTTTTGCCTTTTAATCTTGACCTTAACCTATTTTATCGTTATTTTGAAATACTGGCCGAGGTGGCGGAAATGGCAGACGCACTAGCCTCAGGAGTTAGTGGGGAAACCCGTGGGGGTTCAAATCCCCCCCTCGGCAGTAACACCCCGCGGGCAAAGCCAGCACCATCCCTCTCTTTTCTATACCTTTCCCAAGAGTCGCTGCCAACGGAGACGGAGCACTAAAAAGAATGCCCGCCAAATGATTCGTTTAGACATCTTGGAGACACCGGCCCGGCGTTCGGTAAAGATAATTGGAATTTCCTTTATCCTTCCCCCCTTGCGCCAGATTAAGAAATCAATTTCAATCTGAAACCCGTACCCATCCTCTTTTAACTGGTTCAAATCTATTTTTCTGAGTATCTCACAGCGATAAGCTTTGAAGCCGGCGGTGAGGTCACGCACTGGACAACCGGTAACTTTTCGGGCATAAAGGCAGGCAAAATATGATAAAAGAAGCCGTTTCATCGGCCAATTGACAATGGAAATCCCATCCGAATACCGGGAGCCAATCACCAGGTCATAATCTTTTAAAAGCGCAATCATCTCGGGAATTTTTTCAGGGGGATGAGAGAAGTCTGAGTCCATCTCAAAGCAGTAGTCATAGCCCTTTTCCAAAGCATACCGGAAACCGAGGACATAAGCGGTGCCCAACCCCAACTTACTTTCCCGGCGAATGAGATGAACCCGCTGGTCTTTATCGGCGATCCGCGCTACAATGTCACCAGTCCCATCGGGCGAGTTGTCGTCTATCACCAGAACCTCAAGTTCACTTGATTGCGAAAGAACTGTCGGGATTAACCGTTCAATATTTCCCGCTTCGTTATAAGTTGGCAAAATTACTAATCCGCGTGGCATGTTGTTATAATATGGATTACCATTGAGTTGTCAATAAAGTGACTTGTCTGCATAAATATTTGACAAATCTTAACTTGTCAATTCTAAAATAAGTAATGCTTGACTTTTATTTTTATCTAAATATTTTATTTAGTTGTGATTAAAAGGTTTTTGCCCCTTTTTCCCTTTTGGATCGGTGTTGCTCTTCCCCAATCGGTAGCGGTGTTTTTGCCCAATACCTTTTTTCGGGATGAGGAGTATCAAATCGTAACAATGGCACTGGAAAGAGCTAAGTTTCAAGTGGTGGTGGTTGCCACTGAAACTACTGCAGTTCAAGGGATTGATGGGCTTTATGTAAAGCCACAGCGCCTTTTGAGTGAGATTGCTCCCGAGGAGTTCGCTGGCTTAATACTCATTGATGGACCGGGCGCGGTAGTTTATTGGGGAGATACGGTGCTCCATCGTGTCTGTCAGCAGTTTGCCACTGCCCAGCGAGTGCTGGGAGCGTGTGGCTTATCGCCGATAATCCTGGCGAAGGCCGGGCTCCTTAGGGGCAAAAGGGCAACTGTATTCCCTGACCATTACTCCATTGGTCTACTTAAGGCAAACGGTTGTTACTACCGGTTTGGTCCGGTTGTCAGTGATGGTAACATCGTCACTGGAGATAAGTCGGAGAACTGTCGTACCTATGCGCGCACTTTGATTAAAGTGCTTAAAAGGAGGTAACCGGCAATGCGGGCGGTAATTCAACGGGTATCAAGCGCAAGGGTGAGAGTGGATCGCTCGGTGGTTGGCGAAATCGGAGCCGGGCTTTTAATCTTCTTAGGCGTGGGGAGAAAGGATAGTGAGGAGACCTGTCGGCAGATGGCTTCAAAGATAGCCCGGCTGCGCATCTGGGATGACGAAAACGGCAAAATGAATCGCTCCCTATTAGAGACCGGTGGTTCAGCCCTGGTGGTATCGCAATTTACCCTTTATGCCGATACCGAACATGGCAACAGGCCGTCGTTTTCCAACGCCTGCGAACCGGGACGCGCCCGAACGATTTATGAGGGTTTTATTGCTGAACTGCGTTACTTAGGTATTCCAGTCCAATCCGGGGTATTTGGCGCCCGGATGGAGGTAGAACTGATAAACTCAGGACCAGTAACAATTATCTTGGAGGCAGAGTAATGATTAGAAGTATGACCGGGGTGGGGCGCGCCGAAGGGACGGTTGCGCCTTCAGGTAGCTTAATCCGGGTTGACATCCGTTCGGTAAATCACAAATACTTTGAGCTGAGCACAAAGCTTCCGCCCGATATCGCCGATTACGAAAAGGAGATATATGAGATGGTGCGCCGGGTGGTCCGTCGTGGTTATGTTCAACTCCAATTGACAATTGATGAAACTGCGTACTCGCCACAGGTTACCATTGACCGTCAACTATTGCAAAAGTATCTCCGGTTGGCTAACGAATTGAAGAGAAAGTACCGTTTAGATGGCGAGGTAAATATCAACACCGTTCTTATGCTGCCGGGGATAATTACTGCCAGAAAGGTAAACTCAAACCGAACTAAGCTCTGGCAGACTGGAAGAAAGTTGATTGCCCGGGCATTGAAGGAGTTGATTAAAATGAAGGAGACCGAAGGCGCCAATCTATTGGGTGATTTGCGGCGGCGGATTAATAAAATCCGCCGGGCGATTAAAGTAATTGAACAAAGGGTGCCGAAGAGGTTAGCGGAACGTCGGCAAAATATCTTAACCCAACTGGAAAACTTGAACATCCAGGCTAATCCCAAACGGCTCTTGGAGGAGATGGCGTTTCTCACTGAGCGGGTGGACATCCACGAAGAATGTGTCCGGCTAAAAAGCCATTGCAGTATGTTCTTGCGGACTCTACGGGTTTCCCCACCAACTGGAAAGAAACTGGACTTTATCGCTCAGGAGATGCTCCGTGAGACCGATACCCTGATGGCTAAGGCACGGGATTTAGTCATCTCGCGCCGGGCGATTGAAATCAAAGGAGAGATAGAAAAACTGAAAGAACAGGTCCGGAATGTTGAATAAATCGCATCAACCTTTCATGCTCATTCTCTCATCTCCTTCTGGTGCTGGTAAAACTTCCATCTGCCGGGAGGTAGCGCGCCGGGATAAGAAGATTTTTTACTCGGTCTCAGTGACCACTCGTCCCCGGCGAAAAGGTGAGCGAAATGGGAAAAGTTACCTGTTTCTCAAGAAAAGGGAGTTCCAGCGGCTTCTCAAAAGAGGGGAGTTGTTGGAGTGGGCCGAGGTTTATGGGCACCTTTATGGGACTCCCAAAAAGCCTGTGCTCCAGGCATTTCAAAAGGGGAAAGATGTCATTGCCGATTTGGACATCCAGGGGATGCGTTCCTGTAAAAGGGTACTTCCCGGAACGGTGAGCATTTTTATCTTACCCCCTAACCTCAAGGAGTGGAAGCGCCGGCTCCAAACTCGGGGAGCAGAAGATGTTGAGACGATAAAGCGCCGTGAGGCAGGGTTTTGGGAGGAGATAAAGGCAATCCCCGAGTTTGACTATCTGATTATTAATGATAAACTTGAAAAGGCGGTCCGGGATGTTATGAGTATTATTAACGCCGAACGGCTCCGGACCGAACGGAGAGCTAAAACAAAGGAGGTTTTTAGATGAAATCGGTGTCGCTTGAAGCTTTGTGGCGGGTATTTCCTAATAAATACCTGGCCTTAAACATTGCCGCACTGGAGGTGCGGCGAATTATTGACGCACTTAGCCGGGATGAAATCCAATTGCCAACTAACCCCTATGACTATGCTTTACATCGGCTACTTAGAGGGGAACTGAGTTATGTCCGGCTGAGCGAAAGTGAATATTTAGCGTTGACCCAAAAGGGAGTAGAAGGTATCACGCCTCGCCGTTTTTCTTAACCAAAGCTTTTTCTTAAATTCAGAGGTTCACGGTGAGGCAAGTTGAGGTTCTCTTAGGGGTTACTGGCAGTATCGCCGCCTATAAGGCAATAGAACTCGTTCGTCTTTTCCGTCGGGCAGAATGGGGTGTAACGGTGGTAATGACCCGCGCCGCAATCCGGCTCGTCGGCATTGAGTCCTTCCGAAGCCTGAGCGGAAGACCGGTGGCAAAAGACCTTTTTCCTAAGGAAAGGGTAACCACCGCCCCAGTAGAACATGTTGACCTCGCGACCGGTGCCGACTTGGTTGTTGTTGCCCCAGCCACCGCCAATATCATCGGCAAACTCGCGGGTGGGATTGCAGACGATTTGCTCTCCACTTTACTTTTGGCGGTTCCTCAGGAGAAGGTGCGCTCAGGACGGGTTTTCTTTGCACCGGCGATGAATACGAATATGTGGGAAAACCCCATTGTTCAAAAAAACATAGAAAGACTTACCACTTTGGGTTATCGGTTCATTCAACCTGCTGCCGGCGAACTCGCCTGCGGGACAACCGGTCCCGGGAGAATGGCAGCGCCTGAGGAGATCTTTACCCACCTTCGTTCGGCACTAAATGGTCTGCCCAATTTGACCGGCGTCTCGGTTCTGGTTACCACCGGACGGACTGAAGAGCCGATCGACCCGGTGCGGATTATTACCAACCGGTCAAGTGGGCTGATGGGCTTGGCAATAGCTCGGGCATTTCAGATGGCTGGTGCCAATGTCCGTTTGATTGCCGGCACAACCTCTTTTCCTCTTCCCGAAGGGACGATCTCAGTTCGCACGACCCAGGAAATGGCGCAAGCGGTTCTTGACGTCCTGCCCAAAACGGACATCCTGGTGATGGCGGCGGCGGTTGCTGACTATCAGCCAGTAAAAATACCGAGTTTGAAGTATCATGAGAAAAGCCTGTCCCTAAGACTCAAAAAGACGAGTGATATTCTCACCCAGGTCGCCCTTTTTAAAAAAGAGGGAACTTTGGTGGTCGGTTTCTCATTAGATGACTCCCTGGCTCAGGCTAAGGCAAAACTCCAGGCAAAAAAACTTGACCTCATCGTTGCCAACCCTTATACCACCGTCGGTACCCAAAAGATCAAACCAACCCTTATCTTTTCCTCGGGGAAAACCGAGCGCCTACCCGAGCTTATGAAAGAGGAGTTTGCCATCCGGTTAGTAAAAACTATTGCCGATTTGTTTAAGGGGTTAGAAAAACATGACAAGTGAAGCAGAAAAAATAGCTAAGGAGAAAAAGCCACCCCAGGCGCTGGAGGCGGAAGCGGCGGTCCTCGGAGCAATTCTGCTTGACCCCGAGGCTTTACCAAGGGTGATAGACCTGGTCCGACCGGAACATTTCTACTCACCGACGCACCGGGTTATTTACGAGGCGATGCTTTCACTTTTTAACCGGAAGTTGCCCTACGACATCATCACCGTTGCCGAAGAGTTGCGCCGAATGAAGGTATTGGATGTTGTTGGTGGGCATCCGTTTCTTTCCAGTTTGATGGATACGGTCCTAACTACGGCCAATTGCGAGGAGCATGCCCGGTTAGTTTTAGAAAAGGCGATTCAGCGCCAGTTGATCCAAACCGCCACTGAAATCGTTCAGTCGGGCTATGATGAAAGTAAAACTGCTGAGGAACTCTTAGAGGAAGCGGAGCGGAAAATCTTCCAGCTGCGTCAGGTGGGAGAAAGAAAAGGGTTTGTTCGGATTGGCGACCGACTGATGGAGGAGATGGAAAGGTTGGAAAGGGCCCGCACCGAACGGCGGTTTATTACCGGGGTAGAAACCGGTTTCCGTGACCTTGACAATTTGACATCAGGATTTCAGCCCGGCGATTTCATCATTATCGCCGGAAGACCGGGAATGGGGAAGACCGCCTTTGCCCTTAATATCGCGGTCAACGCCTCGATCCGGGTAAAAAATCCAGTGCCGGTTGCCATCTTCAGTCTGGAAATGTCAATTGAGAGCCTCATCCAGCGCCTCATCTGTTCGGAAGCCCGGGTCTCACTGCCAAAATTACGGCGCGGAATGACTACGCCACCGGAGTATACCCGGGTGGTGGCGGCGGTTGGGTTGCTCTCAGAGACGAAAATTTTCATTGATGATTCCACCGGGCTGAATGCGCTGGAGGTGAGAGCCCGGGCGCGGCGGCTAAAAGGCGAACACCCGGATTTGGGGTTAATTATTATTGACTACATTCAGTTCCTGGAGGCTCATGGTGAGCGGCGACGGGAACGGAACCGCCAGCAGGAGATTGCCGAAATTTCCCGGACTCTCAAGGCGATGGCAAAGGAACTAAATATCCCGGTGGTGGCAATATCCCAACTCTCGCGGGCACCGGAAACACGGGAGGATAAAAGACCGCAACTGGCGGACCTGCGCGAGTCCGGTACCTTAGAGCAGGATGCGGATGTGGTGCTGCTCCTCTACCGGGAGGCGGCATATCGGACCAAGGAATGGGCGAATCTGGATGAGAACAAAAGACGGGCGGCGGAGCTGAATGTTGCCAAGCAACGGAATGGTCCAACCGACACGATACATTTAGTATTTCTGTATGAGTGTATGCGATTTGAAAACGCCGAGCCCCGTTATATGGAAGAGACAGTCCAAGTGGAGTAGGAGCAGTGAAAAGGACCCATTTTGTCTGTCAGAACTGCGGATATGAGTCTCCCCGCTGGTTAGGAAAGTGCCCGAACTGCGAGGAGTGGAACACATTGGTGGAAGAGGAAATAGTCAGAGAAAAGAAGGAAAGAAGTAGCGGTCCGCGGGTAAGGCAAAGACCAATGCCCCTGAGTGAATTGACCCTTGAGCTAACACCCCGCCAGTGCACCGGTATTTCTGAACTGGACCGAGTATTAGGCGGTGGGATTGTGCCTGGTTCACTAATCCTATTAGGCGGTGAGCCCGGTATCGGTAAGTCCACGCTGATTCTGCAGGTGTGCCAACGGCTCAGTCAGAATGGCACTCGGGTCATCTATGTAACCGGTGAGGAGTCGCCAGAACAGGTCCGGATGCGTTCGGGAAGGATTGGGGTTACCAATAAGGAACTTTTTCTTTTAGCGACGGTTGACCTTGAAGAGGTCATTTCGGCGGTTGAAGAACTGACCCCCGGGGTCTTGGTTGTGGACTCAATCCAGACTCTTGCCAGTGGTGAACTTATGAGTGCCCCGGGTAGCGTGGCTCAGGTGCGGGAGTGCACCGCTGAACTGCTCCGGCTGGCGAAGAGTCGGCGTCTCACCACCTTCATCATTGGTCATGTGACCAAATTTGGCGCTATTGCCGGACCAAAGACCCTGGAACATATGGTTGATACCGTTCTCTATTTTGAGGGTGAGACTTCTCAGAATTACCGGATTGTCCGAACGGTAAAGAACCGTTATGGACCAACCAATGAAATCGGGGTATTTGAAATGTCCGAGACCGGTTTAGTTGAGGTGAAAAACCCTTCCGAATTCTTCCTTTCGGGAAGAAGGGGCGATGTTTCCGGCTCGGCGGTTGTTTGTGCGCTTGAGGGCACAAGACCATTATTGGTAGAGGTTCAGGCGCTTACCGCGACCTCCCATTTCTATCTCCCCCAAAGGGTAGCAAGCGGTTTTGATATCAGGCGGTTATCGCTTTTGCTCTGTATCTTAGAACGCCGGGGTGGTATTACCACCGCCAATAAAGATATCTTTCTCAACATCGCCGGGGGTCTCAAAATTACTGAACCAGCAGCCGATTTGGGTGTTTTAATGGCGCTCGCCAGCGCACTGCGGAGTTTGCCCCTACCTGAAGATACGGTGTTTCTGGGAGAAGTGGGACTGGCTGGTGAAGTGCGGGCGGTGAACCGGGTTGAAGAAAGAACAAATGAATCCGCCCGCCTTGGGTTCAAACGGGTCTTTCTTCCGGCCCGAAACTCAAAGCCAAAAAGGAGCAAAATCGGGGTGGTGCCGGTAGATGACATCGTCACCACCTTGAAACTCTTAGGTTTGAAAAAATGAACGGACCTTGTGGAGGTTTTTATGCTTTTTGTTCGTCCGAAAACATTTATCTTGGATTTGGACACCCTCTCCGACCCGAGAGTGGTGGACTTTCTTCGGCTCGGGCTAATTTATGGTAAGATTATCGTGCCCCAGCCTTTAGAAGAGGCGAGCTCCGAAAATTTGGTCGTTCAGAGGGCAAAGGAGAATCTGGAAAGACTAAAGGAGATTCCGGGGTTAAGACTCCAACCTTGTCCTAACCTGAAGACAACCGAAGACCTCGTCCGGCTTGCCCGTCGGCACCGCGCAACTATTATTACCACTCGGCAGTCGCTAAAATCGGCGGCAGACGGCATCACCGTTGTAACCACCACCGAAATTTTTACCCTTTTCCGCCCTAACTATTTACCCGGGATGGTTTTAAAAGTAAAAATTACTAAGCAAGGGAAAGAAAGAGGTGAAGGTATCGGGTATTTAGAAGGTGGCGTGAAAGTTGTTGTTGAAGGTGGCGGGTTTACGGTTGGTGAGGAGATTGAAGTAGTTGTTCAAGGCGGGATTACGACCGATATTGGACAGGTGGTATTTGCCCGACCCCGGTTTTCTGAGGTGCGCTGAAACTAACTTTCGGTGTAATGCCAAGGGTGTTTGAGAGCGGTTTACAACTGAAGCAGTTTCAGCCCGGTCGCTGACTCCAAACGGCGGGTTAACTTCTTCGCCCCGGGGAGGATGACAATTTCACAAGTAGCTGCGGTTTTACCGGAAAAGAGGTGCCCGCCAAAGGTGAGAAATCGCTGGTTGCTTATTAAGATATGAATATGGCAAATCGGCTCGTCATTCTCCCAAGCGATATTTCCGACTAGGCTACAAATCTCATACTCACCCCGAAACTGGCGGCGACGATAAACCCGATGATTTAGGTCGTAATAACCGAGAACAAATTTACTGCCGGCACCCAACCCCAAAATGAGTCCGGACTTAATCCGCTTCTTTTTGACAAATTCAATCAATGTGCCGATAATCTCCTCATTTCGGCTCAAACGCAACTGATAAAAATCTTTATTCTTCACCCACTTCATTGTAATTCCTTCCCCCACTTAACCCGTCTCCCTTTTAATATATCGGCATTTTGGATACCCGGAACAGGCAATAAACTTTCCAAACCTTCCTGTCCTTTCCACTAAAGCCATTCCGCACTTCGGACACCTTTCCTCAAGGTATTTAACCGGCTCCTTCTCCTTTTTCTGAATATAATCGCAAGCAGGATAGCCCGAACAGGCAACAAAATTCCCAAACTTACTCCTTCTTTCTATCAAAAACATTCCGCACTTCGGGCACTTTTCCCCGAGCAACTTTCCGCTCGTCCTTTTCACATAATCACAATCCGGATATCGGCAACAGGTAACAAACTTTCCAAATCTACCCCAGCGCTCCAACAAACCGGCACCACACTTTGGGCACTTCTCCTTAAGTTCTTGAGTTAACCCGGCTCTGATCTCAGCGCTCTCCTGCATCGCCTTGTTCAACTCATTTTGGAAGGGTTGATAAAACCTCCGCACCACCTCCCGCCAGTTTTCTTCACCTTCTTCAATCCGGTCCAACTCTTGCTCCATCTCCCGGGTAAAATTAATCGCAAAGATATTGCCAAATCTTGGTACCAAAATGTCGTTTACCACCATTCCCAACTCAGTCGGGACCAGCCGACCCTCGCGGCGTTCAACATATCTCCTTTCTAATAAAATCGGCACAATCGTCGCATAAGTTGAAGGTCTGCCGATCCCATTCACCTCCAGCCGTTTAATTAAATTTGCCTCGGTGTAACGTGGTGGTGGTTGAGTGAACCTCTGCTCCGGCAAAAACTCCTCAAGTTTTAAACCCTCGCCCAGCGTGAGTTCGGGTAAAACCTTCTCCTTTTCCGGCTCCCCATAAACCTCCTCAAAACCACTAACCACCCGAACCAGCGCATTAGCCCGAAAGGTGTAATCTCCACCAGCGATTATTACTTCTTTCAACCGATAAACCGCATCCGCCATCTGACTGGCAACAAACCGGCGATAAATTAAATCATAAAGCCGGAACTGGTCCCGGTTCAGATAACCTTTAACCGAGGCTGGTGTCCGGTGAGCCGCAGTTGGTCTTATCGCTTCATGTGCGCCCTGAGTGCCCTTTCGGTCCGGATAATGCCGGGGCTTTTCTGGCACCGCCTTTTCGCCATAAACCTCGGCAATCATCTTTCTGGTCTCGGCAATCGCCTCCTCCGCTACCCGGAAAGAGTCGGTTCGAGGATAGGTAATGAGACCGACGGTCTCATCCTTCAGGTCAACCCCTTCAAACAACTCCTGGGCCACTTGCATTGTCCTTTTTGAACTTAAACCCAAAAACTGCCCGGCATCCTTAAGCATCGTCGCGGTGATAAATGGGGGTAAGGGACGCTTGTGCCTTTCCTTCTCCGAGATATTGGTAACTGAAAAATTCACCTGGGCACAACCCTGACGAACCTGTTCAACCTCCTCAGAATTCCGCAGTTTGAACTCCGCGTTTTTGATTCTAAATAGCACCGCCTCAAACCTCTCGCCATTTGTTCGGGAAAAGATTGCCCTGACTACCCAGAACTCCTCAGGCACAAAATTCCGAATCTCCCGCTCCCGTTCCACTAAAATTCTTAAAGCCACCGTCTGGACCCTGCCGGCGGAGCGACCTGCCTTCACTGTCCGCCACAAAAACGGCGAAACCAAATAACCAACCAGCCGGTCCAAGACCCGCCGCGCCTTATGGGAATCCACCTTTCTCATATCAATCTCACCCGGGGAGGAGAAGGCGGAACTTATCCCCTTTGGGGTAATCTCATAAAACAAAACCCGCTTAATCTCAGCACCATTCTTAATCTCCTGTGCCACCGAATAGGCAATCGCCTCACCCTCCCGGTCCGGGTCACAACCCAAATAAACCACCCGCGCCTCTCTCGCCCTCTCCCGCAACTCATTAATTATCTTTGCCTTGCCCCTTATTCTGATATACTCCGGCTCAAACCCGTTCTCAATATCCACCCCTAACCGCGACTTCGGCAGGTCAACAATATGCCCACGGGAGGAAAGGACCTTTATTTTCCCCTTCAAAAGCCGGGAGATGGTGTGGGCTTTGGTCGGCGATTCAACGATTAAAAGTTTCTTCCCTTCCGGTTTCCTCATTCCGACCGAAGCGGAGGAGTCCCTATCTGTTTCACTCAGGGTGTGTTTCCTATCCATTTTGTTTGTAAGGATATAAATTATTTAACTGATGTCAAAAATCCACAGTTTTTTTCCAGCCCATCACCCAGCCATTGTTACCTTACTACGCCTATCTCATTGCATTCTGTGCTTCGCACCGGTGACAGCCTCCTTTAAGACAAGGTCCTGGTGTAAACTTTCTTGTAAATCAAACAACTAAACCAGAAACCGTTTTAAAAAGACCTTCTGAAATAAACTAACTCAGCACCAATAAGGTCCGTCTAAAAACGAGGGTTATATTTATTACGGTTATTGAATTTTCAACCCAATAAACGGGAATAAATAGATTTACCGCTAATGTCGAATAAAAAGTGAGAGCGGTCTTTCTGTTAATAAGTAAAAACAAAGTAAAATCCGTAAGGGTATCGGAGAGGGTGGAGGGCACAATTCTCAGTATGAGTATTGATTTAACTTTCTTTTCTTCTAACTATATGAAAAACCGTCGGATATCATATCGGATTATTACAACTCTTGTCCACTTTCGTGGCATCCGCACCGGTTGGAGAAAATGATAATGCGCCTCCCTTTCCCGGGTCCCCTCTGCACAATTCTTACTGTTTTGTCAGCAACGGCTTTCAGAAAGGTTTCATCAATCAGCTTCCGGTCCTGCGGTGAAACTCCACCGCCTTAATTTCCGGAGATACCTCTGCCGGTACCCTCCTGCCCGCAACTGCGGTAGAGAAACACACGGCAATAAGTCCCCTTGGCAGGGGGCAGGATGAAACTCCGTTCCGAGTGGAGCGAGGAATCTCCCCGAGATGAGATTGCTTTGCTCCCGTTGGTCGCTCGCAATGACGGAAAAGGGGGTTGCTCCTCGCAATGAGGAGATGTGAGGGAGGCATCGCAATGGGCGCCGGGATTTTATTTCGCTACCAGATGATTTTGTTCCAACCGGGTTGGAGCAGACTTTCCGCGGCCGCATCAGCGATGGCGAGTTTTTCGTGCTCTAACAGGTCGTCTGAGACGATGTTTTCAAAATTCGCCGGGTCTCGTAATGGCATACCCGGAAACTCATCCCGCAGATATTTCAGGACTTTTTCCACATTACCAGCATAGAGGTCGCGCGGCCGTTGACGGAGAGCATCAATGACCGCCAGTTCCAGGCAGAAGGAAGGGAAGCGCAAACCTCTAATTGTCCGCCAGATTTTGAGCGCTTTGATTTCGGTGATGCGCCCTGAGTCCCGGATGAGTTTGGTATGGGTGTCAAAGTTGGTTCGGGTGGTTCGGTTGCGGGTGGTCTCAAAGATTAAATGGTTGTTGGTAGTGCCCCACTCCTGCTTGGCGGGAATTAGGTGGATAGTAAGACCACGGTAGATTAGTCCAACCGAGACATTTTCTCTATTAGGAGCATAGCCCCGCTTTTTTAACCAGTTAAAGAAATGGTCATATACTTTGGGCATCTCTAACGGGGTGCGCGGACCAAGCGATATTAAAACATCAATGTCGGTCCCGCCTTTAATCCTTGTCCCCTTAGCGTAAGAGCCAGCGATGCTGATGTTGATGAGATATCTTCCTGCCCATTCCTTAAGTGGAATCTTTAACTCTTCAACCACCTTTTCCGCTGGGGAATCAGGACCGATGGGCAAATCGTATTTTGCAACTACCCAGCGGATGTAATTATTAGGTGTCATCTATGCCTCTAATTAAAAAATAATTATTTTTTACCGCTTGTCAAGAATATGCTTTAATCTGGAAGATACTCTTTTTTGAGGTTATTGATACCCCAGAAGATGTTGGTGGCGATGCGTGGGTTTTGACCGGCGAGCCGTCTCAGGAAGCGCCGGATGAGCATTCGGCGGCTTTTTTTCGCAAAAGGGCAAAGGTTACGCACCGCTCGGATATGAAGGGATTTCAACCGAGAGGTAATCATCGCTTCAGTAAAGTAGTAAAGCGGACGAATAACGACGATTGCTCCGGAAAAAAGTGGTTGCGCGGGGAGAATGGTCCGCGCTGAGGCGGTGAAGATGAGGTTAAGGAGGAAGGTTTCATTTACATCCTCCAGGTGGTGTCCTAAAGCAACTTTCCGTGCGCCCAATTCGGCGGCAGTTTTGAAAAGCGCTTTTCTCCTTTCCCGGGAACAGAAAAAGCAAGAGTCGGCTGCGGTCTCCTTTAGTTTTCTCGGGACATCAATCTTTTTTACTATACAGGTAAAACTTAACCGTTGACAAATCCGCTCCAAGCGTTTGGTTTCCCAGTTAGGAAAGCCGGGGTTGATGTGCACCGGGTAAATCTGCCACCCTTTTCGGTGACGACGG